>Ga0194056_10000604_pt1 | contig 19648 bp, 22 predicted proteins | sample SepL4413m_MetaG_FD_155458 | JGI IMG/M metagenome (GOLD analysis project Ga0194056, IMG submission 155458) | Anoxic zone freshwater microbial communities from boreal shield lake in IISD Experimental Lakes Area, Ontario, Canada - Sep2016-L442-13m | ecosystem: Environmental > Aquatic > Freshwater... | reverse complement strand
GGCAAGCAACTTTTCCGGCGACTGTTGCGGTCCATGGGCGGTGTGTCGCTCGACTCGCTGGCCAAGGAGTTCGATCAGATGTCGGCGGGGGCCTGGTTTTATGACCTGCGGTGATCGGTGGCCAATGATATCAAAGATGCTCGCGTGGATCTGTCGCTAGCATTGCTAGCCATACAACATCATGCATGAAAATTGAGGTTCGACAAGGCCACAAGGCCACACAAGGCCACAAAGACTTGCCAAAACGGTATCGAGCCAGTAGGCTTAGATGGAACTGATGTCAAAAAGCTCGTGCATAAGTGGCGCACGGATGGTGTACAATAAGAATGGACAGGCCGTGGCGACAGGGTGTCAGGGTGTCAGGGTGTCAGGGTGGTTCACATGGTAGTTGTGTAAGTGGTTTCAAGTCATTGGTTTACGCACTGAGGTGAGGCTGACCGGCGGCGTGCTGGATAGAAATAAGAAGCGGATTTCGGGGAGTCCCTTCGTTGCGATTCCCCGTTTTCCATTTTCGTTAAACGCCGTACTGGATCAACGGCTGTAACGAGAGCCCCTGCTCGGTCGCTGGATCCCTCAAGACACCCACATGGTTGCTAAATTCTCGTCGTTTTCGCGGCAATATAATAGGGGACGTCTTAGCTCTTCGATACCGTTCGAGTCTTTCCAACTCTAAGCAGTTAACAATGACAAAAAGCTCTGACAACCCGGAATACGAAGTACCGCAGCACGGCATTATCTCTCGACCGAAGGCGGTTCTTGATGGGCTACCCGTCGAGTATTGTTGGGAATTCACTCGACGACATCCTTACTATCTGCTTTTCTGGGAGTCCGCACACAAATACTACCAGAATCCCAATCGTACTGACTTGGAATGTTTACTGGGACAGACCGCCGTGACGATGTTGCAAGCTGTAGGCGTGACGAGCGATCCGATTGATCCTGGTGCTGGCCCAGAGGAACTTGAACTATCAGCAATTCCCAAGGCATGGCGGAAAGGAGCCCTTTGGCCCATGACCTTTCGCGGCCTTACCGGCGCGATGCTCATGGAACTGCCGCCCGAATCTCGCGCGGCCATCGGTCAACTTTTGGTTCAGTCGGCGCACGAAGGAACGGACATACAGCAGCATTTATATCGCCTGTTCAATGAGTTCTCGCAGCTTCGTGATCCATCGCTCGAAAAGATGCCGATCGCGCCGATCATCGGAGTGAACGTCAATGCGCCAATGAAGACCATCCTTGAAGCCCTGGAACAACAGGTTCAAGTCTGGAAAGACCAAGGCGGGATCACCGAACACCGTCGCCGGGATGACAAACTGCCCGAGTACTTGAGAGTTTGGGATCTTCGCGAAGGTTGGGAGGATGATCACTACGACATTCGCAAGGAAAAGACCTTTGAAGAGATTGCCCGTGAGTTACGAGAGTCGTTTCCGACGATTTCGAATCGATACAAGTCTGCGTTTCGATACCTCATTGGCCACGAGTATAGGCCAGCACTCTGGGCGCGGGTAATGGGCTCTTTCAAAATGTCCCGACTCGTCAATCCGGATCGCGTTTCGCGCCGGACGTGGCGCAGACCCTGGAAGTCCCCGGGGCTGCGAGTTGTCCCGGAGACAACCCTTGGCTCAGGTCACAAACCCACTGAGAGTCATGGCGGTACATTTCTTGAAAAGATGGCCGTAGTACAGGACATGACCGAGTCGGCCGATCTGGTGATGGATGTCCAGACGCTGGTGGCGAAAGGCTACGACGACGACCGTATTGCCAAGGAACTAGAGGTCGATTCGGCGGAAATCGCGGATCTGCTTACCTTGCTTCGGCAACGTCATCGAGACGGTATCTAACGTCGCCATCCGAATCTCTATTGATGGCAGGGGCGGCGAGCCTATCCAATCTTTGCTGGGGGCATATTCTTCGTGTTCTCTGGCCGTAGTTTCTAGTAGAACGCGGGCCATGACTGACGCGTCCACAGCCCTGCGTGCCGCCTCTGAAAATCTAATGTCCTCATTATTTGATAGCCGCGAGAAGGCAGGAGGGCTTGCCGCCATTGGTGAGCCCCGGAAGTTTAACCTGCTTTGCTTCGAGACATTGCCATGGCTGGCTCAAACCGTGAGGAAAATTCGCAACTACTAACGCTCAAAGAGTTTAGCGACATCAGCAAACTCTCACCGGCCACCATTCATCGTCTGAAACAACAAGGAAAGATCCCCTATTTCCAGCCATCAGGCCCGCGGGGCAAACTCCTCTTCCCCGCAGACGCCGTGGAGCAGGCTGCCAACGCTGTCTCCAACAATTCGTTCCCAGCATCTTCTGGCACGGAAAAAAAGGCCCACCTTTCCGGGCCGTGTCCTATTTGGATGAAATTCTAATCACTCTAACCCTGAACCACAACAATGCCCCGAAAACCCATTCACTCTTCAATTACCTGCGAGTATTTCAACTGGAACATGTTCCAGCGTGACGGTGTTTACTACGCTGACGGCCGCAGTGGCAAGTACAAGCTCGGCAAGCACTCCTTGGGAACGCGCGATCGCGACGAGGCCATCGAACGCCTCAAGGCGATTGATCTCCACAAGGCCCTTGAGTTGGGCTTGGCCAAGCCCGAGGCGGCCAAGCCGTCAGAGTCGATCTGTATTACGGCCGGATGGCAGTCTTTCATGGGCTACTGTGACCGCGGCCCAGTGATGGGCGGTGTCTCGGCCGGAACCTACAAGCGGTATCGTGCCGTGCGGGACAAGCATATCAAGTTCTGCGCTCGCCAGGGAATCGCCGATTGGAATTGTTTTGACAATTCCGCCATCGAAAAGTATGGAAATTGGCTGACCAAGAGGTACGCTGATCGGACCGTCTACCTCGAACTGACCCTCTTGAAGTCGGTGAATCAATGGCTGATCGAAAACAAGAAACTACCAGCAGACGCCCGGATCAAATGCAGGCTTTCCAAGCCGCAGGGCTCCGACACCTACTGCTACAATCGCGACGAGGTCGCCGCAATGCTCAAGCATTGCGAGTCCAATCTATCGTTGGGCTGGCTGCTGAACGTCATCATTGCTCTAGCCCACTTGGGCGTACGCATCGGTGAACTAGCCGGTCTGCGGTGGTCCGACGTGGACCTCACCAACAACGTGATCACTATCGCCGACGAACGGGCCAGCCGTCGCAAACGGTTGGCGGGCACGATGCGGACCACGAAGGGCAAGCGGTCCCGCCAGATTCCCATCCACCCGCGGCTCCGCGAGGTGCTTTCGAAGATGAAGCGGGAGCCTGACGGACGTGTCTTTCATGCCGAACGCGGCGGCCAGATCCGGCCGCGGAACGTACTCAGCGCGTTCATCCGCGACGTGATTGACAAGTTGAAGGACAAGTTCCCCGTACCGGCCGGCGAGAATGGATTTGAGTACGGCCGGCTGCATTCCTTCCGGCATTTTTTCGTAAGCCAGTGTTTCCTGGGTGGTGCCTCCGAGGGCGAGATCCGCCAGTGGGTTGGCCACGCCGACAGCAAGATGGTCGAACACTACCGGCACCTCGGCCGGAAGGAAGCCCTGGCGAAGATGGAGCAAATCACTTTTGTGACCCCCACCGCGAACGAGCAGGCGCGGATTGGGGAGGAATACGGTCCTGCTCAAGACTCTTGACCCGGCGTCTGCAACGGCGCGGGGCAACGCGGTGAGAATCATGATCAGAACGGTTGGGATCAATTCGATGATCGGCGCGGCCATCGCCACCTTACGGTTGGCGATGGCTAATGCGGCGAAAATCGATCGGGTTTGTCCCAGTGTTTGTCCCAGTGACTGGGACAAACGCAAAACGCCCTTCGTAAGTGCTTATGCTAAAGCAACTTACGAAAGGCGTTTTCAAATAAAGCGGAGAGGGGGGGATTCGAACCCCCGGACCCCTTTTGAGAGTCACGGATTTAGCAAACCCGCGCATTCGACCACTCTGCCACCTCTCCAAGTCTTTACACTGCAAGGACTATTGACTTTTCACGACACCCGTATATTATTAACGCGCTAACTGTTTGCGCTAACGACACCCGCCAATGCTGTGATTCGTGAAAGGTCCCGAACCCATGCCAAAGAACGATATAGGAAAGCATAACACAAAGACGGGCAACAGCAAGCCCCCCAAGCCGGAAAAGCCTACACCCAGCTTCCCGCTATTCCCCCACCAAAATGGCCAGTGGGCAAAAAAGATTCAAGGCCGCCTGAGGTATTTCGGACACTGGAATGGACCAGACGCAGCCCTCCAGAAGTACGAGGAAGATTACGTTATTCCGGCCGCCGAAACTGCCGCTAACGGTCACTCGGCACCTCCGGTGGCACGAAAGACCCGCCGCGGCGCCAACCGGCGGGGCCCCAAGCCGAAAAAACCCTATCCCACCTTCCCGCTGACGCCGCTAACCAACGGCCAATGGGGCAAACGTATCCGAGGCGAGATCAAGTGTTTTGGTCCTTGGCGAGACCCAGATCGAGCTCTAAAGCGATTCCAGGCCGAGAAGGGCGATCTGTACGCTGGACGCATACCCACGCGTACCGATGGCGTGACGGTTAAATTCCTCCTGAACGAGTTTCTCAAGGCCAAGAGAGACCTCGTTGCCAGCGACGAACCTACTTGTCATACCACCGCCAGAGCCGGATAACGCTTTCGGTAGTAGCGTCCTTTGCGGCTTCGAAGAAGATAATCCAGCCAGTAATTCGGCAGGTCGCCCTTCAACAGAAACGCTGTCCTGACCGACTCGTCACCCCGTTCATCCAGCACTCGCCTGACAAACCTTGGGCTGATCGTGACCGACTCAAAAAATCCACGTATAGTCATCTCCTGGTCTGTGGACAAGCCTTCGCCCTTCTTCTTCAGCCCGGTGATCAGGGAAGTGAAGTGCGTCATAATCTCCTTGCCCTCGTCGGGGTTGAGGAACACGCCAAGACCGCCTTTCGCCTCCAGCAGGTCTTGTGGTAGCTTCATTTCCGCGCGACCCTTCTTCAATCCGTGCCTCTCAATGACCTCTTTCACTTCCTGCTCAGGTCTCGCTTCCCATTGCTCGCGGATTTCCTTCTGCCAATCCGCCGCCATCGCCAAACCGTCCGGATATATGACCAAATCCTTACCACCGTGGAAGGCCAGCATATTCCGTTGTATTTCGGACATCCGCTGCCTCACCTGTGCCTCGTACTCCTTGGAGTACCGGCAGACGATACGGGAACTGTGGCGTTTCATGCTCTTTTTCAGGTCATCGACATCGACCTTGGAAGCATCGCCCAAAAGCTTCTGTTCACCCGACCAGTACCACTCCCCACGCCAGGGCACCAGGCTTCCGAAAATGAACTGCTCCGGCTTGAACGGATGCTTCTCCATGTTGATTCTGATTCGATAAGGTTGGTCGTTGATGACGTTCACCGCTTGCAGTATTTCGCTACTGACCGACAGGATCTTGTAGAACGAGGAGTGCAGTTCGTACCAGCTCCGTAAGTCCTTGCGGTCGTCGGCAGAAATGTCGAGGGCTCCCGCCAGGATGTCGATAGCCCCCAATCCAGACCAGCGAGTACACTCCTGGCAGATGAAGGCGTCGGTATGCTCAATCTCCGATCTTCCGGACGGCTGCTCCTTCATGTAGAGGGCAAATTGCGTCCGGAACAGGAATGAATGGGTGCCAAGCCAGATTAGTTTCCGCTTTGCGTTCCAGCCGTGGGTATTGGGAGTGCCGAGAAACGCTTTCACCCCGGATTCCTTGGGGATTGCGGCAAAAGCTTTGGACAGGAAGGAGCTGACGGCATCGGCGACACACCGGAGATCCTGATGCGTCGGCGAGAAGGTCAGCCCGTCGATAAACGACGGATACAACACCCAAAGGAAGTGAAGGAAACGGTCGGGATGGAGTCCCATTCCAAGGTCGCTGCCGTTGTTACCCGAGGTCAGAGGAAGGGCAACGCCGAAAAACTCGGCGTTGTAGTGTTCGTAGGCCGCCCATATCCCGGTGCCATTGTGGAGATCTTCCGCGAAATCGACCAGGATGCCCGCGAGCTCACCAAGCACCTTGGGAGCCAAACGGAGGGTATCGTAGGCGAAGCCGCGCTGTGTCTTTGAGAGCGTTTTCTGGAGCTGCCGTACGATCCGGGGAAGATGCGAGTCGCCTTGCCCCTGGTATTCCCTGGGACGATGCGCCGAGTAAGTCATGGGGTTTCCTTTTCGTGGACTTTTCTGAACATTGTAACGATGATCGCGTCGAAGCGAAATGCGGCACCCCGTTGTATCAACTGGTCGATCTCTCTGCTGAACCGCTATTTGCCACTTTACAGGCAGGGTACTTGACAAGACACCGTCTGGCAACGAAACTCGGTTTCGTCATGGAGTCCTGGTAGCGGCGACAAAAGCAAGGCTCCCGTGAATCGGAATGATGTGAGGATTAGAAAGCGAGGTAGTCATGAATTCAGACAGAGAAACTAACCGTCGAACATTTCTAAAAGCAACGACCCTGGGTGCATCCGCTTTGATCGCAGTACCGGCCGTGCTGCGAGGTGCATCTCCGACAGCCGATCCGGTTCGTGTTGGGCATATCGGCACCGGTACGCGCGGGTGGGACCTGATCAAATACATGGGGGCAACTAATTCGGCAAAGGTGGTGGCCGTGTGCGATGTGTACAAGCCGCACCTACGGAGAGGCGTGCAGGCGGCCGGCAATCCGGATGTCCGGACGTATCTGGATTACCGGGATCTGCTGGCCGACCCGAAAGTGGAAGCGGTTATTATTGCTACACCCGATCACTGGCACGAGCAGATGCTCATTGATGCCTCCAACGCAGGCAAGGCCGTCTATTGCGAGAAGGGATGGACCGTGTCGATCGCCGCGGCCAAGCGGATGCGCGATGTGATCCGAAAAAACAAGACCGTAATGCAGTTGGGTCATCAGGGTCGGCAGTTTGCCGCCTCGGCCGCCGCCGGCAAGATGATTCGCGAAGGTAAGCTCGGGCCGGTTACTTTCGTCAAGACCGGACGGTATTTCAATAACTCACCTGAGACACCTGTTTGGCGGTGGTACGGCTACTATAGTTCGTACAACAGACCTGATCCCAAACAGGTTGTCAAAGACTTGGACTGGCAGAAGTGGCTTGGGTCAGCGTCGAAGATTGAATTCAACGAACGGCATTTTTGGCACTGGCGATGCTACTGGCCTTATGGAACCGGTCAGGCCGGGGACCTGCTAAGCCATGAACTGGATTACGTCCAATCCGTTTTAGGGTATGGCATTCCCGATACCTGTATGTGCGCCGGGCTGAATGCCTTTTGGAAGGACGATCGTGAAACGCCGGATACCTGGATCGCAACCTATCAGTTTGAAAAACAAGGATGCACAACCATCTTTGAAGGCATCCAGAACTCCAGCCGAGAACAGACACCGGAATTTTGCGGGCGGGATGCGAGAATGGTGTTCAATTCCATTGGGCAGGATGCCAGCAGGTTCGAGATCTACAAGGATAGTCCGGCCTGGACGATGGGCAGGCGAACACCGGAGCCGGTCTATAAGTATGCCCCCGACAAGGCCACTCGCTGGCCCGACCACATGGAGAATTTCCTACAGTGCGTTCGGACGGGCGAAAAGACGCGATGCAATGAAGATGAGGCGTTCATCGAAACGGCCACGCTCTTAATGAGCGTGGAATCTTACCACAAGAAACGTCAAGTACGCTGGGAGCCTGGAAAGGAAGAAATCGTGTAGCATGGCATAATACGTTCAAATCGGTTTTTGGGAATTTCTCGGAAAACCTCCTCTTTCTCGGAACAAGCTTTGGCGTTCCACGAAACCCACAACCGAAGAAGCCGCCATGACCGCGACCCCACCAACAACTATACCTCATGCCTCAGCTTGGTTCAGAAAGCGGATACCGAAGATGCCTATAATCATGTTGCGTAATTTCTCTCTGTTTATTTTGATCGCGTTTGCGACCGCGATTTTGGTTCAAGCCCAGGATTCTTCGCCGGTCCAGGTTGATAAGTACACGGCGGCGATCAAGGTTGCCTGCATCGGCGACAGCATAACGGCAGGCTTTGGTGCCGGGCGAGGCAACTCATGGCCGGACCAGCTTCGGAAAGCACTGGGTGCGAACTGGGAAGTCAGGAATTTCGGCGTCAGCGGCACTACGCTCATGCAACGCGGCGACAGCCCCTACCAGAAGCAGAGTGCATTCAAAGCCGCCAAGGATCTTAATCCAGATGTTGTGGTGATCATGCTTGGGACGAATGACACAAAGCCCCAGAACTGGATCAACTTTCAGCGAGATTTCGAGGCTGACTACAAAAACATGGCTGGGCAGTTTGCCGAACTTCCAGGTAAACCTCGTATCTTCGTCTGCTATCCACCTTACATTGCCCAAGGTGGAAGCTGGGGGATCAATGATCCCAATACCCTTGCGGAAATTCCAGTGATCGACAGAGTGGCCAAGGACATGAAGCTTGGCATCATTGATGTTCATGGCGAGCTGAAGAACAAAGACTCCCTGATTCCTGACAAAGTTCACCCAAATGAAAAAGGGCAAACCGTGATCGCCAGGACCGTCCTCCAGGCATTGACAGGCTACAACGGTGACTTTCCGCCCATCGTCGTGCTGCTGGCCTCGTCCGAGAAAGGAGGCATGACTTGGCGTTACACCACCGAGAAGCCGGTCGATAACTGGTTCAAGGTCGATTTTGACGCATCAAGCTGGAAAGAGGACAAGGGCGGCTTTGGCAGTCCTGTTTCGGCTGGAAACCTTGTCCGAACAGAGTGGAAAACCGCCGACATCTGGCTGCGGAGGGAATTCTCTCTTGAAAACAAGAGGCTGAACCGCCCCCGTCTTTGGATGCGCCACGATGATGATGCCGAGGTGTACATCAATGGCGTTCTGGCGGCAAGGGCCGGAAGATTCAACGAGGAGTATAGGGATTTCGATATCCGCCCGGATGCCGCTGCCGCGCTGAGGCTTGGCAGGAATGTGATTGCAGTACACTGCCGCCAGACAGGCGGCGGGCAGTTCATAGACGCTGGGCTGATTGACACACGCCCCGTGACATCCGCTTCAAAGAAGTAAGTCGGGTAATGCACAACCCAATCCCCCCTGGAGCAGTGAATATGGCCGCAAAGAAGATCCTGATGCTCGTGGGCGACTACGTCGAGGACTACGAGGTGATGGTGCCGTACCAGATGCTCTTGATGGTCGGCCACCAGGTCGATACCGTGTGCCCCGGCAAAAAGCAGGGCGAGGTAGTGAGGACTGCCATCCATGATTTCGAGGGCGACCAGACCTACAGTGAGAAGCGCGGGCACAATTTCACCCTCAATGCCGATTTCGACGCCGTGGACCCGGCCCAGTACGATGCCCTCGTTATCCCTGGTGGGCGTGCCCCAGAATACCTCCGTCTGAACGAAAGGGTACTCCAGATCGTCCGGCACTTCGCCCAGACCAATAAACCCCTGGCTTCGATCTGCCATGGGCAGCAGATTCTCCTGGCCGCAGGTGTGGTGACAGGCCGTCGCTGCACAGCCTACCCCGCCATCAAGCCCGATCTCGTCCGGTCTGGGGCCGTCTGGAAGGATGTCAACGAGACGTTTTCCAATGCCGTGGTGGACGGCAATCTGGTGACCGCAGCCGCTTGGCCTGGGCATCCCGAGTGGATTCGGAAGTTTTTGGAAGTGCTGGGGACGAAGATTGAGTTATAGCTGAAGTAGACCACAGTGAGGCCACGACCAACCCCACGTTACGGAGAGAGCAACCGATGGAAGACCTGTCGCTATACCACCACCCCGTCACCTCCATGTTCCGCGTCCCCGGCTCGTCTGGCGAGTGGCAGCAATATGCCCTCACAGAAGAACAGTTGGACTTCTACCGCCGCGAGGGGTATGTCTCCGGCCTTCGGCTTCTGACGGATGAGCAGGTGGACATGCTGTGTGAAGAGTTGACTCCGCTGTTCGACCCTGGCTATCCCCGGCATGATCTGTTCCACGAGTTTCATTCCAACGAGTCCAAGGACGCCAATACAGTCTTGTTCCATGCACTCGGTGCCTGGCGGGTCGCCCGGGCCTTTCACGACATCCTCTGGAACCCGGCCTTTAGGCAACCGAGTGCGAAACCCAAGGCGACACCGGTAACAAGAAACAAGAAGGACGATCTAGTTTGGTACATGTCGGACTCGTTTCCTTCGCAACGATCTCTTTTTACCCACTTTGCCTACCGCGAGATGATGCAGCGTATCCATCGCCGCGCTTTTTGTAAAGAACAATTCCCAGTTTGGAAAATCGGGGTTGCCAAACCGGCTTTTAGGTGATACAATGGTGATACAGAGTGACAACCACCCAGGGGTCGATCATGATCAAGACTTTGACCAAACATGGCAATAGTTACGCGTTGGTGATCGAGAAGCCAATTCTCGAATTGCTTCACGCGTCGCCCGAAACATCGTTTGAAATCATCACTGACGGACAATGCCTGGTTCTGACACCGATCCGAGAATCGGTGGACGAAACGAAGTTCCAGAACGCACTCGACATGGTCCACAAGCGATTTGGCCGTGCGATGAAACGCCTTGCGGAGTAGTATCAGGCCATGCACCCACTGTTTTTGGACGTTGAACACGTCCTCCGAACGCACGTCAGTCTGATCGAGCATTACGGGGGTGCTGAGGGAGTACGCGATGTCGGTCTTCTGCATTCTGCGATTGCCATGCCAAAGGCTTCCTTTGGTGGGGAGTTCCTCCACAAGGACTTGTTTGAGATGGCTGCGGCCTATCTCTACCACATCGTCCAGAACCATCCGTTTGTAGATGGCAACAAGCGCACCGGCGCCGCTTGCGCAGTCATCTTTCTGGCACTCAACGATATCGAGATTCAAGGGGATGAAGAGGGGTTGGTTGATCTCACCTTGACCGTTGCCCAGGGCCAAGCCGGCAAGCAGCAGATAGCCGAGTTCTTTCACAAGATCGCTCATTGACCGACCTCTACAGATTCAGCGAGTGTTATGGCCCGCTGCCGCTCGGCTTTCATGCCACGGAAGCCCTCGAAGCCTTGGACGGTAACGTCACAGTACTGCATAGCTACGGTATACTGTGCCATGATGCGTGTCAATAGCGAGGGGTCTCGGCTGCCGTTGGGAATCCCAAGGGACTGGTGTCCAGGAATAACTGCCCTGTGGAACGGCGCCAAACGTCTGATCGCGTATCGCGGCGCTGCACCTTCTTTACGCCGGTCCCATGGCTGGTGCTCCCCGTCCTGAGGCGGCCGCGGCGCACCTCTCCACGGGAGTCCGATTGCCAGTAGCATTTGCTCTCCAAATCCAGACAGGTGAGCCAACCGCCGCCAAACACGCACGTATCGAGGCAAATTGCGTATCCGAGATCCCGAGGTTTTCCCGACGCCTGCGGGGTATGTCCGCAGATCATGATCTTGCCCGATGGGTGCGGGACTGCATCATCAAACCGCGTCCATAGGAGCGATAGTTCAGTTTGCTCCTCCAACCCGCGCTCCGGATCGATTCCACCGTGAACAAAGAAGTGCTGCTCGGTTTGGTATATTAGCCGGCACTTCCTCTCAAGGAATTCCCAGTGCTGCTTGGGAACGTCCTCAATGCTCCCTCTTTTTCGATTTGTTCCATAGGAACTCAGGGTCATGCGGCCTCCATTCAGCATCCACAATTCGCTCGCATCAGGATCATGATCACTGTGGGCTGCAAGCATCATTTGCTCGTGGTTGCCTAGCAGCGGAATCACCTTGCCGCTAGTGGATCGCTGTACAATCCAATCCAAGACGCCTTTGGAATCTGGTCCGCGGTCGACATAATCTCCCAGTGTGATCAGTAGATCATCGTACCGCAGGTTGGCAGCCTTGCTCACTTGCTGCAACGCCGTCAGATGCCCATGAATATCGCCAATCACGAATGTGCGCATGGCCGTGTCCTTTCGTCTGAATTGTGTGTGGACTATGCGCTGACCAGGACGCTGGCATGGACGACCGATCCGGCCAGACAAAGCTTGAATGCATGTTCGCCGGATTGGACCAAGGCTCGGTATTCTTCGCCTTCGCCCACGGCTGCGGCTTGCTTCCACGACACGCTCCCGAAGAGATCGACCAACCGCTGCGCTTCCGCCGGTTGCACGCGATCGTCTTCGCTCGGACAACTCCGCATGGCGTCCAACGCAAATCCACTCAAGAGGCGGCCCCAGGCTTTGGAGCACGTGTCGGGTCTGTCAAAGAGGTCGAGTGTTAACACTTTCTGGCCCACGGCCACCACCAGGCCGGACGCTCCCTCGACGTAGGCGAGCTTTTCGCGGAATTCGTCGATCTTGTTCTTTCGGCTGGTGAAGGTGTCGGACATGGCAACGGTTTCGGAAGCAACACCGAGGTCTTGCTGCTGCTTCTTGACCTCGGCCCACACCTTCCCTTGATCGGAACGGTGGCCAGTTTCCGCCTCTACCGAATGGGTAACGGAACATGCCAAGAGGTAACGCAGCCCGGACGAGGAGTGATAGCCGCTGGAACCGAAGTGTCGCGAACGATAACGCCAGCGGCCGCGTTCCACGCAGCTTACGGGAATCTTAACCGTGCTCTCGGCCGCTACCAAGACCGAGGTATTCAGGATACGGTTCTGCTTGGCGCCTACCGACGCCGAAATATGGCTGAACGTACCCAGGCTCTTCACTGCGGTGGCAGTTGTCGGGCTGGTAATACTGCTGTGCATGTATGGCTGGGGACCGCCATTGATGCTCGCGCCCTGTGTCGTTATCCTCGTTTTTGTACTGTGGCAATTTGAACCTTCGTCAAGCCGGGAGTCCCGGCCGCAAGGATCAGCAGAACCGAGCGATCCGTGTTCTCATATCCACTCAGACACACGGAGCGAAGTCAGTAAGGCAATAGTTCGGCGAGCATGGCAAGCTGCCGTGATTGCGGCCTTCAGTTTTCCGCCGATCGGATTCTACTCGATGCGGTTGCTGTGGAAACTCGGACAGAGGGATACGCCCCTGGGCAGGGGCGACAACTGGCGCTGTTGGACGGCGTTTTTCCTGAACATCGCCACGATCCTGTTCTGTTTGGCCTTTGCCGTGCTACTGCTGCTTGGTTTCCTTGGTGCTCTCGTCTGACTATGCCCAAAACGGCATCGCTGAAGCCGCCAGTGTTCTCCGCAGAAAGCCTCAGTTCTTTGTTTTCGGGCGAAGCAGATTCGCCTGGGCTCGCGGCAGCAGCGTCATCGCGGTAACGAGGGCAAAGACTCCCATGATCGTCATTGCTACACCCTGAGTCGCAGGCTTTGCCTGAATTGTCGCCACGATAGTCAATCCCATGAGAACGAGGGGCACAATAATGCCTCCCAACACTCCCTGCCACAGGCCAAATAGGCTGATGATTCGCCAAGCGATGACCACGAGCACGAGCACGGTCGCCAGCGCAATGGCAGCATAGAGGTCAATGAAGTCTTGCAGGAAGTACATCATCGGGTAGGCGGCTGCAAAACAACCTGCCACAAGGATGACGAGCCATACATTAAGTTTCTCTGGATCATGCGCCAAGGCAATCAGCGATATGAGAATCCCAAACACCAGCACACTCAATGGCCCAAGCCATGTAAGCTCCCCGAGGCGGTCCAGTGCCGCGATGCCGAGCACGTCGATAGCGATGGGGCGAGCCTCGACCAACCGCTTGTACTCCCAGATATAGGTTGTGCTGTCGCTGGATTGTTCCAGGCTGTTCGGCTGAAGGGAGAGTTCCAGCATGCGGATGTTGCTGCGGTTGGCGATCAGTTTTGTGCGGAAAAGTTCGATGATCTTACCGGAAGGTTTTTCGAGCGTGTAGACTCCCTTGCCCGTGGCGGAATAGACGACGGTGATCTCCACGCTCTGCTTGCTGTCGAGCGTCCCCTGCCACACCAGATGGTTGGCTTCCAGGCTAAAGCTGTCGCTAGGCTCGCCGTTGATGCGGACGTCTAAATCTCCCAAGGAAATGATCTTGGGTGGCAAGGGGAGTTCAATTTGACACTTGCCTTGCCCGTCTTTGGGTGCCTGCGCCTCGATGGTCGCTTTGAACTCAGCCACGTAGATCGACTCCGGCGTAGCAGTGCCAATGCTCAACTTGGGCGTGAGACGGATCTCGGCGTCATACTTTTTCACGATGGCACGAGGCAACGCGGGGCCAGCGGACGCTTGGGATTTTGGAGCCTCATCCGCTGTCAAAAGGGCTGATTCTGATCCGCCACGTGAGCCGTATTCGAGACTCTTCCGCATCGCTGAACTTCTGGCGCTCTGAACGGCTGGCATTAGCAAGGCCAGGGCAAGTACCGGCAGCAAAAGGACCATGCCCACCGCGATCAGTTTTCCTAGTTTTGAGTTCTGCTCCGCCGTTTGTTGTGTATCCTGCATGTGCCACCCATTAAAATCTGAAGGTTTGTTGGGCCAGAATGACCCCGCTCTCACTCAAGTAGTATAGTCCAATAAAATCATGTTGAGAATCACCCAGCTACCAACTTGGGTCCACCCAGCCTCAATGGAACCTGAAAACCCGAGAAAAATGGGGTTGGAGGCAAGTTTCTGCTGGTTTTCGCGGAGTTATCGGTTTCTGGCTTGTATTTCTCGCCCAAATCGCTCTAAACAAGCAATCTGGGATCGGCGCGAAAAACGCCTTCACTTTCAACATTCTCATTGCCAGCGGCGAAAGGCGTGTCGCAACCATCCTTCTTGGGGTTATCTCCTTCCTGAGTTTGATTATCCGCCCCATTTGAGGGCAGATCTCCTTCCTTAATCTTCTTCAAGGCCTCGCATATCTGAACCGTTTCCTTCTTTGTTTCCTTCGCTTCCGTCGAACATCTGGTAATGAGAGGAGGGCGTCTGATGCTCTGAAGATGAATGCCCTTCGGTAGAGTGGGTTGTGAACGTGTGGACAGAGGTTGCCTTACGGCCACGGCAGGCAGAATCATGGGCAGATAAAGGAGTGCCCGAGGAGGACGTGACTCCCCCCCGGGCTGCCCCAAGGGAATCAGCACTTCCATGAGACATGTGCATCTTACGGCAGGTAGGAGTGTTTCGACCAGTAGGGGGCGACTGGGGTGGCGAAACTGTTTGCGGAAGGAGTGTGGCCGGAGGTATCAGGCGCGGCGGTATAACCGACGATACTGCCGAGATCCAGAGTGCCTGCGGGAGGTACAACGCTGGCATGCAGCAAAGCGGCAGCAGAAGTGCCGGTCCAAACCCGAGGGACGCCAGAGGCACGCGGAGGCGGAGCGCCAGCGGCGAAAGCAGCGAGCATCTCAGCCCCAGAAGCCACCTGAAAGTCAGATTGCCGCTACGGACACGCCTGCGGAGGCTTGCGCGTGGTCACGCAGCAAAAAAACTTCCGAGATTTTTTGTGACCGTCCAGGCTGTTACGAACCCCTCAGGAATTCTCCTCGTGCCCCTGCGTCGTATTGTGGCGATGACTGTTGCGCGGCCATGTGTCAGGCCAGGGACCGCGAACGTAAGTGGTTGAGGCGTAAGACCCAAGTGGGCCGATTCAAACGTCACTTGGAATACCATGCCGCGTGGGATAGCCGCAGTCAAGATCATGTCGCTTCTGGCGTCGTGGCACTGCGGCAGTCCTTGGCTCGATCCAGCCCGAAGGCGCATACAGTCCCGGTCTATTGGTGCAACAGCGATCCAGTAATAGACTTGACTATTCCTACGGAGGCCATTTCCCATGATCCACAAACAGATATTAGATCCCGACCGCGTGCGCCGCCCACCTCGTGAGGGTTGGTCCTGGGTTGATCACCGTTTTCTACGGGAACACGCCGCACGGCTGTCCCGCGATGCGATCGCGTTGTACTTGTTCCTGGCTGCCGTCAGCGATCAGAATGGGCTGTCGTTTTACAGCGACCCGTCCACTGCGATTCGCCTGAGGATGAGCGAACAGGCCGTGATCGCCGTGCGCGATGAGTTGACGGCGGCAGAACTAGTGGCCTATCGAACGCCCTTGACGCAGGTACTTTCACTGCCGCAAACGAATCGTGTCCGTCGCAGTGGCTTGACATCGCTGGGCGAGATGTTCCGCATCTTGTGGCTAACGCGATCGTGCCACGGAAGCCGCGGGCCGTGGCCTATTACCACCAAAGTGCCCAAGATTCGGCAGACAACTCGATTCCCAGTCAGCAAGAGAAGGTCCACCAGTGGGCCGACGAACACGACATCGAGATCGTCCGAGAGTATGCCGACGGCCCATCGTCGCCGGAAGAATCGCAAGACGAATAATGTTCCACGACGTCAGTTCACGGAATTCCATTCATTTTCCTGCAGCCGGGCCTTGATGGATGTTAGCCACATGAGGTAACTGCTGTGTCCATAAACCCGCGAGCGATTGTTTCGCGGGAGATACAAACCCTAAGGAGACAAGACAATGGCAAATTGGTGGGAAATTCCATCCGAACAGCCAATCGACATCAGGCCGCGGGCGGTGGCCTATTACCGACACTCCGCCCAAGATCGTCAGGAGAACTCGATCCCGATCCAACGGGACCAGGTCCGCGAATGGGCGGAGAAGAACCAAGTGGAAATCATAAAAGAGTTCATGGACGCCGGCAAGTCCGGCCTGAATGCCGAGGGCCGCCCGGCATTCACTGAAATGATGGAACATTGGGTCAAGCAGGACCGGGACTTCCGCTACATCCTTTGCCTGGATGTTAGCCGCTGGGGCCGGTTCCAGGATCTCGATCTCTCGGCTACCTTCAGCTCGGAATGCAAACGGCATGGCAAGGAGGTGGTCTATACGACCATGGGCCTGCCCAGGGAGAATGATAACTTCCAACCGGTCTATGTCCAATTCGAGCGATTCCGGGCCGCCCAATACAGCAAGGAGCTGAGCGAGAAGGTCTGGAGGGGCTGCATGAAGATCGCCGAGCAGGGCTACTGGGCAGGCGGTGCCGCACCGTACGGAATGCAGCGCCTCCTGCTCGACGAGAAACGCGAGCCGGTGGGAGTCTTGGAACCGGGCCAGCACAAAAGCATCCACAACCAGCGTGTGACTTTGACGGAGGGCGATCCGGCCGAGATCGCCGTCATCCACCGCATCTTTCACGAGTTCACCGAGCTGCTCTACTCGGAACATCGCATTGCGGAGGGGCTTAACTTTGACGGCATCCCGTCGGCCAACGCACCCCGCTGGTCGGCGGGCATGGTCGTCCATCGGCTCAGAAACGAAAAGTATGCCGGCACGATGGTCTATAACAAGACGCAGAGCAAGCTGAAAACGCCCTCCAGGCAGAACCCGCCCGAGCAGTGGGTGCGAACACCGTCGGCCTTCGAGGGGATCATCCCTTACGAGCAGTTTCTCAAGGCCCAGGAGTTACTTGCCAAACGCCGGCAGAAGTACCAGTCGGAAGAGATGATCAAGCAGCTGGCGGCGATCTACCAGCAGTATGGGCTGTTTCATGCGTCCCTGATACGGACTTTGCCCAATGTGCCGTCGCCAGCAACTTTTGCCCACCGCCTTGGGGGCCTCGATCTGGCTTTTCAGCAGATGCACCGCGAGCCGTGTGATCGGGCTCGGGCGATGGTCCACGAGCGGATTCGCGAGCACGTGCCCGAGGTTCTGGCCTACTCGGACTTCCTGGTGCTTGACCAGCGTCTGGCGGTCTCGGTGCAACCGGCCGTGCCGATGCCCAACGGCTACGCCACCTATTGGCCGTTTCGGCCCGACACCCGGAATGTCATCGACCTCACGCTGGGCGTTTTATTGTCTGACGCCGAGGACTTTGAGATCCTCGGCTATGTGGCATTACCACGTCTGCTGGCCGGCACACGCACTTTACGCATCTCGGCCACTTCGTCGCGAACCGAATTGTTCGGCTGCTGCGAATTGGACTTTTTGCAACAGTTACTCTAACCCACAGGAAACTCCATGGAAAACTCGTTTGCCATCGTGCTGATCAAGAATCGGCGTTACGAAGAGGTTCCGACTGACAAAATCAAGGTGATCAACCCTCGCAATCGCGAGGCCGAGCAGTTCGATATGAATGTCCAGAGCATCGATCACGTCGGGCTGATGAAGCCGATCCGCGTGAACGACAAGTTTCTCGATCGAACCGAGATGTACGAGCTGATCTGCGGCGAAGGGCGGCTTCAAGCCCATCAACGCCTAAAGCGAACCACAATCCTAGCCGAGGTAATCACCTGCACCCGCAAGGAGGCCTATCTGCAATCCCTGGTGGAAAACCTCGCCCGCACCAAGCCGGGGAGCATGTGCTTTGCCAGGGAACTGAAGCGTCTGCACGACGAAGGCTGGGATTTCAAGAAGATTGCGGGCATTGCCCTCAAGACGGAGTACTATATCCGGGAATACATCCGCTTGGTGGAACAGGGCGAGGAGCGGCTGATCCAAGGGGTCGAGCAAGGCGTCTTTCCCATCAAGTTTGCCATTCAGGTGTCGGCCTCGGAGAACGGCCACCTCCAGAATCTCCTCATGGATGCATTTGACGAGGGGATCGTGACCACGAACAACTTTGCCCAAGCTAGGCGGATCATCACAACCCGCTCGCGGGCCGGCAAGGAGAAGAAAAAGACCGCCGAGCAATATACCGTCGATCAGCTCAAGCAGGACATCGCCGAGGCCACCAAGGTGAAGGTTTCTTACGTCCGGGAGGCGAAAGGGAAGGAAAGCCGATTCCTAACGCTTCTAACAGGGATCAATGAGCTGTGGCAAGACGTTGACCTCGTCAGCCTTCTCCAAGAGGAGAAGCTCGCCGAGCGTCCCGACCTGGCGGGCGACTTCGCTTACGAGACACATTCAATTAGCGTGGAGCCAGTCCATGCGTGACGAGAGTCGTGTGGGTAAACGCGACCTGCCCGTCGGCAAGCTCGTGCCACGCAGCGAGCACAAGACGAGCAAAAAGCATTACCAACGGATCGAGGCCAGTTTGCGGACCGTCGGCCTGATCGAACCGCTGATCGTCTACGATCAGGGGGACACCTTCGAGATCCTCGACGGCAATCTGCGGTACGAGATTCTGCTGGAGATGGGTGTGCAAACCATCCCCTGCGTCGTTGACCAAACACCTCCAACCAACCAGGAACAGACCCATGAGTGACAGGAATCTAGTCGATGGGCGGGATCTGCCCATCATCAAGCTGGTGCCACGCACCAAACATAAGGCGACGAAGAAGTATTACCAACGGATCGAGGCCAGCCTGCGGGCGGTCGGGCTCATCGAACCGCTGATCGTCTACGATCAGGGGGACACCTTCGAGATCCTCGACGGCAATCTGCGATATGAGATTCTGCTGGAGATGGGCGTGGAGACCGTCCCCTGCCTCGTCTGGAAGCACAGGGAGGCATTTACAACCAGCCGGATGATCAACCACATCAGTGCTGCTGAAGAGATGCGAATGCTCCGCAAGTCGCTCGAGGAGCTCGACGAGAAGACGATCGCCAATGCATTGGGCCTAGCGGGGATCGGGCATCGTCTCAACGGCACGTTGACGAAACAACTGGAGCCGCGGGTGCTCAAGGCTTTTGAGGCGGGAAAGATCAACCGCACGTGTGCCCAGGAACTAAATAGCCTTGCGCGATTTCAGGAGGTTGTGTAAAACAAGGACTTACAAACACTTACGTCGTTGGACGCGACAGAACAAGTAAGGAGTCCTTGATGAAATTACAAGTCCAAGTACAACAGACATG
>Ga0194056_10000600_pt1 | contig 19713 bp, 16 predicted proteins | sample SepL4413m_MetaG_FD_155458 | JGI IMG/M metagenome (GOLD analysis project Ga0194056, IMG submission 155458) | Anoxic zone freshwater microbial communities from boreal shield lake in IISD Experimental Lakes Area, Ontario, Canada - Sep2016-L442-13m | ecosystem: Environmental > Aquatic > Freshwater... | reverse complement strand
ATGTATTACCAGAATTCAGAAGTAAGGATCGTTGGAGTTCTTTGGCCCCACGCGAGGGGGAGAGACCGGATCGTCTGTTTAAAGCGGTTAATAAAGTATTCAAAGCCTTTCGTATGCAATTTCCCCATGTAAAAAAGGACAAGACTACTATCGTCCTCGCCGGATTCTCGGGAGGAGGCAAGGTCTTAAACGCTGTAGGCAACTGGCTTGCCAGGAGCATAAATGAGGACCCTTATGCAGAGGTCTTCCGGTCTAGATTAACCAAAATAGTCTATTTTGACTGCTGGTTTGAGAAAGAAATAGTGGAGACGATTCCTGCTCTGCTAGAAAGTAATCCGGAAATGAAAATTGTGGCTACGGTCCATATGAAGAAACCTGTAGAGCATGCTGCCATACTCGTAGGCAAGTTCAAAATGAAAGCAGACAAGAAGAATAATGAACTAGTGGGATTGAATGGTAGACTGGTAATCTACCGCGATGATTCTCACTGGAATGCAATGATTTGCAGGCTTAAAGAAGCTCTGTAAGGTCGGCATTCAGCACCGGCATTTACTAATTAATCCTGATCCTTGCCATCCAGCCTCCTTGACCTTCCGGGGGAGCTGCCTGGAGTCAAATTCGTGTACGCTACATCTCAGAAAAGTATAGAATCCGAGTTCAGTGAAACCATTACATTCCTTTACGGATTGGAACGATTCGGTATCTTGTTGGGACTTGAGAACATCACTTCCCTTTTGGAAAAGTTAGGCAACCCTCAGAAAACGTTTCCGGTAATTCACGTTGCCGGGAGCAATGGAAAGGGATCCACCGCATCGTTCATCAGCAACATTGCGCGTGCTGCGGGCCTTAGAACAGCTCTTTATACCTCCCCCCACCTTAATGATTTTCGTGAGCGTATCAGGATCGACGGTCGTATGGTTTCGAAACAGGCTATGATCGAGTCCACCTCTAAAATTCGCAAATTATACGACCCGAAACGGACTACTTTTTTTGAGTTTACTACTGCTGTGGCTTTCGATTGCATATCTCAGTCCAAGCCCGATCTGGCAGTAATCGAGGTAGGCCTCGGCGGACGACTTGATGCTACTAACACAGTAGAACCAGTTGTTTCAGTTATCACCGACATTTCAAAGGAGCACGAGGACTATTTGGGGAAAGGAATAGCATCTATTGCACGCGAAAAATCTGGAATAATAAAGCAGAGGGTCCCGCTTGTAACAGGAGCTTCCAGGCAGGAGGCGCGACGGATCATATTAGAAGCTGCAGATAAAGTTACCGCTCCTGTAAAAGAATTTGGTCGAGACTTCCGCGGAATGAGATCCGGCTTAAAATTGTTCACGTATAAATCTAGGACGCTTACCTTGGAAAATCTTTCTATTTCTATGATCGGCAGCCACCAGGTAAAAAATGCTACCCTAGCAATTGCAGTAGTGGAGGAAATAATTGCCCAAGGTCACCCGATTACAGAAAAGTCAATCCGCACGGGTATTCAAGGCACTTTCTTCCCAGGGAGATTCGAGATATTAAGAAGAAGGCCCGACGTGGTGATCGACGGAGCTCATACCTCGGAGGGGATGAGGCTTTTGAAAAGCTCTCTCAGACGTATCTATCCAGAGGCCAAACCATTGATACTCTTGGGAATGCTGAGGGACAAGAATTATTCTGAACTTGTTCAAATCATCGCCCCCATAGCGCGAGAGGTGGTTTGTGTGCCGCCTCAGGGAAACCGTGCTTTAGACCCTGAAGAATTAGCAGCCAAAGTAATGGAATACGGGATTTCAGTCTCCTGGTCCATGTCCATTGCCGAAGGCTTTGAAAGACTTATGGAAAAAGCATCCTCCCAAGACCTTATACTTGCCACAGGCTCGCTCTATATGATAGGGCCAGTACGACGGGCCTGCGGACTTGAAGACGCTTAAACGACAAAACGAGTCAGAATTGCGTACCAGCAACCTTCGTTTGGATGGTGCCAGAGCTTTCGGCCCCCGATCACTATGTTCCGGAAAATCTTTAGGAAAAACATGCCTACTGGGAAAATTCAGTGGGCTAAAGCTCTAACCCGCAAAATGTGCAGGTTCCGCTCCACGCATCTCAATAGACGGCCAGTCACCTGTCAGCTTTCTTCAAAGAGCTGGCCGGGACGGTGCATGGCTTTGCTCTTGTCGGTCCTTTTAGTCTCACTGAACGGGCCCTTGCGGATCCATGCGGAAACATCTCGGGATAACGACCTCTCAGGCGGCCACCTGTCAAATAAGTCAGCTATTCTCCCTGCAGACATCCCTATTCAATTATCGGCGGAAAGGTTGTCTTTCGATTATGATAACAACACCTATACCGCTCGTGGCAACGTAAGTTTGAGTCAAGGCAACACTCGCCTGCGGGCCGATAGCGTGCGATACCAAGGAAACACGCGAGAACTCACTGCCATGGGTGGAGTTATAGCTCGAATGGGAAGCGACGTGGTGGAAGCCGAAAAAGTCATCATCAACCTGGCCGACTCGTCGGGGATACTCTTTAACGGCAAGCTCCTACTCAAAAGGCACAATGTGTATTTGGAGGGGAAAAAGTTGGAGAAGGCCGGGGAATCGACCTACCGAATAACAGAAGGAAGCTTCACTACATGTGACGGTGTCTCTCCGGCCTGGCGGATCACCGGCAGGGATTTGGACGTTACCCTAGAAGGTTACGGAACACTTAAGCATGGTTTTTTTTATGTCAAAGACATTCCAGTATTTTATATACCATGGCTCATTTACCCTGCCAAACGTAAACGGCAGACCGGTTTTCTTGCTCCCACCGTTGCCAATAGCAGCATAAAGGGAATTGACGTTCGTCTTCCGTTTTTCCTTGACATCTCCCCTAGTGTCGACGCCACAATTATACCCAGGATCTGCACCCGACGGGCAGCTCAAGCAGCTCTGGAGTTCCGGTACTTCCCCACCGATAATTTCACAGGGCGTTTCTATGGAGAATATACGTACGATTGGAAATATGAGCCCGATAATGTTGCCAAGAATCATCGTTTCTTCGTAACCTTCAGACATGACCAGAACCTTGCGGGACAGGTCGGACTCAAAGCCAATGGCACTTGGGTGTCGGATCGTGACTATTTTGAGTTCTGGGGTGGTCGATTTGACCGTCGACTGCGAGTACGTTACCTTGAATCTAATGCCATATTATATAAACAGTCTAATAATTTCCTATTTGAGGCCGAGGCCAGGTACTTCGACAATCTTGACTTGCCCAATAATGCCCTTACGGTTCAGAATCTCCCTACGATTACAGGCACCTTGTTCAGTCTACCATTGAAGTATACCCCATTTTATCTAAGCTCCAATCTCATTTTTGACCATTTCTACGCTCCTATCATGAACGAGCAATGGCTGGGAAGCAGAGTGGCGGTCGACACCAGGTTGACCATGCCTGTAAACCTCGGTCGCTACCTTAAGTTAGAGCCATCCATAACGTACTTAGGCCGAGCTTATTCTGCCGACTATTATCGCCGTGACAAGAGCATAAGCTCTATCAATGCTGTGAGAGCAGACCTTTACCAGATCAACGCTGACATGTTTACCGACCTAAATTCAGTTTACGACGGTTCATTTCTCGGCTTTCAAAGAATTCAACATACCATCCGGCCGAGTTTTGCGTGGACCTACAGGCCTTCCCCCAGCCGGCAAGTCTACCCCTCTTTTGACGATACTGATCGGATGGACCGGGTTAGTCTTGTCACAGCCGAAATGAGGCAGACCCTCACGGGTCGAATAGGAACGGGAGAATACCTTGATTTTGTAACCCTCAGTATTTCTCAAGGGTACGATTTTTTTAATAGCCGCACGGCTGAAGATCCATTAGGAGAGCGACAGGCACTCCGTTTCCCCTGGACCAACACACATGCGGAACTTACCGTCAAACCACATTACCTAGTAGATCTAACGGCTCAGGCGCAGTACGACCCTGTCCTCAATCGCGCGAGAAGGTACAGTTTGAACGTTGGTTTGATGGACCACCGGGGAGACCTTGTTCGCGTCTTACACCAATTCTCAGAGGATGAAAAACTCGAAGACCTTAGCCGCCAGACCAATGCCAATCTTCAACTCAAGCTAACTTCTACATTAGACTGTATTCTTGAGAACCAGTATTCTCATCAGTTCAATTTCTCCTATTTCACGAGCATAGGCTTGAGTTACCACCCGCAATGCTGGAACATTTTGCTGAGGTATTCGGAGGTTCGCGAGCAAGATCCTTTAACTCAGAAAATCAAGGATGCAGACCAGACCGTTTTCGTTACCCTATCCTTATATGGTTTGGGACAGATCTACAGATTTACTAGGGACTGGAGAGAGCTATTAGGGGGGACCGAGGGTGCGGCTTTTTCTATACCGTGACCCTTTCAGTACCCTAGATCCTGAAAATAGTCGGGGCCGGAAGCATTCGTAGACGGACATCTTTCACCGACCGAACAGTGATTCGTTTGAGCAACAAGAGCAGAAAATGGAATATTGATACTTAGGGTCGCCCATTAAGACCAAACTCAAGAAAGTAAGGCCGTACTCTTGACCGAAAATTCAGTCAGCCGTCAGTTCGATGAACTCAAGACCTTTCTCTTAACTTACGTACTCATAGCACCTCTGTTGTCAGCTCTGTTCGCGGAACACATAGATAATAAGTTCATTGCATGTATTCTTTTTGTTGGTCTTGTAGGGACAGCCTTTTGTTGGTTCAGAAGACGGCTTGCTGACTTAGATGAATGGATCCAAGAGATGGTAAGCCGTATTGATGACCTTGATCAAGTAACCAAGGATCCTCCGCTGGGCAAAGACGATTAAGATCCAGTTCGCTGTCTGTCTGTTGTGCTTACCCGAAACAGTGCTCAACTAATAGGCTTCTCTTGAATGATCATGGCAAACAATGTATAGAAATAGATTCGTGACATGAGAATCATTTCCGGGAGGTTTAGAGGGCGGCGGTTACCGTCGCTTCGGGGCGGAACGGTCAGGCCGACTACAGAACGGGTTCGCGAGGCTGTATTCAGTACCATAGGAACAGCAATTGAGGCTGCTCAGGTGCTTGATTTGTTCGCTGGGACAGGGGCGTTCGGATTTGAAGCCTTGAGTCGTGGTGCAACCCGAGTCGTTTTCGTTGATAAGAGCAGAAAGTTGGCCGGCATCATAGCGGAAACCGCCGGCATCTTGGGAGTCAAAGACCAAGTTAAAATTATGGTTATGGAAGCATTCAAAGCGATTAATGAATTACAAAGAGCAAAAAATCGTTTCGGGATCATTTTCGTCGACCCACCCTATTCATCGAAATTGCTCCAGAGCTTGGTTTTTGACCCTTTCTTTCAGAATCTGTTCGAAGAGGATGGCCTATTGGTCATGGAATCTGAAGAACAGGGGCCGGAACTGAGCGTTCCTGATATGTTCAGCAAACAGTTTACAGGCAGATACGGAGACACCTCTGTAAAAATATTTTGTCGTAAAATAGGAGAATTGTGACGATTGGCAACAAGGCAGGGGAAAAAAAGACACGAAAAACTAGCAGTGTATCCTGGAACATTTGATCCGATTCACAATGGTCACCTGGAAATCATCCGTCGAGCGTTGGGGACGTTTGATAGAATGATCGTCGCTGTGGGTGTAAATCCTGAAAAGGAAATCATATTCACCTTGGAAGAACGGCTAGACATGATCCGGAAGGCTCTGGAAGGCAACTCACGCATCGAGTGCGATTCCTTTGATGGTCTTCTGGTCAGGTACGCTGAAAGAAAAAAAGCCCAGGCCATAGTGCGCGGACTAAGGGCTGTATCCGATTTCGAATATGAGTTTCAGCTTGCCCTCATGAACCGAAAGCTCAGCCGTAATATAGAGACGTTCTTTCTTATGACTGCGCACCGGTATTTGTATGTCAGTTCTCGCATTATTAAAGCCACGGTCTTAGCTGGAGGATCTCCCGAGGGCCTGGTTCCTGAAAATGTTCTCAAGGTCTTGAAACACAAGTTCCCCAATATCTCCAACCATCGATGACTAACCCTCATATTCGGGAGAAAGCATGAAGAAAATTCTATCTCAAAGAGCATGTCAACTTAAGCCCTCGGCTACTCTGGCCATTTCCGCCAAGGAAAAAGAACTTAAAAGCCAAGGTGTTAATGTCGTAGGATTTGGAGCAGGGGAACCTGATTTTCCAACTCCAGTTCATATCCGGGAAGCGGCTAAGCAGTCTCTGGATCGTGGTGAGACTTTTTACACACCGGTTGGCGGAACTGCTGAATTAAAGAGTGCCGTTGCTATGAGGTTCTTTGAGGATTACGGCCTGGAATACAAGCCTGAAGAAATATTAGTCTCTTGCGGGGCCAAACACAGCCTATATAACATTTTTCAGGCGATTTTAGATCCAGGGGATGAGGTAGTAGTTTTTGCTCCCTTCTGGGTTTCCTACCCTGAGATGATTGCTTTGGCAGGCGGGTTACCAGTCATCGTCCCTACTAAAGAAGATGATGCATTCGTGCCGGATCCAGAAAGGGTTAAATCGGCCATAACAAGTCGCACGAAGGCTTTGCTTGTCAATTCTCCATCCAATCCTACTGGAGCTGTGTATCCTCGGGCTGTGCTCCACAAACTCGCCGCGCTGGCGGATGAACACGACTTAATGGTTATATCGGACGAAATCTACGATAAGCTGATCTACGATGGCCTTGAATTTACCCCTATTGCCGCCATACCGGGCATGAAAGACAGATCGATCTTGGTAAACGGGGTATCCAAGAGCTACGCAATGACTGGTCTTAGAATCGGTTATTTAGCAAGCACGAGGAGGGAACTGGTTAAGGCGGCTACCGACATTCAAAGCCAATCGACTTCCAATCCCTGCAACACAGCGCAAGCTGCGGCCGTAGAAGCCCTAACCGGTCCTCAAGGCGAGGTGCGGCGCATGCGGGAGATTTTCGAACGTAGGAGAGACTTGATGCTGGCCCAGATTAATAGCATACCAGAACTTTCCGTGGTCAAGCCAACTGGAGCTTTCTACGCCTTTGTAAACACTTCTCTCCTTTCCGGCCGAAACACTATTGCCGACTCGACCGATGTCGCTAATTATCTACTTGAACGCCATCATGTAGCGTGCGTACCTGGAGGACCTTTCGGGTCAAATAATCACATTCGACTTTCTTTCGCGACAAGCGATGAGATGATCCTGGAAGGTATGAACCGCATACGCATTGCGTGTCAAGAACTGGCATGACTGACGGACGCCCCCTGATTCTACTGACAAACGACGATGGAATTCATGCTGAAGGACTCCGTTACCTCCACTTGGTAGCAAGCAAGTTGGGGCAAGTCAAAATAGTAGCGCCCGACACAGAACAGAGTGCGGTGGGTCACTCCATAACCTTGTATGACCCGATAAAAGCACATGAGGTTATGAAAGACGGGGTCTTCTATGGTTATGGGATTAGCGGCACACCTGCGGATTCGGTGAAGCTAGCCCTTTACTCACTCTTGCCTCGTCCCCCCGATCTGGTTATGTCAGGAATTAACAACGGGTCCAATTTGGGCATCAACGTTCTCTATTCCGGGACAGTCTCAGCGGCTACTGAGGCGGCCATTCTCGGCGTCCCGGCGATGGCTGTTTCCCTTGCACAAAAAAAGGATCCCCCTTTCAGTTGGGCACTCACGCATATTGAGTTGCTGGGTAGATGGATTTTAGAACAAGGCTTGCCTCGGGGAGTGGCTTTGAACGTCAACGTGCCGGCGCTCCCGCCCGAGAGAATAAAGGGATTGAAACTGACGCGGCAAGGACTCTCCAAGTTTCGGGAGAGTGTTGAGCAACGTGAGGATCCACGAGGAAATGTCTATTATTGGCTGTCAGGACAAGGCACCGAGGATGAAACCAGCGACGAGGTAGATATCACTGCCTTGGCACACGGCTATGTTTCAATAACTCCTCTCTTCTACGATTTGACCGCACATTCCCATAGAGAAGAATTGGCATGTTCTCTGAAAAAGATTTAGCAGCAAAGAATAGCGATGAGACAAGAGGTGAAATCGAGACGGCTCTCGGGCATCTTTTTCAAAATCCATCATTGCTGCTTAATGCTTTGACTCGCCGTAGTTTCTGGCATGAGAACAGAGAGACGTGCTCGGAGCACAACGAGAGGCTTGAGTTCCTCGGGGATGCAGTCTTGGGATTGGTAATTGCCGACATCCTTTACCGAGAATTTCCCGGCGATGAGGAAGGAGAACTGCAAAAGAAAAGAGCGAGTCTAGTGAACCGAGCAGCTCTTGCCAGGTTGATGAGACAACTCAGGATCAGTAATTTCATCCGGATGGGCCGAGGAGACGATCTATCCGGGTGCCGTAACCGAGATTCGATCCTGGCTGACACACTCGAGGCTCTGGTTGCGGCAGTATACCTTGACGGAGGATTCTCCGATGCAAAAAGACTAATAGAGAGGCATTTCTATCCGCTCATCGAGCGATGTTCAACGAGGGACGGGATGGATGATTATAAAAGCATCCTTCAGGAAAAGGCCCAAGCGGTCATCGGCATTACTCCGACCTATGAAGTGGTTGATCAATGGGGGGAGGAGCATTGCAAGATTTTTTCCGTGGCGGTATACCTTGGAGACAAGATCGCTGGGGTCGGAACAGGAAAAAACAAGAAAGAAGCAGCTCAAAACGCTGCAAGTGAAGCCCTGAAAACATTGGAATAGTTTTATTGATCTTATGGGTAAAGCACAAGCCATATTGGGATATCGCGGGAACCGGGGGCAGGGACTGGAATGGCCAAAATTGACTCAGGAGACTCTCATTAAACGCTACCAGCGGTTTATTGTAACGCCCTAACAATTTTAAAGTACCTGTTTTTGAGGGTTGAGAGCACTTCCTGTACAAGTTAAAGGAGAAGCCTCGGTGAAAATACTGGTCATAAATACCGGCAGTTCATCACTGAAATACGACCTCTTCGAAATGACGAATGAGTCCGTCCTCTTTGGAGGCCAGATTGAGGGGATTGGACTGCACGGGTCTACACACGCTACTGGGGTTGGATGTGGTAATCAAACGCTCCAACGAAGGGCAGTGAATGATCACGGAGCTGCTCTGGATGAAATGCTGAACACCCTTATAATGGGGCCTGTATGTTCGCTGGACGAGATTACCGGGGTCGCTCACCGTGTTGGACATGGTGGCAAATATCTAGGCCCGAGACTCGTGACGCCTGATGTGATAGCCGAACTACAGCGCATGGTTCCCTTCATACCGCTTCATCTCCCAGCGATGATAAGAGAAATCGAGTTGTGCCGGATGCTCATGCCCGATGCTGTCCATGTTGCTGTAAATGACGCTTGGTTTCACTCCACGATTCCTGACGAAGCGGCTGTCTACGGGCTGCCTTACCGTTATTTTCTTGATAAGGGATATCGCAGGACAGGGTATCACGGATTTTCTCATTTTTATGTCTCTGCGAAAGCAGCCGAGTTTTTGGGACGGACACTTAAGGAGCTTAAGATTATTTCCTGCCACCTCGGCAACGGAGCGAGCATTTGCGCTATAAATTACGGAAAGTCCGTGGACACGACCATGGGTATGAGCGCTTTGGAGGGACTAATAATGGGAACCCGCTCGGGAGATGTCGACGTGGGGCTGCTTTTAGTGATAATGAAAGAAGAGTCCATGTCCCCTGACAGTGTGGTCGAAATGCTCTACAAGGAATCGGGTTTGCTTGGGTTGAGCGGTGTAAGCCGCAACATGCAGGAGGTCGAAGAAGCTTACCGGAAAGGGAATATAAGGGCGACACTTGCTTTCAACGCGTTCTGTTACAAAGTGAAGCGTTATGTTGGGTCTATGCTTATGGTTCTTGGAGGGTGCGACGTTCTGATATTCACAGGAGGTATCGGAGAGAATAGTCCCAGTGTAAGGTCAAAGGTCCTGGAAGGGGCAGATGGAGTGGGATTTCTAATTGACGAGGAACTGAACCGAAGTCAGAGGCTCTCTTCCACCCATTCCGTCGTGGACATTTCAGCCTCGTCCTCCCGGGTCAAGGTACTTGCCGTCAAGACCTTCGAGGAACTCATTATGGCCAGGCAATGCAGGGACATTGTCGAAAAGCTTAAAAATGAAGGCAAATGAGGCATTGACCCGGTACGTGATTTTTCCTTACCACTCTTACCACTAGTGGCTACTATTCGCTTTGCCAATGTCAGTCGCCGGATCCCTTAGGTCGATAAAGCTATTAGCTATTATAGTCCTTGCTAGCGCCAGCGAGAACCTTTTCCGCCTGATCCCTGTCTGTCTGGGCGATCAGGACGATCAGGACGGTCTGTTCTGGGACGGGCCTCGTTGACCTTAAGACTTCGACCCATGAAATCTTTCGAATCAAGCTCTTGGATAGCTCGGAGTCCTTCTTCTCGCTCAGGCATCTTCACAAAGCCGAATCCTCTCGCACGGCCTGTGAATTTGTCGGATATAATGGTCGCTGACTCCACCTGACCAAAGCTTTCGAATAGTTCTTTGAGTTGTTCCTCGTTTGTGTCGAAAGACAGGTTGCCAACATAAATGTTAATAGCGGCCAATTCTTTACTCCTTGTTAGAAAAGTCCCTCTTCGTCTCTACGCGATTGAGTCGGCAAGGGGAAATATCCGTATCCTATAGGGAAACCGAATGATTGAAGAAAGGGGTGTAAGCACGAGCGTCTTAAACCTAAAGTCCTGATTCTTGCTTCGCGCCCGTTACCCTGATCGGACGGGAGGGAAAGGCAAGTCATGGTCCAGATTATACTGTAATGTAGGCTGCGATTATTGTCAAGATATTTCAACGAGATATTTCAACGAATGGGAAAAGCGTCTCCAATGGAATTGTGAATGAAAAAACCGCGATATAATTGATTACAATTAATTCAGAAAACTCCGTGAAAGGGTAGACTTCAGGTCTGCCGCTGAAAGCATAACTCCACTGGCAGGAATCCCTTGCATCACTTTGCCCCGAACTGTTTCAGCAGATCCACCAACTCGTAATGGCCGTGAGATAACGCAAGGTTCAAGGCCGAAATGCCCTCATTGTTTTTGGCATTGAAATTCACCCCTGTTTCCAGAAGCATGGTCACCACTTCCGTGAAGCCTCTTTTGGAGGCCTCAATCAAAGGGGTATTCCCTTCATTGTCTGAGATATTGGTGTCAGCCTTAGCGCAAAGAAGAATTTCCACAAGCTCAGGCTGCTCGATAGTACGGTCGCCATTGAAACTCATCTGTTGTCTCGACAGGGCGGGGGACATATGGATGCCTCCAGTGGGTTGCGAGCCTGCCGCACCCGTACAAGCCCAAAAAAATGGGGTTCTACCTTCTTCATCACACGCGTTAACGTTTGCTCCCCTTTCCAGAAGAAGTTTCGCCACCTGAACCTTTCCTAAACGGCAGGCGTCTATCAAAGAAGTCCTTCCATATTCATCTTCGGAATCGACGGCTGCACCCGAGTCAAGCAGCAGTTTCACGCAATCGGCTTGACACGACCGACAAGCCGACATCAAGGCCGTCACCCCATCCTCGTCTCCGTAGTCAATCTGTGCATTCCGATCCAGAAGCAATTTGACCACATCAGTGCAGCCTGCCCGAGCAGCTCGCATCAAGGCAGTCGAGTCTGACTTATCCCTCGCGTTAACATCAGCGTCGCTTTCAAGAAGAATTTTCACCGATTCAGTATGACAACCGCGAGCAGCTTTCATTAAAGCGGTCGCGCCGTACTGGTCGAAAACGTCAAAATCAGCGCCTTTCAACAGAAGAAGCCTCACAACTTCGGCATGGCCTGCAGCGCTCGCCCACATTAAGGCAGTCCAACCTCCAGAATCTGATAAATTGACGTCAGCGCCCTTGTCCAAGAGGATTCCTGCTGCTTCCACATGACCTCCACGAGAAGCCAAAATCAACGAATCGCTCCCGTCTTTGTTTCGCGCACTCAGGTCTGCTCCTCTATCCAGCAGTATCGCGATTGCCTTCGAGTAGCCTTTCTCGGCGGCCATAAGCAACGCTGTGTATCCCTTTTCGTCTATGCTCTCTATATCGGCTCCGCGTTCCAGGAGAAAATCAACTAGGTTCGCACGCCCTTCACCGGAAGCACATATGAGAGCGGTTTGCTGATCATCTGTTCTTGCATTGACTTGGGCTCCATGATCCAAGAGCAATGCAGCCACTTCCCTGGAGGCTTTTTCCGAAGTACACCAGGCAGCGGCGATGATAAGCGCAGTAGCTCCACTATATTGATTCCGTGCATCCACATCTGCTCCTGCTTCAATAATTTCCCTTATTCTGACAACATCTCCGGATTCCGCTGCCCAAACAAGAATATCTCCAGTATCTATAGGCGTCCCGCAGTCTGGACATTTGTCCGAAGATAAAGCCAACTCTTTCCCACATTCACTGCAGTGTGTCATCTCCACCTCCCTCGGCCTGCTGACCTACCGTAAAAAAGTCAAACAGATAGCCAGACCAAGGTTTTTTCACATTCATCCTGTACGAAAAAAACTGAGTATGGAAGAAAGCCGAAATGGATTTTTCAAGGGATAATATACACGGAAACGCACAGACTCATTCATGCCAAAAAGCTGCCTAGGAATTTTTTCCAGACAAAATCCTACCAGAATCCGGTTTCTCTCACCCCGTCTGATACCCTTTCGGGACTGTCACCAATAATAGCGTGTAACTGATTCGAGAGGGTAGAGTCTTTTATAAGAGTTTCAGTTTCTTTAAGAAGGCTAGTTATTACCTCTATACGGGGAGGTTGTTCAACTAGTTGGAGTGCCTTACGAAAGTCTTCTCGAGCCTGAAGGTATTGTCCTATTTCCTTTTTTGCTACTCCGCGATTTGCATGTGCCAAACCGTGTGACTGTTGTATACTTATGACCTTTGAAAAAACGTTGATCGCCTTATCAAATTGTCGATTAAGGAGATAGGCTCGTCCCAGCTTGTAATATATATCCGCTGTTACGGTTCCGGAATCGATGTCTATGGCATCGGAAAAATCCTTGATGGCCAACTCATATGATTTCAAGGCTTCGTGGGCAATTCCCCGGTAGATGAGAGCTTGCGTATCATTGGGGTCGGCCCTGAGAGCTGCATCCAAGTCTGCCATCGCATTTCTATATTGGCCCAGCATCACACGAGTTCGTCCCCGGAGCGAAAGAACAGGAAGATTGCCTGGCTGTTTTTCGAGGGCTCTTTCGAAATCCTTGACTGCCTCAGTAGGACGTCCGAGATCCAGGAGCGTCCTCCCACGTGTGACATAGACTGCTGGACTTGTTTCACCCAATTCCAATAAACGCGTGTAATCTTCCAGAGCCTCTTCATTACGGTCCATTTTGCTGAAAACCACTGCTCGATTGGAAAGAGCTTTAACAAACTTTGGATCCAGTTCGATTGCCCTTGTAAGATCTCTCTTTGCTGAATCCAAATTTCCCAGAATTGATTGAGCCCAGCCACGGTTATTAAAGGCTTCGAAATTGTCGGGGTCCAGGTTTATAGCCTCATTATAATCTTGGACGGCCTTTTTTGTTTCTCCAGCACCAATAAAGACATTGCCGCGATTCATCCATGCTTTTGCGTTTTTCGGGTTAAGCTCCAGGGTCCGGTTAAGATCGTCTAGGGCGTTCTGAGTTTTCTTCAGGCTCTGATAAGCTGACGCCCTGAGTAGATATGACTCGCTATCAAGCGGGTAGAGGTTCAGAGATTCAGTCAAATCTTGGATCGCGGCATCTGGATTGCCAAGAGCTGCCGCCGCTTCGGCCCTCACTCTGAGTGCACCGGCATGCTTGGGATCCGACTTCAGCACCCTATCCATGTCTGCTGCCGCCTTGTCATACATATGCCTATGCACAAAGATTACTCCTCGTGCGTAAAGAGCATCATGTATTTCGGGGTCTATGGCGATGGCTTGGTTGAAGTCGGCGAGAGCCAAGTCCTCTTTCGTTCTAGAACGGTAGGCTACGCCACGGTTAAAATAGGCTCGAGCGAAATATGGATCACGGGCAATTGCTCGTGAATATAGTCGAATGGCTTCATCCAGATCCCATTTCCAGTGGGCCTCAACCGCCTCGGCATACAGAGTCTTGGCGTCTTCCGCAGCCCGTACAAAGAGCGGTTGGCTCAGTACCAGAAGAATCAACGGTAAAAAACGAAAGAACACTCGAAATGAAACCAATGTCTTGACCTATGAAGCCGAAATATGGATCAGTGATTTCTCCCACCCCTGGGCTGAGTCTCAACTCTCTCCATTCTTTCAAACGCAAGCCTTATCCGTATGTATTGCGACCACCCTGCCCTTCACCTTTGTAAAAGCCTAGCATTTGGCCAACAGCCTATTTTTGAGAAGGACTTCATTTATAATCTGTCGTATGTTCAATATGGTGTCATCGAACTGTGATAATATCCTTAACCCTGGCAGTGCTTACCTGTAGTCTTCCGGCCACAGGCGGTGCTCCACTTCCCTCAGGCAAACTCAGTGCCATTGTGAAATCTGCCTTAGCTCTCATAGAATCTCCCATGAATTCGAAAGCTATTGCTCTATTCAAATAGGCTTCTCGAAATTTAGGATCCAGCTCTATGCTCTTGGTAAACTCTTTGATCGCTTGGACAACTAACCCTTTTTTTCCTAGAGCCATACCCAAATTATAATATGACGTGGGATCTTCTGGGCGAGCTTCTAGGAGCCTTGAGAATAATTTTACTGCATGGTCGTAATCTCCTGCCTGCTCCTTCAAGGTTCCCAGGAACACCAGGGTCTCGGGGTCTTCTTCCAGTTCCACAGCGCGCTCCAGGTCCTTCATGGCCAAATCTCGATGGCCCTTTTCCAGGTGGCAAGCCGCCCTGAAGCTGTAAATAGATGCGTTTGTCTGTTCAAGTTGCAGGGCGCGTGAAAAGTCTTGTATGGCTCTTGGACACTCACCATGGCTCTTATAGATCCAGCCCCTGTTTATGTAGGCCCTTGTAAGATCAGGATTCAAAGAAATTGCCTTGGAGACATCTCGCAGTGCCTGGGTAATGTTTCCCTTCTTAAAATATACCCAGCCTCTGTTATTATATAGATCCGCGTAGCCAGGGTTTATGAGAACCCCCCGGTTGTAATCATCAATTGCACTCTCTAATTCTTCTTTCTTAACGTAGGCGTTGCCCCTCTGGAAATAAGCGAGAGCATACTGGGGATTTAGTTCTATCGCCCTCGTCAGGTCTTTGATCGATCCCTCATGATCGCCGGTCTTTAGCCTGGCATTTCCTCGATTGTAGTATGCGATTGTATAGTCGGGATTGAGCTGTATGGCTCGATCGAAATCTCTTATGGACTTCTCAGGGTTGTGTTCCTGTAGAATTGCCCACCCTCTGTTGTTGTAGGCGTCTGGGTCAGTTGGGTTTATCAGGATCGCACGGGTGAAATCCTTTATGGAGCGCTCAAGATCTCCCTTGCCATGATAGGCGTTTCCTCGGTTGTAGTATGCCAAAGCGTAATATGGATTCAGTTCGATGGCCTTGTCAAAATCTTCTATGGCTTTGTCAAAATCTCCCAGTCTATAATATGCGCTACCACGATTGTTAAATGGTGTAGCCAAACGAGAATCAATTTGAATGGCTCTAGTATAGTCGCTGATAGCTTGTATGTTGTCACCGAGCTTTTCGTAGGCTAAACCTCGCCGATAATATACGTCGGCATCCGTAGCTCCCATTCGGATGGCCCTCGTGAATAAATCCACTGCTCCCCTGTGGTCTCCTGATCTCTGAGCGAGTTTGGCATTTTCAATATAATCTTCCGCTTTTCGATCAAGAGCCTCTCCCGGGCTAAATATAATGAGGATCAACCCCAGGGCTACCCCGGGCCAAATTTTCACTCTCATCATTAAAACTCCCTTTCTCACAGGGATATATAGCCTACAATCTTAGCACAACATGAAGATAATTGTCTACCACAATATGACTCATTGTTATTTTCAATTACACATTCGAAAAAACTCATAGCAAGCCAAACCTACACCCCCTATAGTCTGAGTTTTTCCTCATCATGCCATGTCATAGGTGACAGCCATTTTATATGATTAGTCCCTTGTGTCACGGGGATTAACCCTCACACTTGACAAGTGACTCTAAAGCCTCCTTCACTCTGGCGATCTCATTTTCCAGTTCCAGCAGCACCTCTTGAGCACCACTCATGACTCCACTTATCCCAATTCTTTCAAGTTTCTGGGCAAATTCAAAGGCTGCATGCGCTGAGAAAGTCCCGAGAGAGCCCTTCAACCTGTGGGCAGATTTGTTCAATGCTTCAGGATCTCCGCGTCCCACTGCCTCCCTGATTCCGTCCAAAGATTTATGGTAATCTTGAAGGAAAATCTCAATCAAATGGTTGAGAAGATCCCGGTCTCCACCCATTCTGTCCAACAACTCAGCAGTGTCCACCGTTTCACCGACATTGGAACCGCACGAAGCGCATTTACCGGCTTGTTCCGAGTTATATCCTGGCTTTGGCATGGCTTCCACAAGCTTGTATAAGTTTGTTGAGTACCCGAGGACATCTCATACGGGTTTTTCCAACTCCCATGTTAGCATGAAATGAGCCGTTAATCATGCTTGAAAAATCTCAACCTAAAAAATCTGACGCCTTACATGTCTGCTTTGCATCAAATAGGGTTAAAATGGTATAAAGTATGTAGCCTATAGCAATAAGGGAATATACGATTTGCAGCCTAATTTAGAGCTATAAATTTCAGAAAATTTTGATCAATGCCACTCTTGATGAAGAAAAAACGACTGAGCGTCATGCTTCATTCGCCTCAAACGGCTCTCATCGGCGGTTTCGCAGGAGCCATTCTGGTCGGCGCAATCATACTAAGACTTCCGTGGGCCAATCAGCCGGGGAAAGTGAATTTCGTTGATGCCCTATTTACTGCAACGTCAGCAGTCTGTGTAACCGGTCTCGCTGTGGTGGACACCGGCACTGATTACACGTTTTTTGGACAGGTGGTCATATTGCTATTAATACAGGCCGGAGGTCTTGGGGTAATGAGCTTTGCTGCGGTGGCTTTCCAATTACTCGGCCGCCGCATGTCGCTACAGTCGGAAGCTGTGCTGCATGACACATTTTTTCAACGTGACATGGCGGCAGAATTCCAGCGTACCTTCAGGACGATTCTGAGCTTGACAGCATCCATCGAAGGGATTGGTGCCTGCTTCCTTTTTTTTCTATTGCTGCCGAGGATGGAACTTGGCCCAGCAGCATTCTCTTCCATATTTCATTCAGTCTCGGCTTTTTGCAATGCAGGCTTTTCTCTTCGCAACGACAACCTAATTGGTCTCCGAGACAGTGGAGGAATCCTTTTTGTTATTATGGCGCTAATAGTGTTGGGTGGCCTCGGATACACAGTGCTAAACGAAATTTATAGCCACTGCAGATACAGCAACCGGGGTAAGAAACGGGATGGTCCAAATCGATTCAGCTTTCATGCCCGCCTGGTTTTGTGGGTTACGTCATTTCTCATTACAGGTGGTGCCGCTACTCTACTTGTTTTTGGAATGACCCCCGACGAATTATCTTGGTGGGACCAGACCTTCAATGCGCTGTTCCAATCAGTGACAGCAAGGACAGCAGGGTTTAACTCAGTAGATATTGGGAAACTTCCCTCAGCCTCTTTGTTCATTTTGATCATATTAATGTTCATTGGAGGATCACCTGCATCTTGCGCCGGGGGCATAAAGACCACTTCAGCAGCCATACTCTGGGCGAGGTCTGTTGCTGGACTTAGGGGACAGCGTGAAGTGAAGCTTCTTGACCGCCGCATACCTCATGAATTGATAAGCCGTACTGATCTATTGATAGCGCTGGCCTTGTTCTGGAACATGGCGGGAGTCTTATTCCTATTTACGACAGAAGCAGGGCTTCCGGTCGATACCCTTGACTTAGTATTTGAACAAATTTCAGCCTTCGGAACAGTCGGCCTCTCCACCGGCCTCACACCAGACCTATCGGTTCCGGGAAAACTTTGGCTTGTGGCCACTATGTTCGTCGGCAGACTGGGACCGCTCACTATTGCCCTCTGGATGATTCCCGCGACCAATGTCAGCGTGCGCTACCCTAAAGGATCGGTGATGATAGGATGAAGCAGAGGAAAAGGAAAATATGTGTGGTTGGTCTGGGCCAGTTCGGAAGTGAATTGGCCAGGGAACTGGCCAAGTACTGTGAAGTGCTGGCTATTGACATCAACGAAGATAGGGTTCATGCGATCGCTGAATCTGTTCAGCGGGCCTTGATAACCGACGCACGAGACTATTCGACGTTTTCTTCCCTCGTCGGCCCGGATTTCGATGAAGCGGTGGTCAGCCTGGGAGAAAGTATGGAGGCCAGTATCCTCTGCACGCTACACCTAAAAAAAATCGGGGTTAAAGTTATACGCGCTAAGGCCATGAGTGAAGACCATGCAACAATACTCAGGGCGATTGGCGCAACCGAAAGCATTTTTCCTGAACGTGAGACTGCACTCAGGATCGCGGCTCAGATAGTCAACCCTAATCTCCTTGATTTTATTCCGCTTTCAGAAGATTTCGAGGTAATGGATGTTGCTCCTCCTGATGCTTTCCATGGCCGAAGCTTACAGGATTTAAGCCTCCGCGAACGTTTTGGGGTTTTCGTCATTGCTGTCAAGGAACTCGTGCCACCCAATTTTGTTTTTCTTCCAGGGCCCGAATTTGTAATCAAGCTTAGCGACATTTTAGTGATGATCGGGCGACACGGAGATCTTGCACGCATTCGGGATATCGGCACCTAGGTTTCGCGTCCAAGATACAACCGCGCGACTGTATATCGTCCTAGATTAGGACTTCACCTCTATTTCACCGCGAGGATCTTTGTCGAGGTAATTGACCACATATTCTCGGATCGCTTCTTCCAGCGAGAGGAACCGACCTTCGAAGCCTGCGGATCTCAATTTGTCCATTTGGGCGCAGGTATAATATTGATAGCGCTTTTCAAGGCCATCCGGCATATCGATGTATTCTATGATCGGTTCTTTGTCCATCGCTGAAAAAACAGCATGGGCCAGATCTCTGAAGTTCCGAGGGGTTCCTGTACCTGCATTGAATATGCCGTTGATTTCAGGATGTTCCAGGAAATTTACGGTAATTTTAACCGCATCTTTAACATATATGAAATCCCGGAGCTGCCCACCGTCTTCGTAATCTTGGCGATAAGATCTGAAAAGGCTCACCCTGCCTGTTTTTTTGGCCTGGAGGTAAGCACGTATTGCCACGCTTCGCATTTCCCCCTTATGGTATTCGTTCGGTCCGAATACATTGAAATATTTTATGCCCACTGCTCTTTTAAGGAAGCCGGTCTTCAATGCCCAAACGTCGAAAATTTGCTTGGAGTATCCGTACATGTTCAAAGGGCGCAATAGGGGGATACTCTCGTGCTCATCGGAATATCCTGAGGATCCATCTCCATAAGTAGCCGCACTCGACGCGTAGATGAACCGCAGGCCGTCCTTAGCAGCGAAGCGTGTTGCAATCTTGCGCGAAAATTCGTAGTTGTTTTCCATAAGATAATCGCCGTCTTTTTCTGTCGTTGAACTGCATGCTCCCATGTGAAAGACCGCCCAAATTCCGTGGTCAAAAATTCCCTGGTCCAGTTTCGTCAGAAATTTGTCCTTGTGCTCGTAATCAAGAAAATGCACATCTACCAGATTGTTCCATTTACC
>Ga0194056_10000599_pt1 | contig 19718 bp, 18 predicted proteins | sample SepL4413m_MetaG_FD_155458 | JGI IMG/M metagenome (GOLD analysis project Ga0194056, IMG submission 155458) | Anoxic zone freshwater microbial communities from boreal shield lake in IISD Experimental Lakes Area, Ontario, Canada - Sep2016-L442-13m | ecosystem: Environmental > Aquatic > Freshwater... | reverse complement strand
ACAAATGAAAAAGCAACACCAGAACAAATCAACACCAGCATCGTTCCGGTGATGGCATAAAACATGGTTTGGTATGCGCCGTCGGCGAGCACTGCACCCATCTGCTTATAAATGGCTACTTGTGCGTTGATTGCCGCAATGCCAACTAGGCCAGTAATAAATAGTGCGAGCTGAGTGTGCTGAGAGTCTTTGCGTGCTGCCGAGTAGACCGCCCACTGACCCATAATTGCCGCTATCACCATGGTTACCGCAAGAGTGTTTGTTGCAACTTCTGGAATTTTGAGATCTGCAGGAAGCCAGTCGTGAATCAACTTGCCACCTGATCCTGGACGCAACTCAGATGCATCTCGGAACTTAAACCACACGGCCAACATGCCAAACATCAACATGGTGCCAGCAGCAGCAATCGAACCTGTCGCTATGAACAACGGATGACGGGCTGCGGCTACTGGACCTGCTGGCAAAACGAGATCATTTGCACTGGTCATTGAGCGCCTCCATCAACCCAAGGATTTCCTACAACAGGCTCACCCGTTGTGAAACTCTTTATTGCAACAACAATTCCAGCAATTACACATGCCGTGAAAATTCCATGACCCAATGTGGAAACTAAATTCCACAACTTCACTGGACCTGAATAATCAAAATCTTTTACGGAATCAGCTTTTTGATCAGCAAAGCCCGCAATGAACATTGGAAGCGCAGCAAAAACGGTGCCAATAAACCCGAGTGCACCGACACCAACAACGGCCTTTGTAGGCAACATGCGACCCCACAACGATGGTCCCCAATATGCAATGGCCCCCCATGCAACGAGCACTGTTCCATAGCTGATGTACACGAGCACTGCTTCTTCGAACACTGTTCCCGCAAGGTTGGCGCTTGATACCAATTGCACAGCATTTCCGAGCATCGCAGTAAGAATCATTCCGCCACCAAGAAAAGCTGGAACGAACGGTGCAATCATTTTGATGGAATCAGATTTCAAGGCGAGCAATGCAAGTCCGAGCACTACTACAACTCCAAGAATTGGTAGCAAGTTAAAAAGTGCGTACGGTACAAAGCTCTTCGCTTTGTCAGACAGAGTCCCAGTCCATGCGAGACCATGCACATTTTGTGTTACCGAACCGAGAAGCGCAACCGAAACAAGTCCAACTCCAACGAACACGCCACCACGCAGTGGCTGTGCTCTGCGCGCAACTGCAGGCGCAAGCTCGGCGAGAATTCCGATTGCAGGAATGATGTACAGAAATGTTTGAGGCTGTGACATTGACCAACCGAGCCACTTACCAAGACCCATGTTTCCATCAAATGCAATACGTGTGTAATGGTGATCAACCGCTGCATAAATCAACGTTCCGAGTGTTACTGGAAGAGTAAGCACCAAGCTCGATGACCCAATTAACGCAGCCCATGAAAAGGACGGAACATCTGCAAGATCTGTTCCGGCAGATCGTGCGCTTAATACGGTTGCAACAACGCTGACGGCAGATGCAATAAGACCAATGATGACCAATGCAAGACCCAAGAGATATAGGTCAACCATCTGTGCGTTTCCGCCACCAGGCCCTCCGTTAGCGATAAGTGCGCCGACCACTAATGCGCTTCCGATTGCCCAAAGAGAGAAGCCCAACATGGCATTGCGAGCAAACATGACCGAACGTGAACCGACTTGCGTTGGTGCAACAGCAAGTGACAGTCCAAGCATCAACGGAACCATGACGCCAAACGATGCAAGTGTCTTCGACGCAGCAAACAACTGCGTCAACATGCCCTCATTGAACGTCAGTGTCTTACTGTCGATTCGCTCGAATCCCAGCACTAACCCAACACCTACTAATGCAAGAAGCCAGAGTGCGGCAGTACCAATGAAGAGGCGACCGATTCGCTTGTGATCGGTGGTGGTGAGCCAAGCACCTACCGAACTCAGGAATCCTGAGCCGGCAGTGGCCTCGGCACCCAGCGTGGATGGCAGATTGACCGTGGTCATAACGAACTAGACACTAACAATGGCAGGGGCGCGAGCCCGACTTCCCTGCTTTGTGCAATTGTTCCTAATGCAGGAGAACATCAACGGTCAGCGCAACGAAAATTGCCGTGACGTAAGTAATGGAGAAGGTAAACAGTCGCATTGATCGCTTCTCAGAGGGATCTTTACCTAGCTGTGCCGCCCCAATGACAAAAGCCACGCCAAATACCAAGGCTGTAACTCCGTAAATCCAACCAAGATCAGCCACAGGAATGAGGACAAGTGTCGAGATGGTGAGTAGCACCGCGTAGATCGTCATGGATCGAACCGTTCGCTCCAACGAGACCACCACCGGCATCATTGGCACTCCCGCCGCTTTGTAGTCGTCTGCGTGTCGAATCGCAAGTGCCCAAAAGTGTGGAGGAGTCCACAAAAAAATCACCACAAACAATACGACTGGCGCCCAACCAAGCGAGTCCGTCACTGCAGCCCAGCCCACCAGCACCGGCATTGCACCCGCAGCACCACCGATCACAATGTTTTGTTTACTTGTTCGCTTAAGCCACAACGAATAGACAAACACGTAAAACAAGGTTGCGGTCACAGCCAATACCGCTGCAAGTAAATTCGCTCCGGCCCACAACACGCAAAATGCCACAATTTCCAGTGCAACTGCAAAAATCATTGCTGCTCGTGGGGTCAACGCACCGGTTACCAGTGGGCGATTTTGCGTGCGCACCATCAACTTGTCAATGTCGCGATCGATATACATATTGATTGCATTCGCACCACCTGCTGCAAGAGTTCCACCGATGAGTGTGATTGCAATTAATCGAACTGACGGCCAGCCATGTTGTGCGAGCACCATCGTTGGCACCGTAGTGACCAAGAGCAACTCGACCACCCGCAGTTTCATCAATGCGATGTAAGCGCCAATCCGAGATGAGGGTGCGGCGCCGCGGGACTTATGACCAAAAAACCGTGATGGAATTACTGGTCGAACGTCGAGAGCCACAGGCTCAGGCTACGGCGCTTAAACAGTGGCTACCAATCGGAGCATTGCCGCATAGAAGCAGAACGCACCGTGATTCACGGCAGAATGACGGTGTGGCTCTACCCCGTTTGTCGAATACTGATGTGCGGCCAATTGAAGTTGTTGATCCAGGCACTGACATTGCCCCAGACACCGACCGACCCTGGATTGTGCTTGTATGGAACGACCCGATCAATCTGATGTCGTATGTGACTTTGGTCTTACAAAAGCTCTTTGGCTACAGCCTTGAAAAAGCAACGGAGTTAATGCTCGATGTGCACAACAAAGGGCGAGCTGTAGTTTCCTCCGGTACACGAGAACGCACAGAATTTGATGTGTACAGACTCCACGAACATGGCTTATGGGCAACAATGCAGCGCGAGGACTCCTAGTCGTGGCTCGCCGAAACAAAGGCCCGGTGACGCGAATTGATGCAACTTCCTATTCGTTAAATATTGACTCCGATGATCGAAAGACACTGCATACTCTTCTCGACCAATTACGAGATGTGTTGATGAATGATTCATCAAGCGACATCGCTCGTCGATTATTCCCAGCCGCATATCACCAAGATGAGCAGCACGAACAGGAATACCAGCGACTAATGCGCGATGAGCTTTTATCGTCACGTCTTTCATCGCTCTCTCTCGCTACCTCACTGCTCGAGCGAGAAGCAACTGCCGGAAAGGTTGAGCTCACCGCTGATGAACTTGATGCACTGATGCGTTCCATTAATAGTCTGCGGCTTGTCCTTGGCACCCTGCTCGATGTTGATGAGGACGAGTTCGATGCACACCTGGAGGAAGGTGACCCTGCATACGGCCAATATCAGCTGTACTCATATCTGGGTTGGCTTTTGGACTGGATCGTGACCGCCCAAACCGAATTCAATTAGCGGGGGGAATTCGCACAGTCACTGGTAGATTTCTAAGGCTCTTCCAACTAAATATTCGTCCATGCCCCCATCGTCTAGTGGCCTAGGACACCACCCTTTCAAGGTGGCGGCACGGGTTCGAATCCCGTTGGGGGTGCAAAAGTAATACGTACATAAACACGATCAATCGTGAAGCGTTCATAACGAACACTTCACAACATTGGTCCCGTGGTGAAGTTGGAGTTCACGCCGCCCTGTCAAGGCGGAGGTCGCGGGTTCGAGTCCCGTCGGGACCGCTGAGTAGTGCTTGCACTTCTCAAGGTCGGGTAGCTCAGTAGGCAGAGCATGCGCCTGAAAAGCGCAGGGTCACCGGATCGACGCCGGTCCCGACCACAAGAGTTTGTTTAGTTGGAAGAGCAGTTATTCAGGGCGTATGCGCACGAGTGTCTCTTGCGCAACGGTTGCAATGTGTGTGCCGTCTTGCGCAAATACATAACCAGATGTGAGTCCACGTGCACCATTGAAGTTCACACAACTCATTTCATACAGATGCCACTGTGACGCAATCGATGGCCGATGAAACCACACCGTGTGATCCAGGCTTGCGCTAAACCTTCGGCCTTCATTGCTTGCGCGCGTAATTTCAGGAATGCCTTCAATCACGCTTTCATTTGGCAAGTCGTCAGACAAGTACGCAATTGCGCAGCGATTCAATAATTCATTTCCAAGTGGCAATTCTTTTGCGCGTAACCACGCAGCAACATGACCAGTGCCCTGTCTGTTCACCCCGAGCACTGCGGTTGAAGGAATTGTGCGCCGTTCTAAAAATGTGCTCCACGAAGATTCTTCAATGTCATCTGGAAGTAGAAGGTCGGGTTGCAAAAACACCATTTGTTCATTAAGTGAATCTTCTTGCACTTGAAACGATGCTTCAAGATTCAAGATCGCGCCGTCTTGTTGACGGGCTACAACACGACGCGTTGTAAAACTCTTGCCGTCACGAATTCGGTCCACCTCGTAGCGAACGGGTTGAGTGTTGTCGCCGCGGCGAATGAAATATGCGCGCAACGAATGCGGCAGTAACTCAGGACTGACCGTGTATGCAGCTGCACGAAGCGCTTGCGCCACAATGTGCCCACCGAATAGTCCTCCCCATGGGTATTCGTGGCCTTCGCCAACGAATACATCTGGCCCATGCGGGGCTAGATCAAATAACTGTTCAAGGTTCACTGCAAATGATTGTTGAAATTACTCAACTGTCAAAACAAACACAACCTCTTCCGAGACGTGGCTTTCAATATCGAACGTTCCTGCATTCGATGCGACAAATTCGATCACTGATTCTTGACCCTGTGCCATTTCACCTGTTGTTAGGTCGTACCCGTGAACATGAATTTCATCTGGACCATTTGGATTAATGAAGGTAATTCGCACAGATGAACCGAGTGGCACGGTCTGCATCATGTCTGGGCCAGTGTTTTCGCCAACAATCAAGCTAATTTCAACAACGTTTCCTGCGGCCACTGCTGTATCTGTCGTTTCATTTGCAACGGTGGTGTCCGATGATGATGACGAACATCCGGCAAGAAGCGCAACGGTTACTGACATACCAATAAGTATTTTTTTCATGATCCAAACTCAAATCCAAGGTCGGGGGCGGTCAACATCGGAACATACGATACACCAGCGTTATGTGCCATCTCGGCACATGTTCCACCGCGATCGACGATTACAGAAATAAACGCAGGAATTGCTCCAAACTCGCGAATCGCTTCTACCGCTTCAAAAATTGATGTTCCACGTGTCACCGTGTCTTCCACAATTGCTACACGATCACCGGGTTGTAATGCACCAGCAATACGTCCAGTTACTCCATGATCTTTTGATTCCTTACGCACACTAAAGCTGCGCAGGTTTCTTCCTCGTGTTGCACCAACAGCAGCAACGCCATAAGCAACAGGGTCAGCACCCATAGTGAGTCCACCTATTGCATCAATGTCTGCTGGAAGAATTTCAAACACAACAGCAGCAACAAGCAAAATTCCGTCTGGTCTACATGCAGTTTGTTTTGTATCAAGAAACCACGAACTTGCACGACCCGACTTCAACGTGAAGTTTCCCTTTTTCAGCGAATGAGTAAGCACATGCTCACGCAATGCTTCTCGCTGTGGGTCTAAACGTGGAAGATCACTCATTATGAATGTGCAATTCGTGCAGCTGCGTCAAGTGTCTTGCTGGTGTGTGCCAGTGATCGGCGCAAGTCAAATGCATCGTCAAGTTGTTTACTCGACAGTTTTACCCGCGCGTCATTTTCTAACACCGTGCGCAATTGCTGACGTTGGCTCCATGCAGATGCGGCGTCTTCTTGCACGATTCGATAAGCGTCATCGCGCGTCAGACCCGAATCAACGAGTGCAAGAAGAACTGGTTGAGAAAACACCACACCAAAACTGCTCGACAGATTGTCCAACATGCGTTGAGTATCTACCTCGAGGTTTGCAAGCACCTTGGTCAGTCGCTTTGTCACGTAATACGCAAGCATTGCTGAATCAGGTAACACAATGCGTTCTGCCGAAGAATGCGAAATATCTCGCTCATGCCACAAGGCAACATTTTGGAGACCAGTTTGCAAGTTTGAACGGAGTACGCGCGAGAGGCCCGTAAGCGTTTCTGCAGAAATCGGATTGCGCTTGTGTGGCATTGCCGAACTGCCTTTTTGTCCAGCTTTGAAACCTTCACGAACTTCACTGACTTCGGTTCGTTGTAGGTGTCGTAGCTCAACTGCGATTGCTTCGATGGTTGTCCCGAGCGATGCGCATGCCCACAAGAACTCTGCGTGGCGATCGCGCGCAACCACCTGTGTTGCAGGAACAGCAACAAGACCAAGAGCTTTGGCCACATGTGCTTCTACGTCGGGGCTGATATTTGAATATGTTCCAACCGCACCAGACAACTTGCAGACGGCAATTGCTTCACGCGCAGCGCGCATGCGCGACCTATCGCGATCTACCTGCAATGCCCAGAGCGCAACCTTTGCGCCAAAGGTTGTTGGTTCGGCATGAATGCCGTGCGTTCGACCAATCATCACGGTGTCTCGATGAGTTTGCGCCAACTCCTGCAGTTTTGCGATGAGTTCATTCATTGCGCCAAGTATGAGTTCTGCACCATCTTTCAACATCCAACACCAAGCTGTGTCAACAACATCGGTGCTTGTCAGTCCGTGATGGATCCACGCTCCTGCTGGCATACCGATAGCTGCTTGCACCACGTCAACAAAAGCAGCCACGTCGTGGTCTGTTATCAGTTCACGTTCGGCAACGTTGCGAACAAAAGTGTCATCAACGAGTGGTGCTTTAGCGCGACATGTCTGTGCATCAGGTTGTGGAATTACCCCAAGTTTTGCTTGCGCTTCAGTGGCAAGTAACTCAATTTCCAAATATCGCGCGAACTTAGAGCGATCAGAAAAGATCTCGGCTATTTCTGGAAGTGAATATCGATCGATCATGCACGCACCACACATGAATCACGTTCTGGCCCGACACCAATAATGCTCACTGGTACTCCCACATATTTTTCAACAAGTTCAACAACGGCTCGTGCGCGAACAGGGAGTTGCTCATAGGTACGACATGCACGGATTTCTTGCTTCCAGCCTGGCAAGTCCACGTATGTAGGCGTTATCTCGCCTAACAATTCGCTGTCATCGGGGTAACCGTCGAGCGGTTGTCCGTTAAGCGAATAACCAATGCACACGCGTACTTCGTCGAAAGTGTCTAAGACATCCAATTTCGTGAGCGCAATTTCCGTGAGCGAATTAATTCGCACAGCATGGCGAAGCATGACCAAATCGAGCCAGCCAGGACGGCGGCGGCGTCCGGTCACCGTTCCAAATTCGTGGCCAATGTCAACAATTTTGTCTCCGAGTTCGCCAATGAGTTCAGTAGGAAATGGACCAGAGCCAACTCGAGTGGTGTACGCCTTTGCAATACCAACCACGCGCGAAATTTGTCGCGGCCCAATTCCAGTTCCTGCACACGCACCACCTGCAGTTGGATTTGACGAAGTCACAAACGGATACGTTCCATGATCAAGATCGAGGAAAGTCGCTTGAGCTCCTTCTAACAACACGTTGTCACCAGATTCAATCGCTTTATGCAGTGCGTTCACCGTGTCTGCTACGTATGGCTGTAACCGTGTTCCAAGTTCGGTGAACTGAGCAACCATTGCTTCAACATCAAATGTTTCTCCACCGAGTGCAACAAGCATCTCTCGCGCCGCGGTTGCACGTTCGCGAACAAGTTGTGCAAATGCTGGGATGTCACGCACCATGCCAACCCGTAGTCCAACACGAAGGGCTTTGTCGGCATAAGCAGGCCCGATTCCCTTCAGCGTTGTTCCAATTTTTGCATCGCCCAATTTGGATTCATGCAATGCATCCAGCATTTGATGCCACGGAAAGATGAGTTGCGCCAAACTTGACACCATTAATTTGCTGCACGAAATTCCACGACTCTCAAGTGAATCGATTTCCTTAAATAACGTTGGCAAATCCACCACAACGCCGTTACCAATTACAGGAGTGACATGTGGATACAACACACCACTTGGAATAAGTTGCAGCGCATATCGTTGATCGCCAACGACAACCGTGTGTCCCGCATTGTGTCCACCTTGATAGCGAACAACATGTGAATGTGTTTCGGCGAGGAGGTCAATGACTTTGGCCTTGCCCTCATCACCCCATTGGGTACCGACGACTACTGCTACGGGCATGCAACGCTCCTGAAGTTGTGGGGAACGTAATCAGATCATACTGTGCCCAGCGCGAAGCGCCTCTGCCGACCGAACCGTTATGCCTGTTCGAGGCGCTGTGCCGAAGTATTCAATGCGTCATTCACCACATCGACAACGATGGAGTCGCCTTCGTTGGCCTTGCCCTCAAGAATGAGCAACGCAGCCGAGTCACCAATGGTCTTTTGAATCAATCGCTTCAAGGGTCGCGCGCCGTATTCGGCATCAAAACCCTGTGCAGCGAGCATGATTCGTGCAGCCGGAGTAATGGCAAGTGCAATACGACGCCGCGCCAATCTCTCGATGAGGTGCTCCAGTTGAATGTCCACAATGGCGCCCATGTCGTCTTGAGTGAGGGTTCTAAAGCGCACAATTTCGTCGATGCGATTCACGAATTCGGGTTTGAAATACTCGATCGGTTCGCCCTTTAAGTTGCTCGTCATGATGAGCACGGTGTTGGTGAAGTCAACCGTTCGACCTTGGCCGTCAGTGAGACGTCCATCGTCCAACAGTTGCAACAGCACATTGAAGACCTCGGGATGAGCTTTCTCAATTTCGTCAAGCAAGACCACGCTGTATGGCCGACGTCTCACCGATTCAGTGAGTTGACCGCCTTCTTCGTAGCCGATGTATCCAGGTGGCGCTCCAATAAGTCGGCTCACGGAATGCTTTTCCATGTACTCCGACATATCAATTCGTACTAACGACTTTTCGTCATCGAAAAGAAACTCGGCGAGTGCACGCGCAAGCTCGGTTTTTCCAACGCCAGTTGGTCCAAGAAACATAAATGAACCAATTGGTCGATTCTCATCCGATAATCCTGCACGGCTGCGTCGGATGGCGTTCGCTGTTGCCGTCACCGCAGCATCTTGACCGATCACTCGGCGATGAAGCAGGTCTTCCAGGTGCACGAGTTTTTGCATCTCGCCTTCCATGAGTTTTGTTACCGGAACACCTGTCCACTTCGCAACAACTTCAGCAATGTCTTCCGCGTCTACTTCTTCTTTCAACATTCGGGTTGATGACTGCAGTACATCGAGTTCGTGAGTTGCCTCAGTAATGCGCCGTTCAATTTCTGGAATGCGTCCGTAACGAATTTCAGCAGCCTTCTCGAGATCGGTTTCACGTTCTACTTGACCGCGCAATGTTTCGAGTTCTTCTTTCAGCGTACGAATCGCACTGATCGCCTGCTTCTCGGCATCCCAATGCACTTTCATTTCATTCGTCTGCTGTTGCAGTTCAATCAATTCTTCATTCAAGATGCGGAGACGTTCTGTAGATGCCGAATCTGATTCTTTTTCTAACGCAACACGTTCAATTTCCAGTTGCAAGATTCGGCGATCAATAACGTCAATTTCGGTCGGTAATGAATCAATTTCAATTCTTAGCTTGCTTGCTGCCTCGTCCATGAGGTCAATTGCTTTGTCAGGAAGAAATCGATTAGTGAGATACCTGTTTGACAACACAGCAGCACTCACAATGGCATTGTCTTGAATTCGAACACCATGGTGAACTTCGTAGCGTTCTTTCAAGCCACGCAAAATAGCAATGGTGTCTTCGACTGTTGGCTCACCAACAAACACCTGTTGAAAACGGCGTTCAAGCGCAGCGTCTTTTTCTACATACTTGCGATATTCGTCAAGTGTTGTCGCACCAATCATGCGCAACTCACCTCGGGCGAGCATCGGCTTAATCATGTTGCCAGCATCGATTGCACCTTCTGCACCGCCAGCACCAACAAGCGTATGAATTTCATCAACAAACGAAATAATTTCGCCGTTGGCATCGATGATTTCCTTAAGCACCGCTTTCAACCGCTCTTCAAACTCTCCGCGATATTTCGCACCAGCCAACATGGCACCAATGTCGAGTGAAACGAGACGCTTATTTTTTAAACCTTCTGGTACGTCCCCACTTGCAATACGTCGTGCAAGCCCTTCGACAATTGCGGTCTTGCCAACGCCTGGTTCACCAATAAGCACGGGGTTATTTTTTGTTCGGCGTGACAGCACTTGAATGACCCGACGAATTTCTTCGTCACGTCCAATAACGGGATCAATTTTCCCATCACGTGCGCGCTGAGTGAGATCGACTCCATATTTTTCAAGCGATTGAAATTGTTCCTCGGGGTTTTGAGATGTCACTCGATGTGAACCTCGAACGTCACGGAGCGCCTGAAGCATTTCTTCACTGCCGACACCAACTCGAGTGTGTAACGCAAGCAGTAAATGCTCGACCGACAAATAGTCGTCATGCAAATCTTTTTGGCTTTGTTCTGCAGCGGAAAAGACTTGTGATAATTCGCGACTCATTCGCGGCTCACTACCGCCATGAGCGCGTGGCATTCCATTAACCACTACCTCTGCACGATCGTGCAACATTGAAGCAGCGATGCCAAGTTTGGCCAATAGTGCTGGTACAACAGTGTCAGTTTGACTCGTAAGCGCAATGAGAACGTGGTCGGGGGTCAGCTCGGGGTTCGAGTTTGATGTTGCCAACTGCATTGCTGCAGCAATGGCCTCATTGGTTTTCGTTGTCCATTTCTTTGGATCAACCATGAGTACTTACCTCTTGTCTCTGAATATTGAAGGCGTGCGACCAAAGAGCGTGATGGCTTGATGCAGAGGTACGAGCTCGTTGCTTTCGCGACGGTGGCGAGTAGCCGATGAAAGTTCACTACGTAGCTGTTCAACTTCACGCTGCAACTGAATTACTTCAGATTCAAGTTCGAGGACCTGGCGTATACCTTCAAGATTCATTCCTGCGTTAGCGAGTTCGGCGATGCGTTGAAGCCGTTGAATATCTGCGTTGCTATACCGGCGATTTCCGCCACTGGTACGCGCGGGTTGGAGGAGGCCTCGACGTTCGTAAATGCGCAAAGTTTGCGGATGTACACCAGCTATTTCAGCCGCCACCGAAATGACATAGACGGCGCGTGTTTCACGTTCCATTACGAGCTCCGCTTCACTGAAGTTGCGAGTTGAATAATTCGTTCACGTGGTGACGCAGTTGCTGCTTGCTGTAATGCTTGAACTGCTTCGCGTTCGGTGTCGTTGAGTTCTGTGGGAACAGCTACATCGACGGTGACAATGAGATCGCCGGATGCTTTCGTGTTTGCAACGCCCTTATTTTTCACGCGGTGTCGTGACCCACTCTGGGTTCCTGCTTTTAAACGAAGCGTCACCATTGACCCATCGAGCGTTGGCACTTCGATATCTGCACCGAGCGTTGCCTCGCTAAATGAGATCGGCAGTCGAACTGTGAGGTTGTTCGCATCGCGACCAAAAACCGGGTGCGCAGCAACATGGCATACAACAAAGAGGTCACCTGCTGGTCCACCGTTCTTTCCAGGTGCACCTCGGCCCTTCAGTCGAATCTTTTGTCCATCATCAACACCAGCAGGAATGCGCACATTGACTTCGCGCGGCCGCATTTCAACTCCAGATCCGCGACAACCCACACACGGAGCTTCAATAATGGAGCCTCGCCCATTACATCGTGGGCATGGACTTGAAAACGCAAACACTCCTTGGTTGTCGTCAATTACTCCACGACCACGACACTGGCCACACTGCTTTGCCGTAGTTCCGGCTCGAGCACCCGACCCATGACAACTTGAACATTGCGATTCCGCGGTGAGATGAAGCGATGTAGTAATTCCTTCTACTGCTTCAGCGAATCCAAGTGAAAGCGTTGCTTCAATATCGCCACCGCGTTGTGGGCCAGACGGGCTGCGCCGACGACCACCACCAAACATTTGTCCAAACAGATCGCCAAGCCCATCGCCGCCAAAGTCGTTTTGGTCAAACCGAAAGCCGCCAGAACCTCCACCGAATGACGATGGTCCTTGGCGCCGAACTTCGTCGTATTCCTTACGCTTGACGTCATCACCGAGTACGTCGTAGGCGGCCGATACTTCTTTGAATTTTTCTTCAGCAGCAGCATTGTTCGGGTTCGCATCGGGGTGAAACTGCCGCGCAAGTTTGCGATACGCCTTTGTGATGTCTTTGGTTACTGCAGTTTGCGTAACACCCAATGCCGCGTAGTAGTCCTTTTCAAACCACTCGCGTTGCATGATTAACCCTTTACCTTGACCATTGCTGCGCGAAGCACGCGGCCTTTCCAGCGATAACCGGTTCGCAAAACTTCAAGCACTACCGGCTCTGAACCATCACCTTCCTCGTGCATCACGGCATCAGCCAATGCTGGATCAAACGATTTACCCGCTAAATCCAATGCTTCGAGACCTTGCTTTTGTAACGCGCCAATGAGTGATGACCACACCTGCTCTACGCCCTCAACACCGTGAGCCACTGCTGCCTCACATGCATCGAGTACCGGTAACAACTGTTCGACAAGCTTGCCCAGTGCACGATCAAGTTCGTCGCCCATTTGCGAAGCAGCACGCTTGCGATAATTCTCGAAGTCGGCCTGCACTCGCAGTGCAATGTCTTTAAATTCGTCGCGCTCTTTCACGACGTCTTCGATGGTGGCTTCAGTGTGTGACGCCGCACCTTCAACAATGGTCTCTCGCCTGGAGTCTGACAATTCAGACTCCACGACAAGATCTTCGTGTGATTCGCTCATGATGGAGTTGCCGCCGACTTATTTCTCGTCAACAATTTCGGCATCAACGATGTCGTCGTCGCTGCCAGTCGCTTGACCACTGGCAGACGTTCCTGCCGCGTTAGTGTCGCGTGCTGCTGCTTCATACAACTTCTGGCTAAACGCCTGGCTTGCGGTCATCAGCTTTTCAGTTGCTGCCTTGATTGCTTCGTTGTCTGAACCATTAAGAGCGGTTTTCAATTCGCTCAATGGGCCTTCAACTGCATTGCGTTCCTCTTCGGTTACCTTTTCGCCCTGCTCGCGCAGAACTTTCTCGGTTTGATACACGAGCGAGTCAGCGTTGTTGCGAATTTCAGCTTCTTCACGGCGCGAACGATCTTCTTCAGCATGCGCTTCAGCATCCTTCACCATCTTGTCAATGTCGTCTTTATTCAATGACGATTGACCGGTGATGGTCATGGATTGTTCCTTGTTCGTTGCACGGTCCTTTGCAGAAACATGCACGATGCCGTTGGCGTCAATATCGAAGGTCACTTCAATTTGTGGCACACCACGTGGTGCAGGTGGCAAGTCAACAAGCTGGAACTTGCCAAGCGTCTTGTTGTAGCTGGCCATTTCTCGTTCGCCTTGCAAGACATGAATTTCTACCGAAGGCTGCATGTCATCTGCAGTGGTGAATACTTCTGTGCGACGAGTAGGAATAGTGGTGTTGCGTTCAATCAACTTGGTCATTACGCCGCCCTTGGTTTCAATACCAAGCGAGAGCGGAGTGACGTCGAGCAACAACACATCTTTTACGTCACCGCGCAACACACCGGCTTGCACTGCTGCGCCTACTGCAACAACTTCGTCCGGATTCACGGTGCGGTTTGGTTCTTTGCCAGTCATTGACTGCACGAGTTCTTGTACCGCTGGCATGCGGGTTGAACCGCCCACCATGATGACGTGATTGATTTGACCCTTGGACAAACCAGCATCAGTAATTGCTTGCTCGAAAGGCTTACGGCAACGCTCGATGAGATCTGCGGTCATTTCTTGAAACTTTGAACGAGTCAATGTTTCGTCCATGTGCAATGGGCCAGCTGCAGTTGCCGTAATAAATGGCAAATTGATTTGTGTTTGCTGTGTTTGTGACAACTCAATCTTTGCTTTTTCTGCGGCTTCTTTCAGACGCTGAGTAGCCATGCGATCTGCAGCAAGATCAACACCATGTGCAGCCTTGAACTGTTGCACCATCCAGTCGATGATGCGTTGGTCCCAGTCGTCACCACCAAGATGTGTGTCTCCGTGGGTGCTCTTTACTTCAAACACTCCGTCACCAATTTCGAGAACGCTGACGTCGAATGTTCCACCACCAAGGTCGAACACCAAAATGGTTTCGTCTTCGCTTCCCTTTTCGAGGCCGTACGCAAGTGCTGCAGCAGTTGGTTCGTTAATAATGCGCAACACTTCAAGACCCGCAATTTGTCCGGCTTCTTTTGTTGCCGTGCGTTGTGCGTCATCGAAATATGCAGGCACCGTAATAACGGCTTGGGTAACGGTGTCGCCCAAATATGCTTCGGCGTCGCGCTTCAACTTCATGAGAATGCGCGCACTGATTTCCTGTGACGTGTACTGCTTGCCATCGATGTCTTCGCTCTTCCAGTTTTCGCCCATGTGGCGCTTCACGCTGCGGAAGGTGCGGTCAGGGTTGGTGATGGCTTGGCGCTTGGCCACTTCGCCGACCAATACTTCTCCAGCTTTGGAGAACGCCACCACTGAAGGAGTGGTTCGTGAACCTTCAGAGTTCGGGATGACAACCGGTTCGCCTGCTTCGAGGACTGCGACTACCGAGTTGGTGGTTCCAAGGTCGATTCCTACTGCTTTTGCCATGATGCATGCTCCTTAAATGAGTATTGCTTGGGGGTGATGGCCTAAATTTTATGGAGCTCAAACGAACTTGCCAACCTGATCACCATAAAACTTGAGTCAAAGTCACTCAACATTTGTCACACCATCAGGCCGGGTCAAAATACCCTCAAAAACTGCGGCGCGCCTACCATCTACACCATGACCGGCACCCTCGTCCTCCTCCGTCATGGCCAAAGCACATGGAATGAGCTCAATCTGTTTACGGGTTGGCACGATGTGGAGCTGACCGAACAGGGAGTGCGTGAGGCAAGTGCCGCAGGGGTCACCATGAAGGAAGCCGGGTTGATGTTCGACGTTGCCCACACCAGCCTGTTGCGCCGAGCGATGGAAACCAATCGACTGGCGCTTGCCGCGATGGGAGAAGATATTCCTGTTGAACGAACATGGCGCTTAAACGAACGTCACTACGGTGCACTGCAGGGCTTGGATAAAAAAGAAACCACTCTTCGCCACGGCGCCGAACAAACCATGATCTGGCGTCGCAGTTTCGATGTTCCACCTCCGCCAGTTGACGCATCGAGTCCAGAACATCCGGCGAATGACCCTCGCTACCAACAGTTAATTGCCGCTGGGCTTGATGCATCACTCCTCCCCGCAACGGAGTGCCTCGCTGACGTATTAGTACGTGTATTGCCGTATTGGAACGAGGTCATCACGCCTCAATTGCATGACGGGAAAAATGTTCTGGTCACCGCCCACGGAAACTCACTTCGTGCACTTGTCATGCACCTCGAAAACATTTCGCGCGACGACATTGTGGAGTTCAACATTCCAACCGGTGTCCCCCGCCTGTATCAGCTCTCTGACACTCTCGCGGTGAAATCCGTGGAGTACATGGGAGACCCCGAAGCCATTGCTGCTGCGGCTGAAGCGGTTGCAAAACAAGCATCCGGAAAACCCTGACCAGTCTTTGCCTGCTCCCTGCTGCGGAGTAGCGTAAGTTCCGCATGAATACGACTAACACCACTTCAGAGACCGCAGCTACACAGCGAAAAGGTCTCAAGCCTTACCAATTGTCCATCGCACTCGGTATCGGAATCGCCGCGTTCACCATGATTTCGGGAATCATCCCGCACATCGTGCATTGGCACAATGATTCGCTCATTCAGCGCGAGGTGTTTGACGGTATTCCTGGCTATTTACAAATTGCGTTTTACACAATCATTCCAGCGCTCTTGGTGTGGGGTTCGTTGCAGTTCGCCGATCGCATTCGCAACTGGGAACGCGGTGCGCCTGACCGACGCAAAACGACAAAGAAGAATGTCAAGCAGCGCCTTGCCGACTATCGAGCTGGCGTGTACATGCGTACCCTGCTTCGCGATAGTGCTGCCGGCCTCATGCACTCCATGATCTATTTCGGTTTCTTGGTGTTGCTCGGTGTTACAACGGTTCTTGAAGCCGATCACCAAATGCCCCCAGCATTGAAGTTTTTGCACGGTGATGTGTACCGCGCGTATGCCGCAGTTGGCGACATTGCCGGAATCGTGTTCACCAGTGGCGTGATCTGGGCGATCATCCGTCGCTATGTACAACGCCCATACCGCATCCGCATTAAAACGAAGCCCGAGCACGCAATTGGTCTTGGTGTACTTCTTGCAATTGGAGTAACTGGTTTTGGATCTGAAATGTTCCGCATCGCCGAAGCTCAGGCTGCGGGAATCAACATGGACCACGAAAAGTGGAGCGTGCTCGGTTACCCACTCGCTCAATTGGTGAATGGTTCGTCGGAATCAACACTCAACACGTTGCACCAAGTGTTGTGGACATCTCACGTACTTGCATTCATTGGATTCTTAATCATCCTGCCAATCACCATGTTGCGCCACATGTTCACTTCGCCGTTGAACATGTACTTGAAAGACCGTGAGCGTCCAAAGGGTGCCATGAAAGCAATGCCAAACCTCACCGAAACGTCACTTGAAACGTTTGGTGCACATGTTGTTGAAGACTTCACTTGGAAACAACTGCTCGACCTCGACGCTTGCACCATGTGCGGTCGTTGCACCAGTGTGTGCCCAGCGCATGCAACGGGTAAACCACTCGACCCACGCGAAATTGTGTTGAAGAGTGGCGAAGTGATGGCCGCCACTGCAGCCCATGCGCGCGGCGGAAAAGTGACGCCACCGCTCAGTATTGACAGTGAAATCACCATTTCTGCAAACTCGTTGTTCGAACGTATAACGAGTGAGGAAATTTGGGCATGCACATCGTGCAAAGCATGCGATGAAATCTGCCCGGTGAACATTGAAATTCTGGACAAGATTTTGGACATGCGACGTTACCTCTCACTCATGGAAAGCGATTTCCCTGCAGAACTCGGCAACGCCTACCGCGCCATGGAAAACCAAGGCAACCCATGGGGAATGAGCCAGAGCGATCGTGGCGAATGGGCAAAAGATCTTGACGTCACCATTCTCGACCCGGGTGCTCCTTTCAACCACGAGTACTTGTACTGGGTTGGATGTGCAGGAAGCTTTGACGACAAAAACAAGAAGGTCACGCAATCAATGGCCAAGTTGCTGAAGCGTGCAGGCATTGATGTTGCAATTCTTGGACCAAGTGAAATGTGCACTGGTGATAGTGCTCGCCGCAGCGGTAACGAATACCTCTTCCAAATGTTGGCTATGCCAAACATTGAAATGTTGAACGGAATGGGTGTGCGCAAAATTATTACGCAGTGCCCACACTGCTTCAACACGCTCGCCAACGAATACCCGCAGTTTGGTGGAACCTACGAAGTGATTCACCACTCGCAACTACTTGAGCACCTGATTGATTCGGGCAAGCTCGATGTGAGCGACGCAACGCTTGAAGAGCGCATCACGTATCACGACTCGTGCTACCTCGGTCGCCACAATGACGTGTACATGGCGCCGCGCAACGTTGTCGGATCCATTAAGGGTGTTGACATTGTTGAAATGCCACGTAACGGCACGAAGGGCATGTGCTGTGGCGCAGGTGGAGCACGTATGTGGATGGAAGAAACCATCGGAACAAAAGTGAACGACGAGCGCGCTGCTGAAGCAATTTCAACAGGTGCATCTCGCGTGGCAACTGCATGTCCGTTCTGTTACATCATGTTGGACGACGGTGTGAAGGGTGCTGGCAAGGAAGAACACGAAGTGAAAGTTGCCGACATTTCTATTCACTTGCTTGATGCAATTGAAAACGGCGAACGACTTCGTGCAGCCGGTTCAGCACCACTCAGTACGCCAGTTGCCGGCGAATAATTCGTTTACTTTAAAAAGTTTTCGAAATAACGACTCGGGGTTGGCCCGCGCTGACCTTGATACTTGGATCCACGCGCACCTTTTCCGTATGGATTGTCGGCTGGCGTCGTCATGGTCATAAAACTCACTTGACCGATTTTCATATTTGGATACAACGTGATGGGCAGGTTCGCCACATTTGATAACTCAAGTGTGATGTGACCATCAAAACCAGCATCAATAAAGCCGGCTGTTGAGTGGATAAGAAGTCCGAGTCGCCCCAGCGAGCTCTTGCCTTCAACTCGCGCCACAAGATCGTCAGCAATTGCTACGCGCTCAAGCGTGGATCCCAATACAAACTCACCTGGGTGCAACATAAACACACCATCTTCGGGAACTTCAACAAGCTCTGTTAAATCGGTGAGATCTTTTTTGACATCAATTACCGCTGAGGTGTGATTGCGAAACACGCGGAACAAGTTCGACACCTTGACATCAATTGATGATGGCTGAATGCACGACTCATCGAGTGGGTCAATGATGATGCGACCCTCGCCGAGAGCTTCACGAATGCTTTTGTCAGACAGGATCACAACGAAGCACCCTAGTGAACGAAGACCCCAGTTGGAAAACCCCGAGAAATATGGGCTTTACGAGACGAGGCTGAGCAATGCCCAAAGTGCGGCAACCAGGCCGACTGCTGCCATTGCGAGTGAACGACTACGCGGCGCCTGGGGAAGTGACCCTTCGGCCATTTTTTGGGGCGGCTTCACAATGGCAAGAACATTGCCAACACACATTGCGGCACCGAACGCCAATACCAACCACGCAAGGAGGTCTTTACCAAGAAACACGACTAGTCGCCGAGCACGTCTTCGATGGAGTTATCCATCGCCATGTTTTCAAAGCGCGTGTACGTTGCCAACCATGCAAGTTTGGCAAGGCCAAGTGGACCGGCACGGTGCTTGGCAACGCTGATTTCTGCAAAGCCCTTGAGGTTTGGATCTTGCTCATAAATTTCACCGCGATACAAAAACATCACGACGTCGGCGTCTTGCTCAAGTGCTCCGGATTCGCGCAAGTCGGAAAGCGTTGGGCGCTTATCTTGTCGGCTTTCCAAACTTCGACTCAACTGACTTAATGCAAGTACCGGAACATTAAATTCGCGGGCGAGCAATTTCAGTTTTCGACTGATTTCGCTCACTTCTAACTGGCGGTTTTCTGGACGACCGTCGCCACCCATCAGTTGCAAGTAGTCGATAACAATGAGTGCGAGTCCGCCTTCGCGGCTATACACACGTCGTGCCTTGGCGCGAATTTGCCCAACCGTTGTACCTGCGCTGTCATCGATGATGAGGGGAATGT
>Ga0194056_10000593_pt1 | contig 19849 bp, 13 predicted proteins | sample SepL4413m_MetaG_FD_155458 | JGI IMG/M metagenome (GOLD analysis project Ga0194056, IMG submission 155458) | Anoxic zone freshwater microbial communities from boreal shield lake in IISD Experimental Lakes Area, Ontario, Canada - Sep2016-L442-13m | ecosystem: Environmental > Aquatic > Freshwater... | reverse complement strand
CTCCTTATCCAGACGATCCAGAAGGCAGGGCGGGGCGGCAAGTTTATCCGGAGAAGAAAGGGGCAGGGGCGTGGTGCGGCTTGTCAGGAGGTTGGCCGCTATTTCGCTGCGGACGAGCGTGGCGACACGGTCAACGGCTTTGCGGTCCGGCTCGGACAGCGAGCGGTAGAAGGCCTCGTCCACCGCATCACCGATGAGGCGCAGTTGGGTTTCGGTCCCGGTTAGCATGTCCGCGGTCTTCCGGAGGGTTGCGCGGACCGTTTCGTAGGCGACTTCGTTGTTGGTGGAGGAAGATGAGGACTTCCACTCCTCGAATTGCTTGATGGCCGATTCCAGGGGTTGGGTCCCTTCAGGGGAAATTTGTGATCTGAAACGTTTCAGATCGCTGATTTGCCTGGTGCCATCCTTCTGAAGGAAGGGGGCGGCAACGGTTTTGTCGAGGGCTTTAGCGGTTTCGTCGAGGGTATCGCGGGTCTGCTGGAGGGCGTTCCGCCTGGCTTTGGCATGCTGTTTCAACTGACGTGTGCGGAGCTCAGGGGTGGTCTGGGCCAGGGAGTTCAGCCAGTCGGCCTGGGCCAGAAGCTCCTGTCCGGCCTCGTTCAGGCGGTCGGAAATTTTTTCGACCTGGAAGGACCGTTTGGCGGCGGGAAGCTGCAGGCTCTCGGAGAGGCGTATTTTTTCGCCCGGGGTCAGGTTGTTGTCGGGAATCTGCATGGAGGCACTGACGTCCAGCAGTACGACCACGTGGCGTTGGAGTTTACGGACGATGTTGAACACCAGCACGGGCTGACACAGCATCAGGATAATGGCGAGGAGGGCGGAGATCCGCAGGAGGGTCAAGGCTCTGCCGGCCCGCGGGGAAACGATATTACGTTCGAGCCGGGCGAGGGCCATTACGCCCTCGATCAGTAGGGCGCCGAGCAGCAGGATGGGCCACAGGCGCCAGTTGGTGGAAAAGACAACCCCGTGTTGGGCCACCCCGGCGGCGGCGAGCAGGGTCAGAAATCCCAGGGTCGCTCTGCCGGAGAAGGCCAGCCACTGCCACTGGCGCACCAGATTACGACTCCAGACGTGGGAGCGCACCCAGAGCGCCAGCAGAAGGCCGGCTGACAGGGTGTAGACGATGAAACTATTTGGAAATTCAATCATTTATTCATCAATTCCGTTAAGTGTGATTTCATGGCGGCCACGCTTTCGGCCGGGGATTTCAGGGTTACCGGTTTGGCTTGATGCAGGTGCCGGTTCAGGGTGATCCAGCGGGTGAGTGCGACCTCCGCGACCAGGATGAGCAAGGCGCACAGGATCAGGATCTTCCACAATTCCTGGCCGGGCACCTGCCCGGTGAAGGCGGTGAGGAGTTCATCCAGCGATTTCGGCAGGAAGAGATCGACGTGGCTGCGCACGGCGGCGATGTCGGCCTCGCTGAGGACCGCCAGGGTGCTCTCCTCAGGTTGATTCTTCACCGCAAAGAGTACTTCGTTATTTTTATTTGAGACAACGCCGGCCGCTGCGGCAAGGGCCGCGGGCATCCGCATCCGGAACAAACCGGGTTGACGGGTTTCGGTGAAGCGGGCCATGAACTGTCTGTTCTCCTGTGTGATTCTGACCTGTCGTTCCTCGCCGGTGGGCAGAACGACGGTGGCCGACCCGGTGTCCTTTGTGGTCTGCACATCGGCGGGAACGATCCCGCTGAGCACCCATTCTGTGCCGGGTGCGATATTGCACCCCTGGAGCGTCTGGGCGGCCAGATAATAGACCATTTCATGGACGAGCGGGACAAAGCATTTGAGGGTGGAGAGGTTGCTGTCACGGCGGTCGAAGGCGATGGGCAACATCAAGATCCTGCCTTTGCCCAGAGGCCGTTCCAGAAGCCAGGGGGCACCGGACTCAAGCCGGCCCCCGACGCGGACCTCACTGGCGGCTGGATCCAGCCCGAGTTTCCAGTACCCGGCAACGAGGCCCAGCATGGCGTCCGACTGATCAGGCTGTGCCACCAGCTGAACCGCAGGGTGGGTGAACGACTTGAGCTCCAGTTTAAGCGGCTCGGGCGGGTAAAGGCGATCCTCGAGCCGGGCGGGGGGCAGGGTTTCCCCGGCGAGGGTCTGCCAGGCATTATAGAACGCCGGCTGAGCACGGGCCCCTGGGGTGATGAGCAAGCCACCACCCGCTTTGACAAAGGTGGCCACGCGTTCTGCCTCGGGGGCGGGCAGGCGTGATACATCGGCCATAATAATGACGCGATACTGGCTCAGATCCCGGGTGGTCGCGAGATCGGCCGCCTCGACAATCGTGGGTTTGACCAGAAAGGGAAATTCGGGAAGGCCCGCCGCCTGGCTGGTGCTTTCACGCGGGGTCAGGGCCACCCGGATCAGGCTTGCCGTTTTACGGAAGAAAAAGCGTTCGGTAGACGCGCCTTCGACGAGCAGGACGGGCAGGCGATCCAGAATATGGACAATCTGCTCGAGCGAATTATCGGCGGGGAGATCATCTTCGGAGACCAGATGGGCCTGAACGACATGATAGCCCGGGGTCTCGAACCGGTGATTGAAAAGAAATACCTCGGAGGCCTGGGGGATCAGATCCTTGACGATGGGCGTCCGCTCGATCAGCCGTCCATCCACCCGCAATTCCAGGGCGGAAGGATGGACTGGTGCCGTGCCGGAATTCGCGACGTTGACTTCAATTTTTACAGGCCGGTCGGTGCCGATGACGGAGCGGGACAGCTGGATGCTGGAAACCAGTGTGTTCCGGAACTGTTCCGGGAGCGGCAACCGGCGGCAGATGATCCGCGGCGGGGAGGGCAGTTGTTTGAAGCCGGCCGCCAGAAAGTTCCAGCGGGCCTCCGCCTGGGTGTCCCAGCCGGCCGCCTGGCCATCGGTGAACATTACCACCGACTTGGAGACATTGGGGCCGTCGGCCAGAATCGAGGAGGCCAGATTCAGGGCTTCGAGGGTGGCCATGACGCCCCCGGTGGGTTTGCATTCGGGGGCCTTGAGGGCGCGCAACAGTTCACGCCGGTCTGACGTGGGACGGCTGATGAGCGCCTGCGGAACCGGGCCGCCGAGGATCACGGCCATTGCATCACCCGGGCGGGATTTTTCAATCAGGGCGACTGCCTCCTCAACTGCCCTGTTGAAATTGCTTTTTCCCTCGGAGGTCAGGGTCATGGAAAGGGAGGCATCGAGAACGATCACCGTATCGCCTCCGCCGGCGGCCGTCATCCAGCGCCGCGCCTGGATCCGTTGTTCCAGAATGGTCGCCAGCACGGCGATAGCCAGCATGACGGCGGCAATTTTCATGAGCCGGCGGCGCAATATTTCATTTGGCCAGATGACGGTGGCGATTCCGGCCAGGATCACGGCGCTGAGAATGGAGGGCAGGATGAAAATCCAGGGAATGGCCGACATGCTGGGAAGAAAGGGGCGGGCCATCGCGAGCGCCACAGCGGCCAGTGCCAGGCAGCGCAGGCACAGAAGAATGCCATCCTCGATCTTGACGCGGCGACTGCGGGCATGGATGGACGACATCAAAAACTGCATCGCCCCCCATTCGATGGGCCGGGGCTTGCTGCGGTTCAGCAGGTGAATAATGATCGGGATCGCAATCGCCGCCAGCCCAATCAGCATGAAAGCGTTCAGGAACGTCATGGCTCCTCCGGAGAATAGTGGGCAGTGGGCAGTGGGCAGTAAGCAGTGGGTAGTGGGCAGTGGGCAGTAAACAGTGGGCAGTGGGCAGAATACTGTACCAACTGCCAACTGCTTACTGCCCACTGTTGACTGCCTGCTGACTTCATCTTTTCACCAGGCTTTTACGGTGTGAGAGATAGCTGGCCAGGGCCAGGTCGAAGTCCTGGCGGGTTGAAAAGGGAACGTAGTCGATCCGCATTTCGCCGCAGCCTTTTTCGATCGTGTTGAGAAAAGCGCGGACTTCGCCCAGATAAGCCGAGCGCAGGGCCTCGGGGTCGATTTCCACGTGCTGCCCCGCCTGCTCGAGATTCTTGAACTGGCTCCAGTGCTTGAAGGGAAAAGTCAGTTCCTCGTCGGCCATCACGTGCATGAGAATGACCTCGTGCTTGCGGAAGCGGAAGTGGTGCAGCGCCTTGAGAATCTCCTCCGGCCGGTCGAACAGGTCGGAGATGATGATCAGGAGGCCGCGGCGATGGATCCGTTCGGCCACCTCATGGAAGACCGGGGCGAGGGCGGATTCCTCACCGGGCCTGGTGTTGAACATCGCCTCCAGCAGGACGCTCATGTGGTTGGTGCGGGTTCGGGCCGGGAGATAACGACGGATGGCGGAGTCGAACGTTACGAGGCCGACGGCATCCTGTTGATTCAGGAGAAGGCGGACTAGACAGGCGGCGAGGAAGCGGGCGTATTCGAATTTGCTGAGCGGTTGTCCCTGGTGTTGAGCGGCGATATCACCGCGATAGGCCATGGAGCCCGAGGCATCCAGCAGGATCGTGGCCCGGAGGTTGGTTTCCTCGATATACTGCTTGATGTAATAGCGGTCGGACTTGGCATAGACCTGCCAGTCGAGGTCGCGCAGGTCATCGCCAGGTGTATATTCCCGGTGTTCGGCAAATTCGGCGGAGTACCCGCGGTAGGGGCTCTTGTGCCGTCCGGAAATGAATCCCTCCACCGTTTGCCGGGCCAGCAGTTCAACCCTGTTGATTTTTGCCATCGCCTCAGGATCCAATAGTTGGAAGTGAGGCGGGACAGAGGTTGTGGGGCTATGGGGGGAATTAGTCATGTTTCACTCATAATCGTAATCTTAATCATAATCGTAATCATGTTTGAGTCATCGTCACTGTCTGGAGGAAGTAGAGATTACGATTACGATTAAGATTACGATTAGGATTAGGATGGTTACGTAAGCGAACCATTTGTCGACGGTTTGATCTCTTCGAGGAGCCGTTTAACAATCTGGTCTGTTGTGATGCCTGTGGCATCGGCGTTGAAAGTGGGTACAATGCGATGCCGCAGGACACACACCGCCATCTCGCGGACGTCTTCGGTGGTGGCATGATAGCGCCCGTGCAGGATGGCGCGGGCCTTGGCGGACATCATCATATTGATGGTGGCACGCGGGCCGGCACCCCATTGGATGAGTTCCCGCACAAACGCCGGGGAGTCGGGGCCGGGGCGGGTGGCCCGGGCAAGATCCCGGGCGTACTCAAACACATGATCGGCGGCCGGAACGCGGCGGACGATATCCTGCAGTTTCAGGATATCCTCGCCCGACAACACCGGTGAGAGATCGGCCTTGTAAGTACCGGTGACTTGCTTGGCGATCGCCAATTCCTCGGCAGCGGTGGGGTAATCCACCTTGATCATGAACATGAACCGGTCCAGCTGGGCCTCCGGCAGGGGATAGGTTCCCTCCTGTTCAATGGGGTTCTGCGTGGCGAGCACAAAGAAAGGGTCAGGGAGATTGAAACTGACCCCTCCCACGGTGACGATCCGTTCCTGCATGGCTTCCAGCAGGGCGGCCTGGGTCTTGGGCGGCGTGCGGTTGATTTCGTCGGCCAGAACCATGTTGGCGAACAGGGGGCCATGGACAAAGCGGAAGGCCCGCTTGCCGGTGGTGCGGTCCTCCTCGAGTACATCGGTGCCGGTAATGTCGGCGGGCATCAGGTCCGGGGTGAACTGGACGCGTTTGAAGGTCAGGTGCATCACCTTTGAGAGGGTGCTCACCAGCAGGGTCTTGGCGAGGCCCGGAACGCCTACGAGCAGCGCATGGCCCCGGCAGAAGATGGCCACCAGCAACTGCTCCACCACTTTATCCTGTCCCACGATGGCCTGGCGCACCTGATGCGTCAACTTCTCGTAGGCGACATTCAGCGCCTTGACTGTTTCGATGTCGCCTTGCGTGGCAGGCGGTTGGACGAATTCGGCTGTTTTTTCGATATTAGACATAAGGTACTCCTTTTGAACGTAGCATATTACTTAGCACGAGGTGTGCCATGTTCCCTCGTTCATCATAATCTAATACAATCAGGATCGGATTGTGTTGCATAGTATGCAGTTTTGTGAGGAAGGTGCGTTATGTTGTATTCAGATTCGCGTTGACCTTAATGGGAATGTGGCGTAGCCTCGCCATCACCTAATTATGACTAACACAGCCATCAAACGAGTTGTCAGGAGCGGACTGCAAACGGTCATGCTTTCCGGCAAAACCGCGCCGCGTGCCTTGCAGTTGAAAAAAGCGAAACTCCTGATTCTTGGCAGCACCGGGCCGCGGCGCGAAGTCCCGGTTGACAAGGATGTGTTTACGATTGGTGCCGGCGCGCAGAACGATTTGATTTTGACGGATGAGGCGGCCTCGCGCCGGCATTGTGAAATTCATCAGCGTGAGGATGGATTTCTGTTGCGTGATCTCGGCAGCACCAATGGCACGATGGTGCAGGGTGTGCGGGTATGTGAGGTGTATCTGAACCAGGGGGTGGAATTCCAAGTGGGGAAGACCCGGTTGGTGTTCTGCCCGCTCCAGGAGACCCTGTCTTATCCGTTGAGTGCCTGTGAAAGTTTCGGGCGGCTGAACGGGGTGAGTGTGGCGATGCGTCGGGTGTATCACCTGGCGGGGACGTATGCCAAGACCGACGCGGCTATTTTGATTCAAGGTGAAACGGGGACCGGCAAGGAACTTCTGGCGGAGGCCTTGCATGAGCATAGTCCTCGCAGCAAGAAGCCCTTTGTGGTGATTGACTGTGCGGCACTGGCCACAGGGGTTATCGAAAGCGAATTGTTTGGTCATGCCAAGGGCTCATTTACGGGGGCCGGGACCGAGCGGGTAGGGGCCTTTGAGTCCGCCCATGGCGGGACCGTGTTTCTTGATGAGATTGGTGAGTTGGATTTATCGTTGCAGCCGAAACTGTTGCGCGTGTTGGAAAAGAAGGAAGTGCGGCGGTTGGGTGCGAATACGGTGCGACCGGTGGATGTGCGGATTATTGCGGCGACGAACCGGAATCTAGAGCGGGAGGTCCGGGAGGGCCGGTTCCGCGAGGATCTGTATTACCGGCTGTCTATAGTGAAGATTGAGCTGCCGCCGCTGCGCCAACGGAAGGATGACATTCCGTTGCTGGTGCGTTGTTTTCTCAAGGAACTTACGGGTTCTGATGACGTTACGGTCTGGGCAGACTTTGATAAAAGCATGGATCTGTTCCGCCAGCATGACTGGCCGGGCAATGCGCGTGAGCTTCGTAACGTAGTGGAGATGGGGGTGCGCGGGTCGACGGGAACGATTGATTTGGGGGCCTGCCTGACGTTGGGGCGTATGGGCGTGACGGATCCGGAGGCCGGGGTGGAAGATCAGTCCGACCGGCCGTTCAAGGAAGCCAAGAACCAGTTGGTTGAAACCTTTGAGCGAGACTATATCGTGAAACTGCTGGAGCGGAACGGAAACAACATTTCCCGTGCGGCCCGTGAAGCACAAATCGAGCGGGCCTACCTCCAACGTCTGGTGCGTAAGCATGAATTGAATCTAAAGGATTGAAGATGGGTCGCTGCAGTTGATAGCACCTCTCACCCTGACCCTCAGCCCCCAAGTGGCGAGGGAATGAGTCAAAAAACTCCCTTGCTGGGGAGAGGGTTGGGGTGAGGGTGATTGCTACCGCGTCTCGAAAATGGTGGGATCCCAATGGGTGGCGTATTGCTCCAGAGGGATTTTTAATAAAGTGTGGGCATGCAGCCAGTAAACGGGCTGATAGACGGTGCGCAATGTGTCGCGGGTGGTGACTGAGGCGTCCCGGTTCAGCATGAAATTGAATACGGGACCAATGCTGAGCACATAGAGGGTGGTGGCGACGATGGTGAATAACACCCAGATACTGGTTGTGCGTTGGCGTTGGAACTTCCGGATCTGGTCGAGCAGGTTACGGGCGGGCAGCGAATCCTGTTTAAACCGCTCGAGTACGTCGCGGGCGGTGCGTTCCGCCGATTTCAAGTCGCCTTTCCTCAGTGCATCTTCAGCTCTTGTCAGAAGCCGGGAAATTTGTTCGTTCTGCCGGGAGGCTTTCTCCGCCAGTGCGTCGGCGGGTGAAGGGTCCGCTGAAAGGCTCCTCAGTGACGCACAGATTTTGAGGCAGCCGTCGTAATCCTGGGCTTGCAATGCCAGGGAGGCTGACCCGACAAGACGTTCGATGGCCTTTCGATTATCTTCCAGTTCCGATTGGAGTTGTTCGATGCTGCTGGAGAGGGCGGCGACCGCCTTGGCGTAGGAACCAGGTTCAATGTCGAGTCGGGTGCTATCGTGAATCAAAGCGCCTTTGAGTGTGGGGAACTGGGATTCCAGCTGGCCGATGGACAGGAGCCGGTTTTCAATATCGGTGAGCCGGTTCCGGGCTTGCCCGGGCCTTTTCCCGATCAACAACTGCCTGGCTTGGTGCAGGTCCGCGCGGAGGGCGATAATGTTACGCTCGGCAATGCGCCAGGGCATTTCGCTGCGCAGCGCCTTGTATTCGGGGCCATCGTCAAGCACGCCGTATTCATTCAGGCGTTCACGCACCTCTTCATAGTTCTGTTTGTCGAGACCGGTGGTGATGGCCTGGGTCAACTCATCTTTGCGCTTGAGCGCCCAGGTGGCGGTTTCGCCCAGTTCGAGAATTTCCTGGACCAGTGCCCGCCCCTTGACGCCCCGGGGTTGGAACCGGTTGGCGGCATCCACGGCGTCCTTGATGCGCTCGAAATCCTTTTGGCGCCGGTATTCACGTAACCGGCTGAGCAGAGCCCGCATGTCCTCGAAGGTCTTGATGTCCGTGGAGCATTGGCCGCAGAAACGGACGCCCACGCGGGTTTCGCCGGCGCATTCGGGGCAGCTCTCCATGCCGTCCCAGTTGCAGTGGGTGCAATACCGGTTGTCCACTGGATTGAGCGCGCTGCACCACTTGCAGCGCCACATGCCGGGATCAGTCAGGGGCGATAGAAAATCGCCGGCGGATTGGGCCAGGACATCGGCAAAATCCCTGGCAGAAGGCCAGCGCTGGGCTGGGTTCTGCTCCATGGCTTTGAGGATAATGGGGCGCAGGCATTCAGGGACGCGGCTGTCGCGGAAAAAACGGGGGTTTTCGCCGGTCAGGCAGAAATACAGGATGCCCCCGAGGCTGTAGACGTCGGAGCGTTCATCCGCGATTCCGGGATCAGTTTCCTGCTCGGGTGCGGCGTAGCCGAGGGAGAGCATCCTGGCCCCGGTCAAGGTCAGTTTGGCGGCATCGGCGGTGGTTTGGCGGGCGATACCGAAATCCACAATGCGGGGTTCACCATGTTCGTCAAGAAGGACGTTGGAGGGTTTAAGGTCGCGGTGAATGACGCCGCGGCGATGGGCGTATTCGATGGCGGCACATAGTTTATTGACGAGGACGACGGAGACGCGAAGGGAAAGGGGGGTCCCGTTTTGTTCCAGTTTCTGCTCAAGGTTCAGGGAGAGGGGCGGCCAGTCGGAGGCGGGCGGTTTGCCGGGGCCGGCGACATATTCCATGACGATCTGGGGTTCAACGCGGTTGACGTCGAAGTCGTAGAGTTTGACGATATAGATGTGGCTGAGCGAAGCGATCAGCTTCGCTTCCCGGAGGAACCGGTCGCGCATGGAGCTATCGGTCAGAAAGGCCGGGCTGAGTCGCTTGATGGCGACGAAGCGGCCTAGTTTGAGGTCTTTGGCCAGGAAGACGGTACTCATCCCGCCCCGCCCGATTTCGCTCAGAATCAGGTACGGGGAGGTTTCGGCGACGGGAAGACCGGGAGCTGATGACGTGCCGCTTTGATCAAGAAGGGTGGGAGTGTCCCGGCCCGCCGCGGTATTTCGCGGAGGGGTGGTGTTATGTGGTGGCGAAGTCTCTCCTGTTTGCATGGCGTTCAATTGTCCTCGGGCTTTGTTAATTGTCAAGTTAAGTCCTGCAGGAAACCCAGCCCGGTTTTGATTAAAAAAACAATTTAATCGCGCCCAGAGCCGCAAAGATCTGGACCAGCCGCTCAAAGATGATCCTGGGAATGTGGCGGGCGAACTTGATACCTGCCCAGGCTCCAAGCGCAATGAACGGAAGCAGCATGGCATTGAAGGTCAGGGAGGGGATTGTGATCAGGCCCAATTGGGCGCTGAAGGGGACCTTGAAGGTGTTGACGAGCAGGAAGAACCAGGCGCTGGTGCCGATAAACGCGGTGGTCGGCAGTCCCATGGCCAGCAGATAGATGCCCATGATGGGGCCGGCCGCGTTGGCCATCATGGTGGTGAAACCCGCCAGAAGGCCGATGAGGATCGCAACGCCGTGGTGGTGCGGAATCCGGCTTGCCGGATCGGCAAAGCGTTGCCGCCAGAGATTCAAGGCCAGCATGGCCAGCACAATGCCACCGATGGCCGGACGTATCTGGGCGTCATTCAAACGGTCCATTGATAACCAACCGATAATAATTCCTATGACCGTCCAGGGGAAGAGCCGGAAGAGGCGGGGCCAGTCGGCATGACGACGGTAGTAGAACACGCCAATCACATCGCCGGCAATGAGCATGGGCAGGATGAAGCCGGTGGATATTTTGGCTGGTATGACGGCCGCGACGATGGGCACGGCGAGAATGCCGAGCCCGGGGAGGCCGCTCTTGGCCAGACCAATAATGATGGCAGCCAGTGCCATGACGCTCCATTGAAATACTGTAAGTTCGTGCATAGATTCCCGATAAGACCTGAAGGGCCGTATTTCTTAGCACGCTGGCAAGAAATTTCAAACTGTTCTTTCTTGCCGGAACTGAAACCGTCAATACCCCTCACCTCAGTCCTCTCCCGCAAGGGGAGAGGAAGCAGACTATGGACTTTATTTTTTCCTCTCGCCCCTTGCGGGCTAGGGTGAGGGGCCCCACCATTGTGTCGCTAGCATTGCGGACCGGCTTTTGCTAGTCTTTAAAGCCAGATAACAAACTGGCCCGGTTTACGGCACGGGGAATGATGAGAAGGACTGATTTAAGATGTTGTGGACAGGAGAAATGAATGAGTTTTTTCGAGGCAGGCATGCTGTTGTGTTTCGGGGCAAGTTGGCCATTTTCCGTTTATAAGACCTGGAAGGCAAAAACCAACAAGGGCAAGAGCCTGATTTTCCTGTGGCTGGTTTTCATCGGCTATGCCTGCGGCATCACCCATAAACTGCTCTACAGCCGCGATCTTGTCATTGCCATCTATTTGCTAAACGCGACCCTTGTCGCGGTTGATATTGTCCTGTGCACGATTTATTCAAGGCGGGAGAAAATCCAGATATGATTCTCATTCGAATGAGATTGACGATTTAGCAGGATTTTGCTGGAGTGACGGTAGATTTGTCGAAATTGATTTATGATCGGTAATGGGGTCAAAAAAAGGGATACAAACATGAAGATTGAATTACGAAAAGATTTTAAATATTCGCTGGTGGTTCCGACAAGTATGGGGATTCGTCTGACGCCGCTCAATGGGCAGCCGGTTCATTGCAGCAACACATTTTCACTGCAGGCAACCAGCGCGGAAACCAATGTTGCGAGCATCGCTTCATCTCTGGGACTTCCGGTTAAGATTTTGACAACCTTTGTCAAGGACAGCCCGGTGGCGCAGCTCATCAAGGACAACCTTGCTAGCCGTCACATGGATTATGAGGGGAAGGAAGTGGAGCAGGGCGGGCCCTGGGGTTACCGGCACCAGATTAATATTGCCGACAGCGGCTACGGTTCCCGTGGGCCGCGCGTGTGGAATGATCGGGCGGGTGAGGTTGGACGCACGCTGAACGTCAAGGATTTTGACCTGGACCGGATTTTCGGCAAGGAAGGGGTTCAGATTGTACATCTGTCCGGCCTGGTTGGTTCCCTGTCGCCGGAGACGGGTGCCTTCTGTCTGGCCCTGGCGCGCGCTGCCAAGAAGCATGGAACCCGCATTGCGTTTGATTTGAATTACCGGGCTTCGTTCTGGAAAAACCGCGAGAAAGAACTGCGCGAGATATTCAGCGAAATCGCGAGCGTTTCAGACATTCTCGTCGGGAATGAAGAGGACTTCCAGTTGTGTCTTGGAATTGAGGGACCCGAAGCCGGTGGGAAAGGACTTGCGGCCAAGATTGACGGCTTTAAGGGCATGATCGAACGCGTCAAAAAAGCCTATCCGAATGCCTCGGTTTTCGCCACCACGCTGCGTGAGGTCATCAGTTCCCAGCAGCATCTCTGGGGGGCAGTGATGTCAGCCGGAAACGACTGGCATGTGGTCGAACCGCGTGAAATCGGTGTGCTGGACCGGATCGGCGGCGGCGACGGCTTTGTTGGCGGAATGCTGTATGCCATCCTGAAGGGGTGGACGCCTGAGAAGTGGATCCAGTTTGGCTGGGCCAGTGGCGCCTTTGCGACCACCGTGCTGACGGATTACGGGCAACCGGCTGACGAAGATCAGATCTGGAGCATCTGGCAGGGCAACGCCCGCGTCAAACGCTGAACGTTGCTTCGATTCTCGACACACCCCCGGAGTTTCGGTAACGTGTCAGCCTTTTGTGGCATGGGATGGGTGTTTGGGAAACGAGGCGACTATGAATGCACAGGATATTGTTACGCTGAAGGAGCAGGGATTGGCGGAGGCCAAGGCGGCCACCTCCCTGGTGGAAATCGATGCGGTTCGGGTCAAATACCTGGGCCGAAAGGGCTTGCTGCCCGGAATCATGGAAGGGCTCAAATCCGTTCCTCCCGAGGAACGCCCGGAAGTGGGCCGCCGCGCCAATGAATTAAAGCAGGAGCTTGGTCAGGCCCTGGATGAGACGAAGGCCGCCCTTGGTGCGGCCTCCAAGGCGGCCAACCAGAAGCAGTTTGATGTCACCCTGCCCGGCGCCTGGAAAACCCTCGGCACCCGTCATCCAGTCACCCAGGTGATTGAGGAGGCCATCCGGATTTTTGGCATCCTTGGTTTCACGGTGGCGGACGGGCCTGACATGGAGACGGAGTATCACAACTTTGACGCTCTGAATACGCCTGCTGATCATCCGTCGCGTGACACCCAGGATACGTTCTGGCTGGATAAGAAGACGTTGCTTCGTACGCAGACTTCGCCGGTTCAGATCCGCGTCATGGAAAGTTGCAAGCCGCCGGTTCGCATTATTGCCCCCGGGCGCTGTTACCGGCGTGATACCACCGATGCCACGCACAGTGCGAACTTCCACCAGATCGAAGGACTCTATGTGGATCGCAAGGTCTCCATGGCGGATCTGAAGGGCGATATCACTTTCTTTGCCCACCAGATGATGGGCCCGAATGTCAAAGTGCGGTTCCGTCCGCATTTTTTCCCCTTTACCGAGCCCAGTGTGGAGTATGATTTTTCATGCCATGTGTGCGGTGGCCAGGGGTGCCGGGTCTGCAAAAACAGCGGTTGGATAGAAATCTCCGGCGCCGGTATGGTTAATCCGAGAGTCTTTGATATTGTCGGGTATGACCCCGAGGCGGTTACCGGTTATGCCTTCGGTATGGGCGTGGAGCGCATCGCCATGATCAAATTTGGTATCGAGGACATCCGGCTCCTCTATGATAACGATGTGCGATTCTTGTCCCAATTTTCCTGAGGAATACGACCATGAAACTTCCCTTGAGCTGGCTGAAAGAGTATGTGGATTTTGAATTGAGCCCCAAAGAACTGGCGTCATTACTGACGTTTTCCGGGACTGAAGTGGAGGGGATCAAAACCATTGGTGGTGATTTTACGGGCCTGGTAGTGGGCGAGGTCCTCAGTGTAGAGCGGCATCCGAATGCCGACCGCCTGACTGTCTGCCAGGTGAATGATGGCACGAACACTCTCACCGTGGTCTGCGGGGCGCCGAATGTGGCCGCCGGAATAAAGGTGCCGCTGGCGACAATCGGGGTAACCCTGCCGAACGGTTTGAAAATCAAGAAGGCCAAGGTGCGTGGAATCGAGTCGTTCGGTATGCTTTGCGCTGCGGATGAACTGGGTCTGTCTGAGGACCACAGTGGATTAATGATTCTGCCTCCTGATGTTAAGGTTGGGGCACCGTTTTCAGAGATTGCCGGTCCGCCTGAGACAGTGTTGGAACTCGAAGTGACGCCTAACCGGCCGGATTGCCTCAGCATGATCGGCATGGCGCGCGAGGTGGCAACCCTGTTGGGCAAGCCCTTGAAGATCCCGAATCCAGTGGTGAAGGAAAGTTCAACACCCGTGGCGAGTTTGGCCTCGGTGACTATTGAGGATTCGGTTGGTTGTCCCCGTTATACCGGCCGGGTGGTGCAGGGGATTACGATTGCTCCCAGTCCGCAATGGCTGCAGAGGCGTTTGGCGGCGGCGGGGATCAGGCCCATTAACAATGTGGTCGATATCACCAACTATGTGATGCTGGAAAGCGGTCAACCGCTCCATGCGTTTGACTATGAACTGCTGGAAGGACGCAGGATTGTGGTGCGTCGCGCCACGGCGGGCGAAACTATGAGCACCCTGGATGGGGCGGCGCGCGAGCTCACGCCTGAGATGTTGATGATTGCCGATGCGAAGCGTCCTGTGGCGGTGGCCGGGGTGATGGGGGGAGCCGGGAGCGAGATACGGGATGTCACCCGGACGGTGTTGCTGGAGAGCGCGTATTTCAAGCCCTCCGATGTCCGCAAGACCTCCAAGAAAATGGGGTTATCCTCGGAGTCCTCCTACCGCTTTGAACGTGGTGTGGATGTTGACAACGTGGAATGGGTCAGTCGCCGGGCCGCTCAACTGATGTGTGAGCTTGCCGGCGGTGTGGCGGCTCAGGGAGTGCTGGATGTATTTCCGACCAAGCCGGATCTCGTTCAGGTCAGCGTGCGATTTGATCGTGTAAGGGATTTGCTGGGCATCGAGATCACCAACGAGAAAGTGGTTTCCATTTTCGCAACACTCGGGTTCGGCATTGTGACGAAAGATGCGGTTCGTTGTGTGGTGATTGTGCCAACTTTCCGTGTGGATGTGGCGCAAGAGGCGGACTTGATTGAGGAAGTCGCCCGTATTTACGGCTTGGATAAAATTCCCTCACCGTCACCGGTGGCGAAGATTGTGCCGGGTGCGGATGACAAGCCGACGCGCGCGTTGCTGGCGCTGCGTGCGAATCTGGTCGGGCTGGGGCTCTCCGAGACGATGAACTACAGTTTCCTTTCTGAGAAACTGCTGGATCTGGTTGGCTATGGAGAAGCGGCTAAGCGGGTTGTGTTGCCGAATCCGATCAGTGCTGATCATACGGTGTTGAGGGATTCATTCATTCCCCAGATGATTGAGACGCTGGGCAAGAACCGGGCGCGACAGGCCCGGGAAGCGGCATTATTCGAGATGGGCCGTGTTTTCTTTAAGGATGCCGAAAGCAAGAATGCCGAGACGGATCGTGTGTGTATCGGCCTGATGGGGCCGGTGGGACGCGCAGGGATTTTGAAGTCTCAGCCGGTGAAGGATGAGGAGATGTTCCAGTGGATCAAGGGCATCCTCGAATCGTTGGGACGCGCCCAGCACGTTGCGGCGGTCGCCCGTGGCGGGTTATGCCGGTTGGATATTGAGCTTAAGCCGTTGTCGAATCCCTGCTTTGAAGAAGGCCGGGGCGTCACTGTGTGGTTGGCGGGTGCCTGTGTGGGGGTGATGGGTTTGGTCAGCGAACGTCTGCGCAATGAATGGCGTATGGCGGATCCGGTTGCGGTGCTGGAGCTTGAGCTCGCGCCATTACTGAAGGATGCTTTGAGGCTTCCGGTGGCGCATGGCATTGGCGCGTTCCCGGGCGTGGACCGGGATGTGGCGATGGTGGTGGAGGATGGAGTTTCGCATGAGGCGATCCTGAAATCCATCTGGCAGTCCGCCCCGCCGGAGTTGGTCGACATTCAGCTTTTCGATGTCTATCGCGGTGAGAACGTCGGCAAAGGCCGCAAGAGTATGGCCTATTCGATGACCTACCGTTCCATGGACAAGACCCTGACCGATGAAGTGGCCAACGCCTTTCATGATAAGGTCAAGGCGGCCTTGAGAAAAGATGTGGTGGCCGATATCCGGGAGGGATGAAGGCGCTTATCCAGAGAGTGAGTCGGGCGGGGGTGACCGTGGAGGGGAAAGAGGCCACGGTCATTGGCAAGGGCTTCGCCATTCTGCTGGGCGTGCGACAGGGGGACACCGATGCTGATGCCATTTATCTGGCCGAAAAAACCGCCGAGCTCCGCATTTTTCCTGACGCACAGGATAAGATGAATCTGGCGTTGAGTGAGGTTGGCGGGTCGGTTCTGGTGGTCTCGCAATTCACACTCTATGCGGACACTCGAAAGGGGAACCGCCCCAGCTTTATTAATGCCGCCGCTCCGGTTGAGGCCGAACGCCTCTACGACGTCTATGTCAGCCAGCTTCGCCGCATTCTGGGTCCGGACAAAATAGCGACCGGTGTATTCCGGGCCAACATGAGTGTCGAGATCATCAACGATGGCCCAGTGACGATCGAGTTGTGTTCGGATTCTAGAATTGAGAAGTCATAATCCAGAATTCGGAAGTGAACTATCTCCCTGGTTCAACCAAGCGGAGTATGTCGCCATTCCCTGTCAGGTAGTGGTTGGTTGGGGTATAGAGCTTTCAAGAAACGATCACATGGTACGCAAAGAACACCATCCCGAAGGAATTGCTCTTGTCCGCGATAAAGCAATACGGCCCTCGACTCCGGATAGTCTGAGGCGAATGCCTTCAATGCCTGCAGGTCAGTTCCGGCGATCTTGGCTGAATTCTTGACTTCTATGGCCACAAGTTCGTTTTCGCCATAGACAACGAAGTCGACTTCTGTGCCGGCGCGAGTGCGCCAGAAATGCAGTGTATTATGTTGGCCTGAGTAGTCGTTCCAGGCACGCAGATGCTGGAAGACGAGTCCCTCCAGTGCGGCCCCATCAATTTCCGCCGGAGAGTCCAGCGGCCCCTTGGGGCGGATTGAACGGAAGACCCCTGCATCAAAGAAGAAGAACTTATCATGGCCGACCAGTTGCCGCTTCGCACGCTTCGCGAAGACCGGCAGTCGTACAGCGATCAGGAGATCCTCAAGAATTGAGACATATCCTTCCACGGTCGTGCGGCTTACGGCGCACTCGCGGGCTACCTCGGCCACGCTCAGCAGTGCGGCGTTAGAGAAACTGATGGCTTCGAGAAACCGCGCGAAGCTCCCCATGTTCCGAACCAGTCCTTCCATTTGGACTTCTTCACGGATATAGAGTGCCAGATAGGCTCGAAGAACAGCCTCACGATCATCAGCCGCCAACACGAGCGGCACCAATCCGACCCGTAGTGCGTCTTCAAGTGAAAAAGCCTCGCCAAGTTCTGTTGCCATGAATGGGTGGCATGTGGTCAATAGTGCCCGTCCTGCCAGCAGATCCACGCCCGCCCGCTTCAGTTTTCGTGAACTGGACCCCGTCAGGACGAAACGCAGCTCAGGATGGGCTTCGATGAGCTGATGGACGACGCTTAACAGGGCGGGTACTCGCTGGATTTCGTCCAACACGAAAGTATGGCGATCTGCATTGCCCGCCACTAGTTCACGCAAGCGATCTGGACTCGCGATGAAACGCTGGCAGATTTCCGGCGACAACAAGTCCACAAAATAAGCTTCAGGCATCTGCATCCGCAGCCAAGTTGACTTGCCGGTACCGCGTGGACCAAAAAGGAAAAAACTCCTTGTTGGGCAGGGCAATAGACGTTTCGTTGTTTGCATGTCGAAAATCTATCGCAATAATGCTCCCAAGTAAACTTAAAACGACTGCTGTTTCGTCATAAATGCATTCAAAACGACGGTATGTATGGCGAAATATGGAAGTCGTTTGTTGGATATATGCTTGACGAAAAACCGCAAATTTGCGATCTGAAACGTTTCAGATGAACAAAAAGCGGATAAAAGGCGGGGCGCGGTTGCGCGATGTGGCCATGGCGGCCGGGGTTTCAAATGCCACGGTGTCGGCTGTCGCCAATGGCCGGGCGGACAAATATGGCATCTGCCTGGCGACTCAGGAGAAAGTCAAAGTCGCTATCCGGCAATTGGGCTACTCGCCAAGTCTTGCCGCCTTGGACATGGTTGCTGGTCGTAATTCCCTGGTGGGGCTGGCCATCTCGGATGACTTCCCAGCGGCCGATCACCGCATGGCGGCCTTGGAACCATTTCTGGCGCAGGCGGGGTTCAGGGTCATCTTGGCCTTCCTGCCGCCTGATCCACAGGCTGCAACGGCACGTATTACCAGTCTCATTCAATTCGGTGTTTCCGGGTTGGTGATTTTTCCGGCGGAATCCATAGTGCTTCCAAAACTCAACTGCCCCGCCGTCATGGTTGGCAGACCCGGGGCTGGAGTTCCTGCCGTCTACGAAGACGAGGTTGAAGGCGGGCGAAGACTGGCTCGACGGCTTCTCGACAAAGGACATCGGCGCATAGCCATCTTGGGAAACCAGCAACCCAACAACTCAGCAACTTCATCTTCACCGGCGACACCGTCGCCTGCCGTGAACGGCTTTCTGGCTGCCTGCGCGCAGGTCGGGGCGACGGTACGGAGTTTCCACTCAGTGTCAGAATTCCTGCCGATGGCGGAGACCATGACGGCGGTTTTCTGTGTCACCCCGGCGGCGTTGCTGGAACTTTATTCCAGGGGCAGCGCCGGTGGCCTGCGCCTTGGGACCGATCTGGCCGTGGTGGCGGTGGACAGTCTGGGGGTTGCAGCGAACCTGATGCCGAGGCCGACGGTGTTACAGCCAGGAATCGCCCAACTTGGACAGGCGGTTGCCCAGTCGATCCAGCAGGCGATTCAAGGGGTGGTTCCCGGCGATGTCCGGTTGGAGCCGGTGATTTTTGACGGCGAGACTATCACGGCTTTACCGCTCCCCAGTTCTGCGGAACCGGTGTCAAACCCTGGTCCGGCAGTGGCACCACAGCCGTCGGTTTCGGCGTCGGTTCCACCGCCGGTCAAACCCATCATGCCAGTCAATACACCACCTTCCCCAGTGTCACCACCTCCTGTCGTGGCGCCAAAACCAACCCCTGTTCCGGCCCACCAGACGTCAATACCAGTCATCATTCCAACCACCCCAGAACCATCAATTTTGCCATCTGAAACGTTTCAGATGCCGGAAACGGTAATTTCTGGGCCCACCGTTCCGGTCTCCGATGTAGTAGCCGCTGCCAGTGGTGAGCCGGTCGAGCCCATCCCCGGCGGCACTGTCCCGCAACAGACCAGTCCGGCCCCTGAAATTGCGGACACGCCTCCGATGGTCCATGAGTTAACCGTTCCGTTTTCTCCGGCCTTGGTTCCCGATACCCCGCCCCCTGCGGTGCCAACACCGGTCCCGGTGTCAGAACCGGTGTCTGAACCAGTCATCGCGCCACCTCCTGCCTCCGACCCCGAACCAGAAATTGAGGTAGCACCGACACCGGAATCCGCCCCGACACCGGAGCCATCGCCTCCTGCGGTCTCAACGCCGACCGAGGCCATCCCGCCGCCTCAAGTCGTTGAGCCGGTCCCGCCGGTGTCCACGCCCGAAGTTGAGGCCCAAACACCGGTACCGCTCTCCGAGCCGATTGCAACGCCGCCGCCCATCGTCACGGAAATGCCGCCACCTCAAACACCGGAACCGCCTGTCATCGTCCCGCCCCCGGAAACACAGCCTTCTGCGGTCTCAACGCCGGAAGAAGTCCCTGCGCCGTCTCAGACACCGGAAGGCTCTTCTCATGCGCCAAACTCGGTGTTTTCGTCACCATGAACTTTGAAGACCCACGCGCATACGTGGGCGGGCCTTCATGGTCAAGTCCTGATTTAAAGTTGTCACTTTGTCGCATTGCATATCATCCTTTTTATGTCCTATCGAAGTGGGGCAAAGCCCCATTCCCTCCCCCCTCCTCCGGAGGAGGGGGGAGGGAATTTTCACG
>Ga0194056_10000586_pt1 | contig 19916 bp, 11 predicted proteins | sample SepL4413m_MetaG_FD_155458 | JGI IMG/M metagenome (GOLD analysis project Ga0194056, IMG submission 155458) | Anoxic zone freshwater microbial communities from boreal shield lake in IISD Experimental Lakes Area, Ontario, Canada - Sep2016-L442-13m | ecosystem: Environmental > Aquatic > Freshwater... | reverse complement strand
TCGCTTCGGCCTTTCCGGTCGAGGGCCGAGCCGAGAAGACTAAGCGGCCATTCATTGTCCCCCGAGACTGCCAGCGCATGCCGGAGCAGGGTTTCACTGTCCTTCCAATAACCAATCTGGTGCCGCGTCAACGCCAGGCAGAGGACCAACGCCAGGCCACCCGCCACCGACAACCCCAGCACCTGATACCGCCAGCGGCGAGTCAGTTCGCACGCGCCCCAGACGATGAGGATCAACACCCCAAGTGACGGAAGGTAGGTCCACCGATCCGCTCTCGCCAGCACCCAGGTTTGCACCACCTGGCTATTGGGAAACATCACCCCGCAATACCACAACCACCCCACCAGCAAATAGGGATGCCGCCGCCACCCCATCACAAGCAGCACTGTAATACTCAACAGTACCCCCCCCGCCAAGACCACCCGCCCCAGCGGCCAATACCCGGGGTGCGGATAGAACATCACCAGATCCGCGGGCCAGAACAGCTTCCCCAGATACCAGCCATACGAAACCACCGCATTCCCGAGTCGCGCGCCGAGGGGGTTGACTCGACCCCACTCCAGATTATGTGAGAGCCGCTGTATCACCAGGTTAGGGGCGACAAACAGCGCCGCCAGGACAAAGAGCGGGATCTTCTCCCGCACTAGGCGCAGGATAGTTGCGGGTTGAGAGTAGATAGTTGATAGTTCAAAGCGGCGTAGCGGCCAGTAATCCAGCAGCAACATCACAAACATCCACGTCATTTGATTCGGCTTGCTCACGAGCCCACAGCCATAGAATCCTACCGAGAGGAGGTAGAACCGTGTTGTGTGATGCGTGTTGGGAGTCGCTGGATTCTGCATTCTGCATTCTGCATTCTGCATTCTCCCTTGCGCGTAGCGGACGTAAGCAATGAGCGAGAGGAAGCCGAAGAAGGCGCCCAGCAACTCCCGGCGTTCCGTCACCCAGACCACAGGTTCGACCCGCAGCGGGTGAACGGCGAACAACGCCGCCACCATCAGACTCCGCCAGGTTGCGCCAGTCATCTGTTGCAACCACGCGAAGACCAGTGCCGCGTTGACGGCGTGCAGCAGCACGTTGATCAAATGGTGCCCCCAGGGGTTCAAGCCGAACAATTGAACGGCCAACATGTGGGACCACGTGTGGATCGGAACCACGCCACCGTCCACGAGGTTGAACAACGGCCATTTTATGCTTTCCCAGGTCAGTCCCTTTAGGACGTAAGGGTTCCCGGTGAGGTCAATGTCATCAACCACGAGGAAGCCACAGCGCGTCGCCGGCCAGTACAAGGCCACCGTCACCAGCACCAGCACCGCGGCCAGCAGCCAGGGGATTCTGGTGAAGGCTGAAGGCTGAAGGCTGAAGGCTGAAGCTGGGCAGCTTGTCGTTCCTTGATGCTTCGGCCCTCGGACTTCGGACTTCGGATTTTTGCCTTCTGCCTTTTTCATTCTGCCTTCTACTTTCCGCCTTCTGCCTTCTGCTGCGCGGCGAGCGCAGCGTTCAGGTTCCTGCGGGCACCGGCATAGTCCGGCTTGAGTCGCAGGGCTTCCTGGAACTCGCGGATTGCCTCCCCGGTGCGGCCTTGCTGATGGAAGGCGGCCCCCAGGTTGTTGTGGGCCTCGGCGCGGTCCGGTTGCCGGCGCAAAGCTTCCTGGTAGTGGCGGATCGCCTCGTCCATTTGACCTCGCTGGGCCAGGGCGACGCCCAGGTTAAAGTGGATGTCGGGGTCATCCGGTTCCAGCCGGAGGGCTTCCTGGTATTGAGTAATCGCTTCGTCGGTTTGGCCTTTCCTGGCGAGCGCCAGGCCGAGGTTGTTGTGAAGGTTGGGGTCACCCAGTGTCAGCCACAGTTGTCGCCGGAGGGCTTCCCGGTATTCGCGGATCGCCTCGTCGGTTTGGCCTTTCTCCAGGAGGGCATTGCCAAGGTTGAAGTGGACCAGAGTGTAACCCGGTTCGATGCGAATGGCTTCCTGGAACTGGATGATGGCCTCGTCAATTTGGCCTTTCTGTCCGAGGGTGGTGCCAAGCTCGTTGTAGGCGGGGGCGAAATCCGGGTTCAGGCGAATGGCTGCCTGGTATTGGCGGATCGCCTCGTCAATTTGGCCTTTCTGTCGGAGGGCGGTGCCCAGAAAAGTGAGCGGGGCCTCACTGCTCCCCGCGGTCGCCATCGAATGCCGGAGCAGAGTTTCACTGTCCTTCCAATAACCAATCTGGCGCCGCGTCAACGCCATGCAGAGGACGATCGCCATTCCACCCGCCACGGACCACCCCAGCACCTGATACCGCCAGCGGCGAGTCAGTTCGCACGCGCCCCAGACGATGGCGATCAAAAACCCAAGCAACGGAAGGTAAGTCCACCGATCCGCCCTCGGCAGCATGGCGCTCTGGACCATCTGGCTATTGGGCACCAGCGTCCCGCAATACCACAACCACCCCACCAGCAAATAGGGCCGCCGCCGCCACCCCAACCCAGCCAGCACCGTAAGGCCCAGGATCAACCCACCGGCCAGCAACACCTTCCCCAGCGGCCAATACCCGGGGTGCGGATAGATCACCGCCAGATCCGCAGGCCAGAACAGCTTCCCCAGATACCAGCCATACGAATACACCGCGTTCCCGAGGCGTGCGCCGAGGGGATGGTTTCCACCCCACGTGAAAGAGCGTGAGAGCTCGTGCCCCACCGCGTACGTGGCGCTTAGAAACGCCGACAAGACAAAGAACGGGATTTTCTCCACGAGCAGGGGCAGGAGAGTGGTGCGTAAACCGTGAAACGTGAACCGTGAAACGTGAAGCGTATTGCGCGGTGCGTGGTCCGTGTCGCTGGCTTCTGCATTCTGCATTCTGCATTCTGCATTCTTTATCCTCCCCAGCGGCCAGTAATCCAGCAGCAACAGCACGAAGGGCCACGTCACCAGCGTCGGCTTGCTCAGCAGCCCACAGGCATAGAAAACTACCGATAGAAGATAGAAGATAGAAGATGGGAGAGAGGAGACCGACCAAGGACCACGGACCACAGACCACCTGCCTCTGGCTTCCGACTTCGGATTTCGGATTTCGGGTTTCGGGTTTCCTTCGGGTTTCGGATTTCGGGTTTCGGATTTCCGCCTCCCCTGCACATAGCGGACATAAGCCATCAGCGTGAGCAGACCAAAGCAGGCGCACAGCACCTCCCGGCGTTCCGTCACCCAGGCCACGGGTTCAACCCGCAGTGGGTGAACGGCGAACAACGCCGCCACCAGCACACTCCGCCACGTCGCGCCGGTCATCTGTCGCAGCCACGCAAAGACCAGCCCCGCGTTGAGGGCGTGTACCAGCACATTGCCTAAATGATGTCCCCAGGAATTCAAACCGCACACCTGACAGACCGCCATGTGGGTCAACATCGTCACGGGCGTATACGCGGGAGGGGCCCAAGGGTTGAAGAAAAACAGTTTTACACCCTCCCACGTCAGTCCTTTTTGGACGGGAACATTTGCGGTGACGTTGAACGCATCATCAATGACGATGAAGTCACAGCGTGCCACCGGCCAGTACAGGGCCATCGTCACCAGCACCAGTAATACGGCCAGCAGCCACCACGGGATTCTGGTGAAGGCTGAAGGATGAAGGCTGAAGGATGAAGCTGGGCTGCTTGTCGCTCCTTGATGCTTCGGCCCTCGGACTTCGGACTTCGGACTTTTGCCTGCTGCCTTTTTCATTCTGCCTTCTTCATTCTGCCTTCTGCCTTCTGCTGCGCGGCGAGCGCGGCGTTCAGGTTCCGGCGGGCATCGCCATAGTCCGGCTGGAGTCGCAGAGCCTCCTGGAATTGGCGGATCGCCTCGTCCATTTGACCTCGCTGGGCAAGGGCGGCGCCCAGGTTGTAGTGGATGTCGGCGTCATCCGGTTTGAGGCGGGCGGCTTGCTGGAATTGGCGGATCGCCTCGTCCACTCGGCCTTTCTTGCGCAGCGCGAGACCAAGGTTGTTATAGGAGTCAACATACATCGGCAGCAGCAGAATGGATAGCTGGTAATGTTGGATCGCCTCGTCCACTTCGCCTTTCTGCAGCAGGGCATTGCCAAGGTTGTAGTGGGTCAGACCGTAATACGGGTTGAGGCGGAGGGATTCCCGGTATTCGCGGATGGCCTCGTCGAGTTGGCCTCTTCGGCTATAGACGGTGCCGAGGTTGACGTGCCCGGCGTAATTGTTCTTCGTGACTTCGAGCAGATGGCGGAAAAGGGTTTCGCTGTCTCTCCAATAACCAATCTGTTGCCGCGTCAGCGCGACGCACAGGACGATCGCCGCACCCCCCGCCACCGATAGGAGGATGAGCGTGGAGCGTGAAGCGTGAAGCGTGGAGCGTGCAAGCGCGTGCCCTACGCTCCCACGCTCCTCACGCTCCTCACGCTCCTGACGCTCCTCCCGCCGCTCCTCCCGCTCCACGCCCCCTGCTGCCTTTCCCTGCATCAGTTCGTACACGCCCCAGACGGCGAGGATCATCACTCCAAGTGACGGCAGGTAGGTGTAGCGATCCGCCATCCCGTGGGTGCCGGTCTGGATCACCTGGATAACGGGCACCAGCACCCCGCAATACCACAACCACCCCACCAGCAAATAAGGATGCCGCCGCGGCCATGCACAAACCAGCGCCGAAAGGCCCAGGAACAACCCTCCCGCCAGCACCACCGGCCCCAGCGGGACATGCGCGGGGTTCGGATATGTCAGCGTCACCGCCGCCAGGATAGGGTGCGTATATAAGACCGCCAGGTCCACGGGCCAGAACAATTTCCCCAGATAGTGGCAATACGAAATCAGCGCGTTCCCGACCCGCGCGCCCGCGGGCAGGATTTCCATCGACACCAAGGCGCCGGTGCGCATCTGCACCACGAAGGTCACCACGCTCGACAAAGCCACGAGGACAAAGAACGGGATCTTCTCCCGCACCAGGCGCCAGAGGATTTGCGATTGCCGGGAGTCAAACGTGAAACGTGAAACGTGAAACGTATTGCGTGGTGCGTGGTCCGTGTCGCCGGATTCTTCATTCTTCATTCCCTGGCCCGTGAAGTCTGCCTTCCACTTCACTGGGCTGCATTCTTCATTCTGCATTCTCCTCAGCGGCCAGTAATCCAGCAGCAACATCACAAACGGCCACGTCAACAGCGTCGGCTTGCTCATCAGCCCGCAGGCGAAGAAGCCAAGCGATAGAAGATAGAAGGTGCGGGCGTGAAACGTGAAACGTGAAACGTGTTGCAGGTTGGGGGCCGCTGGATTCTGCATTCTGCATTCTGCATTCTGCATTCTCCGCTGCGCATAGCGGGCATAAGCCATAAGCGCGAGCAAGCCGAAGAACCCGCTGAGCAGACCCCGGCGTTCCGCCACCCAGGCCACCGATTCGACGCGCAACGGGTGTACGGCGAACAACGCCGCCACCAATAGACTCCGCCACGTCGCGCCGGTCATCTGTTGCAGCAACGCGAAGACCAGCCCCGCGTTGAGCCCGTGCAGCAGCACGCTGGTCAAATGATGCCCCCAGGGATTCAAACCGAACAGTTGGCAATCCAACATGTGGGACATCACCGTGAGGGGATGCCAAAGGCAGTTCACCGGGTTGAACCAGGCCAATTCCAGGCCTTCCAAGGTCAACCCCTTTTGGACCTGAGGATTCTCGGTAACGAGGAGGTTGTCATCGTAGGCGATGAAGCCACCTCGCGTCGCCGGCCAGTACACGGCCAGCGTCACCAGCACCAGCAATACCGCCAACAGCCACCGGAAGATTTGCGATTTGCGATTTGCGATTTGCGATTGAGCGGCAAGGGTGGCGGCCTGCAGCGGGAGCGGCACTTCTGCCTTCTGCCCTCTGCCTTCTGCCTTCTGCCTTCGCTGGGTCGCTGGTTGGCGCATAGGACTCGCCAAAATGCTGCTCAACCACCGGAGGTCAACAGCTCTAGCGCAGCCTTTTTGTAGCTACAACGGCGGGCGTTAACAAGCTCAAATCAGGAGGGGCTCGGGGAGCGGACACCTCGGCGAGGCATCTCCCGGATCCTCTTTGATGATGCAGCACAAACGCTCAGCTTTTTCAAAGGCGATCCCCGTCCCTGCGGCCTTGATCACCTTCTCCGTCGCCTCGCACATCAGGCCGATAGGTTAGGATTGATCCGCTTCAGCTTTGCCTTCGTGCCCTTGGGAGCCTTGAACATAATTGTTTCCATCTCCAAAGCGTATTTCCAATCAGTCAAGCCTGCCAACCTCCTGTTTGGCCGCCGAAGAGCTCGACGGCTGTCAGATGGCCAGAATCAGTTGTTGACGAAGCAGCCTAATTACTTTTCCACAGCCTCGGCTCCCGACCTCCCAGCGTATTCCCGGCGGGTTTCCGTGATGAGTTTCTCCACCTGGAATTTCAAAGACTCCTCGCACGGAGGAATCCCCAAAAGTTGCCCATTGACACACTCCCGCCTGGCTGGCAGCCTGCAATCTGGATGAGCGCGGACGAGTGTTCTTTCTTGCCCACCTGCCCAGGATCAGAGGGCGGGTGCCACGAAACACGCAAACATCTATCAGCCGCTGGACGTCGCCGGCAAGATCCGCAACCCCGTTGATCATGTCTCTCGTCACTTCAAACTCCGGGCCGAGTCGGCCAAAATCCACACCTGCCTTGGGGCTTAGTTTAGCCATATGGTCAAAGCGAATCTGTTGAAGGAGCCCATGAACGTTGACGCTACCAGGCGGCTGATGTACTTGGGCACCTTTCTGACGGCGGCCTCCGTGTTGGAGCTCGAGGTGACATTGACACGCATCATGTCGATCATGTCGGTGCACCACTTCACTTACATGATCATCAGCATTGCCATTCTGGGGTTTGGTTGCGCCGGCTCCTACCTGGCCTTCAGAGGCACGCAGGCGCGGCACGGCTTCGGTGACCTGAGCGGATATGCTTTCGCCTACTCGGTTTCCATCGCCCTGTCGTTGATTCTGGTGACCAGACTGAGGTTCGACGCCCTGTTGATTACGAAAGACTTCAAGGAGCTTCTGAAGGTGCTGCTGGTCGAGTGCCTCCTCGCCGCACCCTTCTTCTTCGCCGGGCTCACGCTGTCAAACATCATCACACGGTTCCAGGGGGACATCCATCGCGTGTATTTTGCGGACATGGTTGGAGCCAGCGTCGGGTGCCTGGTGAGCGTGGTGGCCATCCAAACCATCGGGGCGACAAACGCGGTGTTTCTCGCCGCTGTGCTTGCAGGCACTGTGGGTCTGTTGTTTCAAGCCGCCGAGCATGGCTGGAGACAGCCAAAGGCCTGGGCACTCCTCGGTTTTTCGGTGCTCGTGTTGGTGGTGGGAGTCTGGAAGAACCCGTATCTGGTCCACGTGGCGCCGCCGAAACTGGCCTTAGAATACTATCGCAATGTCGCGGTTCCCGAGGACATAGAAGATTCGCACTGGCATGTGCTGGCCCGCATTGACGTCTTCAAGCCGATGAGGAACCGGATTCCACCCTTCGGGGGCGAGGTGAGCTTGCGGCGTATCTGTGCGTGGGAGTCGCGATTGATCACGCAAGATGGGTTAGCCCCAACCTGGATGCTGCGCTCCGACGGGGATATCAAGAAGATGAAGTTCCTCGATGGGTTCTTACAAGGCGCGCCCTATGTCATAGAGAAGTCTCCGCGGGCCCTCGTCATCGGCGTGGGTGGCGGCATTGATGTCTTGATCGGACTCTACAACGGGGCGAAGCATGTCGTGGGCGTGGAGGTGAACTCGTACACGGTCCGGGCCATCAAGCAGAAGTGGGCGGACTTTACGGGCAATATCTTCAACCGCCCCGAGGTGGAAATCCTTGTCAACGAGGGCCGCCATTTTCTTTCGAGGGGCAAAGATAGCTTCGATGTCATCCAACTCAGCGGCGTTGATACCTGGGCGGCGGGGTTAACTGGGGCCTACGTAGCGACCGAAACCTATCTTTATACGGTTGAGGGAGTCATGGCTGGGATGGATCGCCTGACACCCGATGGGGTTCTCTCCTACTCGAGGCTCGTCTGGGATCCCCCGGGCGAGACCCTGCGGCTGACGGGCGTGATGGCCGAAGCGCTGCGGCGACGCGGCGTCGCCAGCCCGGCGTCCCATGTCGTGATCGTCAATGGATCGAGTTGGGCCGATACCCTGGTGAAGAATTCCCCGTTTACGCGGGAAGAGGTTGGCGCGCTTCGGACGTGGGCGAAGGAGAACGGGTTCGCCCTGCTCTTTGATCCCTTCGCCCGGAACGACCATCGTTACGAGCTGTTGCTTCGGGGCAGCCCGGAACTCGTCGAACGATTTTATCGGAAGAGCCCGTTCGATCTCTCGCCGCCGAGGGACGATCACCCGTTCTTTTTCCACTACGAGAAGTGGCGCAACTTCGTGAATGAGCTGAAGGAGCAACGGGTGGGGCCCGCTCCTTCGGCCATCCTCCCCATGGTCTGTGCGCTGGGTCTGACCATACTCCTGGCCGCTCTCGGCATCCTGGTTCCCATGTGCCGCCACCGACTGGTAGGCGTGCCCGGGGCCTGGAGTTCAATCGTGTGTTTTGGCAGCCTTGGCCTGGCGTTCATCTTCGTTGAGATCGCGCTCATCCAGAAGCTCATGGTCTTTCTGGGCGGGCCGATGTACTCGCTGGCGTTCACGCTGTCTGTCATCCTGTTCTTCTCCGGGCTCGGCAGCTACTTCGGCCGCAAGTGGAGTGCCCCCGAAGCGCTCACTACCCTGGCCCTATTGATCCCCGCACTCATCGTGGCGATGAACATCGCGCTATCGGCGGCGATTCCACACCTGCTCGGAATGGCCCTCCCCCTGCGGATTATAATCGGCATCCTGGTCATCTCCCCGGTGGCATTTCTGATTGGCATGCCGTTTCCGCTGGGACTGACCATCGTCGGGCGGTTGTCTCCCGGTTGGGTTCCGTGGGCGTGGGCGATTAACGCGTTCACGACAGTGCTGGGCACGATGCTAGCCGTGCTCCTCAGCATGCATTTTGGCTTCCAGAAAGTATTCTTGTCGGCCGCCTTCCTCTATCTCGCCGCACTCCTGGTGATGCGCCGGCTGGCACAGCGCGCTATGCAAGCGCAGGAACGAGAGCTTAAGGCGCGTCCCCCGCTTGCGTCACCGGCACCTTGATCACCCGGACCTGCGGATTGCTCGTTTTGACACGAAACTCGACTTGCCGGCCTGGAGGTACCACAAACCCCTGCGGGAACTCCAGTTGCACGATGAAGAACTTGCCCGGCTCTTGTTCCCTGATCTCAACCCTCACGCCCGGAACGTTGATCGTCGGTTCGGACAGCCTCAGCAGCTTTGTGGTAATGTTGTTCTGGATCGCGATGGATAGTGTCAGCCCTTTGGGCAGTGGTCCCAGAGGCAGGAGGATGTCGGCAGGTGTTGCAGTGACCGCAGACTGGACCTTGGCTGTCGGGGGCTCAGCGGGGTTCGGGGTGTCGGTCGCTGAGGTCTTCAGAATCTCCCTGCTCTGGTAGGAATCCTTGTTCACCCGGAAAATCCCGGCAAACACCATCAGCCATGCGACCAGTAGGACGTAAAAGGTGAACTTGCTTTTCATTTAGAGCACGGAAGCGGTATTCTATTGCTCGCCTCGTCATAGTCCATCGTTAGCCTGGACATTTCCCAGCGCCGCACAGCCGCAACCAAAGAGATAGAATCATGGCACGACAGAATCATTTAGGAAAAGGCAGCCTCATAACGGGCCCGCCCATGATTCTGCCCCCCCATGATTCTGTTGGCCTTCATAAGTCACTGCCAGTGGCTCGCTCACCAGCCCGTGGGCAAGGGAAACCAAAGAATATCGCCGGCTACATAACCCGAAGGCGTTAAGGAGCCTAGAACGCAGATCCCAAAGAGGAGCCAGCGTATGGTTGTCAGAGACTCCGTTCTGGACAAGAACGCGAGGGCCAGAATAACCGACGGGAACGCATAGGCTGCGCTGCGTGTTGTATCCCACACGAGTGTACAGGAACCAAGATAAGCTACAACGAAGAGAACCATAGTCGCTGCCAACCAGCGTTTGCGACTCAGGAACGCTGCCAGGGCCGCTGCCCCTATTATAAACCACAGCCACTTCAGCGAGAATGCCAAACCGACCAAAAAGATCGGCCACCGGACAGCCCACGTACCGGCTGGAAAGAGGTCCTTGTGCCATTGACGAACGTGCCATAGGTGGCCAAGAGCCAGGCGCCCTGCCACATAGCAAAGCACCCCCAGCCCCACTGCCCAGACCCGCGGATTTCGCCAGACCCGCGGCCCGGCCTGGTGCAACACCCACCACATTAGGAGCAAAGGCGAAACGACCATCGCCCGTTCATCGGTCCAGCAGGCAAAGCACATACCGAGGAAGATAACTCCCGGATTCCTGAAACACATGGCAACTGCTAAACCACACAAGGCCATCCCGTCGAAACATGCTATCAGGTCAACAAAACATGCCTGTCCAACGTAACTGAAGGCAAACGCAAAAGGCAGCAAGGCCGCGCAAACAGAATCGTCGGTGGCGCGCCAGCCGAGCTTCCAGACCAAGCCAAGAAAGAGCACACCGCACAATTGCTGCAATAGAATGAGCCCTCCCAACCGCAGGCCGAGAATATGCCCCAGGAACGGCATGCTAAGCCGGAAAGTCATTTTCTCCGCGTGAAGACCGACGTTGCTGTCAGCGAATGAGTGCCGCACAAATGGATTATCGATCTGTTCGGATAGACAATGTCTTACTAGTTCGAGATCTGGCCACTGAGGGTGAGGGCGGTGCGGTGCGAGACCGAACACATCCAACTGATGCCGGTAGTCAGGAGTGCAGAGTGAGACTCCCAACGCGGTGGCCAGCAGAGCGATGGTAGCCCATCCCCACTTGGGGCTTAAGGCTTCACAGCGAGCGAAAAGCGTTTCGCCCAGACGACGAACAAAGGCTAAAAGCATGGTCTTTCTAAACTCATTTCGCCTGGAACCCGGGTCACGGACGAGCCGCGTTGTCCGCGGGAGACGAAACCTTGCCCGGCGGCCGAGCAGGCATCGTGGCCGGCGCGGGCGGAACTGCTGAAGGTGCGCCACCCACTTGCTCCACCGGCACCTCGATCACCGGAACCTGCGGGTTGTTTGTTTTGACACGAAACTCGACTCGCCGGCGTGGAGGCACCACAAATCCCTGCGGGAACGCTAGTTCGGCGATGAAGAACTTGCCCGGCTCCCCGTCCCTGATCTTAACACCCACGCCCGGGACGTTGACCGTCGGTTCGGACAGCCTCAGGAGATTTGTGGTAATGTTGTTCTGGATCAGGATGGATATCGTCATGCTGTTCGGCAGCGGTCCCGGAGGCAGGAGGATGTCGGCAGGTGTTGCACTGACCGCCGGCTCCGAGATGAAGTTGGAAATCGCGCCGGTGGCCGTGGTATGCTCCATGCCTTCTTGAATATCACGTCTTGCCCCGCTAGGCGTGCTCGGGTTCAGCCAGTAATTCTTGGCAACTACGACCAGCGCCGCGGCCAGAAGGACGTAAATGGTGAACCGGCTTTTCATTTAGAGCACGGCCGAGGGCCACTCATGCGAAGGGAATGGAGTCATAGTCCATCCTTAGCGGCGTTCAGGATTCCAAGCATAGGTGCGCATCAATCACTGCCAGAAAGGAGTTCAATTTCGCTCTGGCGAATTCATTTCTATACCATTCGACCAGGATGGCAAGGGCTAATCCGGATAGTTCAAGCCACGTCTGCATTCGCTGGGTCGCTGATCGGCGCATAAAACTCGCCAACATCACGGCTTAACCACAGGAGGTCAACAACACTAGCATTGCCCTTTTCTAGCGGTAACGACGGGCGTTGCCAAGCTCAATCAAAGCGCCCGACGGCAAAAAAGCCCCATTCCCTTCGAAGCCCCTTCGAACTCCCTTCGGAACATGGGGCGGCCAACGCGCACCCTCCGCCCCCCGGGCGGCCAGGCGCGATCAACGAGCAACTGCCCCTCGGCTAATCAACCGACGATCAATTGCTCCCGCAATTCCGCTTGCAGGTATCCCCGAATCGGGTTCGATCTGGTGCGCTGCGATGCCTTGCTCGATGCTTACTGGCATGAGAACGCCGAGTGGGTAAAGGTCCGGCACTCGTACGTCATCGAATCACATTCCACGGGAAAAAACTGCCGATGGCAGCCAACTCTCGCGCCGCGCCCATCGCTCCTTCGGGATCAGAGTCACTCTTATGGATCTATTGTGACAGTCCAAAACCGGTGCCAACTGCTCAGCTCTACTACGTGCGGGTTCTGACCCCCGCCCGAGGGTGACGCGTTCGAGCCACCCGAGAGGTTAACGTTTCCGAAACACTGTCCATTATTGGTATCCAAGTTTGCTAATATGGCGTTTACAGCGTTGATCGGCAAGGAGTTGTAGGAGCAATCCAAAAGGGCCAAACTGGTATTACTCGAGATGTCCAGATTCGTCAGGCCGCATCCGGCGCAGTACAATCGGTGCAGCGCCAGATTCTGCGACACATCTAGCGACGGCAATGAATTGGAGGAGCAATCCAGGTAGATCAAATTGGTATTACTCGAGATGTCCAGATTCGTCAGGCCACAACCGGCGCACAACAATATCTCCAGCAAGGGATAGTTCGACGCAGTTAGCGATGGCAGGGAAGTGCCGGAGCAGTTCAGCCAGAACAGCAGGGGATTCTCGGAGATGTCCAGACTCGGCGTACCTTGAGGCACCCCCAAGCACATCAGGTTCGGCATATTTGTGAGGGTCGGTAATACTCCCGCCGGGCATGAGGGTAAAACGAGCCCCACTAGCTCCGTGCTGGATATTCTCAGATCCGTCAAATTGGGGCAAACAAGTAATAGAACCTGCAGTTTCGGATTGTTGGACAGGTCCAGGTTTGTGATGAGCTCTGAGCCCACGTTGAGAGTCAACAGCTCTGTGTTGCTCGTAACGTCCAGCGCTACGAGCGGGTTATCGGCCACGGCTAGGAATGTCAATTGCGGGTTCTGCGAGGTGTCAAAGGATGCCAGTTGATCCCCGCAGATGTCCACGAAAGTGAGCGAAGTGCATGTCGTTACATCTATGTTAGTGAGGCTCGTGCCAGCGGCGTTGAGGCGCTGCAGATTCGTGTCGCCGGTCAGATCCAACTCCGTCAGGTTGATCCAAAAGCAATCCACGGACATTAGGTAGGGATTGTTGGAGAGGTTCAAACTCGTTAGTGGGCCATAGTTGCCTAATGGCACGCTCACGCAATATACGTTAGTCAGGAGGTTGCCGGAGAGATCGACGCTCTGAAGCGCGGGCAAATTCGTGCCAAAGGATATGCTCGTAATCCCCTGATTAGCCAGGCAAATGCGGGACACCGATGCCATGTCTGAGTTGTTATTGAAATCGTCAAGAGTGCCACCCTGATTGAGTCCATTGTTGTCGTCCCATGTGATGTAGACGGTTTCGAGGTTTGTTGCAGACACGGACGTCGGGTCGGGGGCATTGGAATTGTAGGCTGCGGCGAAATTCGAAGCAGGCCCATAGTGCCTCTTCGCGTCACACGCGCTCGTGCTGTATGCCCGAACTCTGAAGTAATAACCTGGGAACCCAGGACCTGCATCGAAATCGAAAAAGCTGGTCGCGTTACCGACATCGAAATTGAGGATTTCGGCGGTGAACGGGAAGGGCACCCATACCAACCCGGGATCGAAAACATCGACACAGTACCCGTCCGCGCCAGGCACTGCTTTCCAGCACAGGTAAAGGCCCATGCCTGTCATGTTGGTCGGATCCGAATTCCAGGCCACCGGCGCCTGCAGCACCGGCGGAATGGTCACAACCACCTGCGCCGTGCCCGGCGGGACACCCTCAGGCTGGTCGGTGGTGGTGAGTGTCAAGGTAACCGTGCCCGTCGAAGCATCGGCGGCCGACGGAGTATAAGTTGCGTTCAGCGTGGTATCGTCCGGCGCGAACGTCCCCGTGCCCGAAGACGTCCAGACGCCATTTGTGGCGCCGTTGCCCACGCTGCCACCCAACCCTGTGGTGCTTTGGCCCCCACAGATGGTCTGGTCGCCGCCCGTACTCGCTGAAGCCTGAGCTAAGGCCGACAGTGCAGTAGTGGAAATAAGTAGCAGTACGGAAAACAATATTTTCATAAGGAGATGTATATTTTGGTTGTTTGGGAAGGAAGGTGGTGGAAGGAATCACCGGCGAGCGCCAATGATGGGCGGGCGAGATGGGTATAAAACCTCCTCACTTGGCCGGGTGGCCAAACCATTCCCCGTTCAGTCGTAGCTCTTATCGGCATAAATTCATCCATCCACGCTCTTCATCAGGTGGGCTAAGAACCGCAAGTCCAAAAGTGAAGCCAGACTGCGAAGCTGATCTTCGCGCGGTGCCTTCTTACTTGCAACAAGAAGTTATTAGAAAGTTATTCACCGGGAGCATCTCATCTTCTGAGCGAATCCCAACTCGGCTCGACAACTCAAGGATCATGCAGGTGTCAGGACTGGCCCGAAATGAGGGCGTTCCCGCCATATCCGCACGGGGGCAGGTTCCCCCCCCCCCACCGTGCTTCTGTGCTATGAGCATCACAACATCCACGTCCTCCGAGATGGCAATGAACCAGCCCTAGCTCAGGCCGAACGGCGACGGCAACCGGAGGCTTGGACGTTGCAGCCGAGGTGCATCAAGTCCGGAAGCAACTCTTTCCACCTGGCCCCGGGTCGCGGTGAAGCCAGGTTGTCAGCGGCTGACGAGGCCTTGCCCGGCGGCCGGGCAGGCATCGTGGCCGTCTGCGGCGGAACTATTGAAGGCGCGCGCGACATTTGCTTCACCGGCACCCTGATCACCGGGACGTTCGGGTCACTTGTTTTGACACGAAACTCGACTTGCTGGCCGGGAGGCGCGGCAAACCCCTGCGGGAACCCCAGTTGGGCCATGAAGAATTTGCCCGGCTGTAGCTCCCTGATCTCAACCCCCACGCCCGGAACGTTGACCGTCGGTTCGGACAGCCTCAGGAGATTTGTGGCCGTGTTGTTCTGGATTGCGATGGAGATCATCAGCCCGTTGGGCAGCGGTGCCGGAGGTAGGAGGATGTCGGCAGGTGTTGCACTGATTGTCGGCGGGACGCTGGCTTCCTGCGGCACATCGACTTTCGGGGTGTTGGACCCTTCGGTCTTCAGAATCCCCCGGCTCTGGTAGCTCTGGTAGGAATCATCGTTCTGCCAGAAGATCTTGGCAAATACGATCAGCGCCGCGACCAGAAGGATGTAAATGGTGAACTTGCTTTTCATTTAGAGTTCTCCAGGCACCAGCGCCGGCGCCGCGAGCACGCTACCGATCAGAGCGGAGGTCTTCAGAAAGTCGCGGCGGGCAATGCGATTGTCGGATGGTGTAATCATTATTACGACAGGTGGAGTCATTCAGACCGAAAAGCCAAGCCAGGTAAAGCCCCAAAGCAGGAGTGGGGCGCACGTCAGATTTCTTCGGGGTGGGCGGCCGACTCTCATTAACACCCCGCTTCAGCGGGGTGGGTGTGGCACGCGAACCAGCTCCCCAACCGCTTCAGCGGTTTACGGTGGTGGGTAAACCGCTGAAGCGGTTCCGACGCCAAGACCATCGCCCACACCCCACTAAAGTGGGGTGTTAATGAGAGGCAGGCCGCGTTGTATCTATGAAGCGATATACGGAAGGCCCGGATTTACAGGGTAAAATAACCCCGAGAAGAATCCAGTCTTGCGCCCGCTGAGGAGGGAGAACGCAGGGCGCATGACAGAATTCTTCGGCTGGGCCAGGCGCCACGGGACCTTTTCTCTCATTAACACCCCCATTCATGGGGGTGTCAGGCTGGCACTCGGAGGAGGAAACCGTTTTCAACGGTTTCTCAGCTTGCGCTCGCGGCCACGAGCCGTTACCCCTCCGCCCATGTCTTTGCACTCCTACTCCCGCGTATGGCTGCATGCGGTTTGGGGCACGCTGGAGCGCAGGCCCCTCCTGACCAAGCCCGCCGCGGCAAGAACCTCTGAATACCTGCACCAGTACGCATCCGAGAAAGGCATCCACATGAAAATCAACTACGTGAACCCCGATCACGTCCATGTGCTGGTGGACCTGCCGACGAGGCTGGCCATTGAGGAGATGATGCATTTGCTCAAGGGGGCTTCGTCGCATTGGATAAACGAGAACAATCTCTTGCCCGGCAAATTTGGCTGGGGTCGGGGCTACGGCATCTTTTCGGTTTCACACTCCGGGGTCGAGGAGGTAAGTCGGTACATTGCCCGGCAGGAGGAGCATCACCGCAAGCGCAGCTTTTCGGAAGAACTGCGGATGTTCGTGGAGCGATACGGGCTCAAGTGGCATAAGGAAGATGAAACCGTTGAAAACGGTTCCATTCGCTCTGGCCCGCCGGATCACCCCCATGAATGGGGGTGTTAATGAGAGCGGGGATGAGGTCCAAATCGCGGTCACGGCCTCGCAGACCCCGCTTCAGTGGGGTGTTAGTAAGAGGGCTGCAACCTGCCGGATTCAATTGCGGCGGTTTGTGGCCGCGCCGGGCGGCGGTGAAGAACCCGCCTTCGAGCCGAGCACGGTATCCAGGTTCCTGCGGGCGTCGGCATAGTCCGGCTTGAGTCTCAGGGCCTCTTGGAACTGGCGGATCGCCTCGTCCGTTTGGCCTTTCCGGACGAGGATCTGGCCCAGGTGGTTGTGGGCCTCGGGGTAGTTGGGCTTCCCTTTCAGGGCTGCTTCAAAGCGGCGGATGGCTTCTTCGGTTTGGCCTTTGCTGGCCAGGGCCAGGCCGAGGTTATAGTGGGCGTCGGCGTTGCCGGGGTTCAGGCGGGTGGCTTCTTGGTATTGGGTGATCGCCTCGTCGGTGCGGCCTCTACTGCCCAGGACGGTACCGAGGTTGTAGTGGGCCTCGGCGTGATCTGGTTTGAGGCGGATGACTTCCTGGAATTGGCGGATCGCCTCGTCTATTTGGCCTTTAATGAGGAGGGCGTTGCCCAAGTTGTAGTGCGCGAAGGGGTGGTCCGGTTCCAGGCGGGTGGCTTCCTGGAAATGGCGGATCGCCTCGTCGATTTGGCTTTGCTTTGCGAGGAGGCCGCCGAGGTTATTGTGGGCCTCGGCGTCATCGGGTTCGAAGCGGAGGGCTCGTTGGAATTGGTCAATCGCCTCGCTGACCTGCCCGCGATCTAGCAGCAAGGTGCCGAGCTTTGAGTGATATTCCGCATGATAAATAGCGCTCGCCAAGAGGTTGAAGGCCAGCGAGAAAGCCAGCAGCAGGCCCCAAGCCCATCGGGCTGCGCGTCGCCAAGCCGGCCGGCCGGCCAGTGCGCGCTCCAGGCCGAAGATGCCAACGACAGCCAGCAGAACCAGCGCGGGACAATACTCCCATTCATAGCGAACGCAGGCGGCGAAGAAGGGGCTAAGAGTCAAGGCGCGGGTCGCGAAGAGCAAGGCCACGGCCGCTACAAACCCGCGCAGAATATAGCGCGCGTCTGCCGAGCGTCCACGCCAGGCCAGCGGCGCTGCCACCGTTAGCCAAACCAGAGGAATGCTGGTCAGGATGCCAAAGGGATGCTCCGGATTAACATGGCCTGTCGGCAAGGGGGGAACCTTGATGTCGTGGACGAAAGGAAAACAAGCACCCCAGTGCGCCGGCCCCAGGAAGTAAACCCAGGAATTGAATGCGAGGTAATGCGGGCTCCAAAAATGCTGCGCGGTCATTCGAATCGAGCTCAAGGCGTATTGCATCCCAAATTCCAACGGATTGTCAAAGCGCAGCGTGTTGTAGAGCATCAGCCCCAGCCCGATGAACGTGATCGGAACTGTGGCCGCCAGCAAGGGAGCCCAAATCCGGTGAAACGTGAAACGTGAAACGTGAAACGTGAAGCCAGGCCCGGCGCAGCGCGGCGAGCCCTCACGCCAGGCCAGCGCCACCGGCAGCAACAGGATCACGGCCCCAAACAGCGCGGTCGGCCGCGCCCCGACGGCCAATCCGTAGGCCAGACTGGCCGCGGCCAGCCATCGCCCGCGCTGATGGGGCCGGTGGCAAGCCTCCCACAGCGCCAGCAAGGCCAGCATGGCCAGCGCATAGCCGCAACTGATCGCAACCTCGTAAATCTCAGCCCGTGGCAGAATAATCGGCGTGAACCCCGCCAGACCCAGCGCCAGCGCGCTAGCCACTACCACCGCGAGGCCGACTTCCGGGAAGTAGCGCCGCCACACCAAACACAGCAATCCGACGCTGGCCAGGAAACCTATTGCGCAAAAGACCACCACGGCGTCTTTGTGCCCGAGGTAATGGCCAGTTAAGGTCGCATAGGGCCAAAACAGCACCAGGGCGGGGGTAATCCCAAAATAGAGATATAGTTTGCCGTGATAGTAGCTCAGATCCCACAACGGATGTCCGTCAATCAGCAGGTAGTCGGCGTTGGCAATCGGATCATAGGGATCGGCCAGATGAGCGAGTCCGGCCGGCACCTCTGTTTTCAAATCGAGTTGACCGGCGCGGAACCCCCGCACCAATAGATTGTAGTAGGCGTCCTCGGCGCGCGAGGTGCGCATTTCCAACCACCCCGGTCTGGCGCTCCAGGCGAAAAAGCCTATAACCAGCGCGCAAATTGTAACCAGGAGCACCCAAGGCACCCAAGCAGTAGTAGCTGCCGTCGTCGGGGCGGGTTGGGTTTTGGTCGCTGGTCGGTGCATAGGAACTCCAGAATGTTGCGGGTTGCGGGTTGCCGGCTTCTGCTTTCTGCTTTCTGCTTTCTCCCTCCCTTAGCGGTTCGTGGAGACGCCGGGCGGCTGCGGAGATCGGGCCTTAGTGGCAAGCACGGCGTCCAGATTCCTGCGGGCGTCGGCATAGTCCGGCTTGAGTCTTAGGGCTTCCTGGAATTGGCGGATTGCCTCTCCGGTGTGGCCTCCTAGGCCGAGGGCCGTGCCCAGGTTGTTGCGGGCCTCGGCGTGATCCGGTTTCAGGCGAATAACTTCCTGAAATTGGCGGATGGCCTCGCCGGTGCGGCCTTGCTGATAGTAGGCGACCCCGAGATTGTAGTGGGCGTCAGCGTGATCCGGTCTGAGGCGTATGGCTTCCTGGAGTTGGCGGATCGCCTCGTCCATTTGCCCCTTTTCGTGGAGGGCGACGCCGAGGCCGTTGTGCGCGTCGGCGTGATCCGGCTTGAGGCGGATGGCTTCCTGGTATTCGCCAATCGCCTCGTCGGTTTGGCCTTTCCGGGCCAGCGCGATGCCCAGATTGTTGTGGGCGTTGGCGTAATCCGGTTTGAGGCGGATGGCTGCCTGGTATTGGCCAATCGCGTCGTCGAGCTTGCCTTGCCGCAGAAGGGCTGCCCCCAATTCGGTAACCCTCACTAACTGAGTCGCCGGATTTGCGCTGCGCACCCAAAACGAGGTGTAAACGGTCATGGTCCAAACCAGGAGAAGCACCCAAACAGCGATTCCCACCGCACGGCGCCGCCGGCGCAACCAGTCCCACCCGACAGCCACCAGCGCACTGAACGGTAACAGCGCCGGGAAAGCGTAAAACGCCTTGGACTGCGCGAAGTAAGGCAAGACCAGATTTATCCAAAGCAGCCCCACGCTGAAGCTGCCGACCATGCCGAAAACGAGGAGCCATTCCCCATGGGGCTGACGCACGATTCTTGCGAGCACGACCGCAGCTCCGATGATCAGCAGCAGGGAAATCCCGAGACTTACCCAGTACCCGGCAGCCACTAAGTCATAGTTCCAGGGAGGTCGCAAGCCCCGGAGGTCGGCCGCGCCGCTAGCGAGGCCGTCTCCCCAGAGCGTGGAGTAAATGCCGTCCGAGAAACTATGGAACCCGCTGAACGACGGCGAGATTAGCGACCGACCGAAACCGGAGTAGAAGTCGCTCGTTCCAAAACCGGGCTCGAGCCACCATTGTCCCTGCCCCTCCAGCCAGGATCGGGCGTCCCAATTCCC
>Ga0194056_10000585_pt1 | contig 19930 bp, 16 predicted proteins | sample SepL4413m_MetaG_FD_155458 | JGI IMG/M metagenome (GOLD analysis project Ga0194056, IMG submission 155458) | Anoxic zone freshwater microbial communities from boreal shield lake in IISD Experimental Lakes Area, Ontario, Canada - Sep2016-L442-13m | ecosystem: Environmental > Aquatic > Freshwater... | reverse complement strand
TCTAACATGGTATGGTTTATTGATCCCTAAATGGAACATAAACGATACCATTTTTTTACTAATAAATATGCAATTAATGGCTTATTTTCATCAGCCCAGCTGTTGCCCAACATGACTGAGTTTCGTCGAGGCTACTTGCTATATTCCGATCGTTAGAAAAACTGCTTTGCAAAATTAGCAATCGCTAGCCCTAAAACGGCACCTAGCATCCAACGATTCAGCTTCATTTCACCTGACATTTCTGCTTTCAATTCACGAATTTCAAAACGTACCAACTCAATATCACTCTTCGTTGCTAATTCCGCCTCACCACTTGCGTCTTTAAATGCTTCCGCCATCGCAGCCGCTTGTTCACGAACCACACCGGCTTTTTCCAGTTTTTCAACAAACTTTAAAGTATCGAACGTTACCGTACTCATTTTTCATCTCCATTAACTAATGTTTTTAAGTATAACACGACAAAAAACAAGACCACCTAATATGCACACAATTTAACATAAACTTAATTTGGAAAGTAGGTTGATGCATAAATGCTTGCAGCACGAACGGGGTCAAGTCTTGCAATCAAACATACCCAGCTAGATTTAGACGGTTAAGCAACAAATCTTTCAGTCCGTCTATCTTGGCCTGATCCCGGCTTAAATTGAATACTCCGATTCAACCGATGCTTTGATAATTTCAGCCAAACGCCTGACGCCGGGCCCTGCAAAGTCGGGATTGGCCAGAATCAGATAAAGCAATATCTCACGCGTACCGCCTTCCCGCAGGGGTAACGGTCGAAGCATCCCGCTATGCAGTTCCTCGCGGATGTGTTCCTCTGGTAACCAGGCAAACCCATAGCCCATACAAACGGCCTGGATTGATGTGGCGACTTGACCCACTGTCCAACGCTGATCCACTTCTACCGTTGCCGTGCGTTGGTCGCGTTTGGTGCAGGAATCGCGCACCACCACATGACGATAGGCACGCAAATCACGATAGGCCAGCTCTCGGCCATACTGGTGTAACGGGTGATCGGTATGAGCGACTGCAATCACTTTTATCCGCATTAACAGATCACCCAAAAAACCGGGTGGTAACTGCGGTGAAATGACCAAATCGACTTCCTCTTTTAGCAGCGCATCAGAGGTTCCACCCAGTACCGATTCGATTAATTGAAGTCGCGTACCAGGGCTTTCCTGACCAAAACGGTCCAGACACGTTAATAACAGTCGAGAGGGAAAGAGAATTTCAGCGGCGATATGTATTTCTGCCTCCCAGCCAGCCGACAGTGCGTGAGCCGCTTGCTCCAGATCGTTGGCTTCGGCTACTAACGCCAGCGCACGGCGATAAAGCATCTGCCCGGTCGGCGTAAGCATCGCTTTACGTCCTTGAATCTCGAATGCTTTAACACCGAGTAAAGACTCTATTTTTTGTACGGCATAAGTGACGGCTGATTGGCTTTTGTGCAATGATGCTGACGCTTGAGCGTAACTGCCGGCATCCACGACTGCAATTAATGAACGCCATTGCTCAAGAGTGATATGAATTGCCACCGGAACCTATCTATTTTTTAGATTATTAATAGCGAATTATTATACTTTTTTATCTTATCAATAAGAAGTCTAATAGAAACACTTTAAATGATATGAGAGCACCCATGAAAACCCTGCTACAACTTAACTCAAGCATTTTCTCTTCCGGTGGTCAATCCACCCAACTCGCCGATCAGTTTGTCAGTGCCTGGCACATCAAAGAGCCGGAGACACAGATAATCATCCGCGATCTTGCCAGTGATCCGATACCTCATTTGGATGCGCAGCGGGTTTTGGCATTTTTTGCTCAACCCGAGACGCGAACACCGGAACAACAGGCCTATATCGCTGAATCGGACAGGCTGATTGATGAAATTAAACAAGCCCGGATTATAGTCATCGGCCTGCCAATGTATAACTTTGGAATCCCGTCGACCTTGAAAGCGTACTTTGACCAAATTGCCCGCGCCGGCGTAACTTTTCGTTATACCGAAAATGGCCCCGAGGGTCTGCTAACCGGAAAGAAGGTCTACATTTTTGCAACCCGGGGTGGACTGTATGCAGGTACGCCACTGGACAGCCAAACAGACTACGTGCGTGATTTTTTGGGTTTTTTGGGTATCACTGATGTTGAGTTTATCTATGCCGAAGGACTTAATACCAGCGAGACCGCCAAAGAAGCGGCGCTCAATCAAGCCAAGCTAAGAATCACCGAATTGACGGCTTGAGTGCCGGACAAATTTTACTTTTTATTACATTTTTAACACCGTTATAAGGAACCTCACCATGAAACGCATCGCCCTTTTAATCTTTACCTCTGTTGTTGCTACTTCCGCCCTTGCTGCACAGGAAACTTACGTCATCGACGGAACCCATACCTATCCACGTTTTTCTTACAGCCACTTTGGTTTTTCGACACAAATAAGCCGCTTCGACAAGACGTCCGGTCATATAGTTATTGATCGCGAAGCAAAAACCGGTTCAGTCAATGTCATCATTACCACCACGTCAGTTGATACCGGCTATCCCTTGTTTAATGAACATATTCAGAGTGCAGACTTTCTCGATACGGCCAAGTACCCCACGGCTACTTTTACGTCCAATAAAGTCAATTTTGATGGCGAAAAGAAGATCGTTTCAGTTGATGGTACGCTGACACTTAAAGGCATCAGTAAACCGGTTACACTGGAAGTAACCTCCTTTCAGTGCATGCTGCACCCCATGCTAAATAAAGACGCTTGTGGGGCAAACGCGACCGCAGTCGTTAAGCGTACTGATTTTAATATGGGTAAATACGCCCCTAATGTTGGGGACGAAGTGACTCTTAATATTGCTGTTGAAGCCGTTAAGGAATAAGCTTTAAGGCCATATCCAAGCAAACACGCGCTGTCTGTATAACTATTGTGACAGCGCAGGAAACGGAGTGGTAAAACGTCACATAACCCAAAGCATACCGGTATTTACTCCACCATGAACAGTGCATCAAATAGTCTACAAAGTTCTGTCATTTACCTTTCTCATGGCGGCGGGCCTTTACCTTTGCTGGGCGATAAAGGCCATCAGGACATGATGGCTTTTATTAAACAAGTGACGCCCATGCTGATAAAACCTTCCGCTATTTTAGTGATTAGTGCGCATTGGGAAGCCGGTAAACCAAGTATTACCAGTGGCGCATCGCCGTCATTACTGTATGATTATTATGGCTTTCCTAAAGAGGCTTATAACATTAAGTATCCTGCACCAGGCTCGCCGGAACTGGCGAACAAGGTTTTTAATTTATTAAAAAGTGCGGGTATTGAAGCCGACCTTGATGACCGGCGCGGTTTTGATCACGGGTTATTTGTGCCCTTAAAGATGATGTATCCGGACGCCGATATTCCCTGCGTTCAATTATCGTTGGTCAACAGCTTGCAGCCCGAAGCGCATATCCAGATTGGTAAGGCCTTGGCCTGTTTGAGAAAAGATAACGTGCTTATTATCGGCTCCGGCTTATCCTTCCATAATCTTAAAGAATTTTTTGCACCTCCGACAAAAACATCCCAAGCCTTAAATGAGTCTTTTGAGCAATGGCTACTTGATACTTGTTCCAATAGCCGGCTTACTGAAGTGGAGCGTGAGCAAAGACTGATTAATTGGGAAAGCGCCCCGGCGGCAAGATATTGTCATCCCAGAGAAGAGCACTTGTTACCGTTACATGTTTGCTATGGCGTTGCCGGTACGGTGTCAAAAAGAACATTTGCATTTGAAATAATGGGAAAAATGACGAGTGCTTATATTTGGTAAATCAATTTTGTTTGTCACTGCGTATTCGTTAAAAAATAGCACACAGATGACACGGATTTGACTGATAGACATGGATAAGGAAGGTTTTTTAATCTCAAGCCTTTCGCCCGGATTGCCAATCTGTTCCTGTACTTCGTGCTATAACGAGTTCTAAAATGACTATCGTTATATACTTGTAAGTACAACGATCCAACCTGTGAATTAGATATGACCATCAACTCGCTGACCCCCAATATATCCGCTGAACATTTATTACAGCACATGCCTGTAGCGACCTTCGTGCTGAATCCCTCGCATCAGGTAGTGATCTGGAATAAAGCCTGCGAACAATTGACGGGGCTAAAAGCCTCAGAGATGATCGGTAGCGATCAACATTGGCGCGGCTTTTATACCGAAAAACGCCCCTGTCTGGCAGATTTGCTGCTGGATAGCACGCTGGGTGAAGTTGCCAATCTCTATGAACAAGCCAGCGACTTTACCGCCTGTAGCGATATTTGTCATACCGAAAACTGGTGCCTGATGCCGGATGGACGCCGACTTTATCTGGTCATTGATGCGGGCACCATCAGCAATGATCTGGGTGAAGTGGTGGCGATCGTCGAAACTCAACGAGACCGTACTGAACAACGATTGATGATGCAGGCACTGAGCGAAAGCGAACAGCACATTTCCTCGATTCTCGGTTCTGCGATGGATGCCATCGTTACCATTGATCAGCAACATTGCATTACGCTGTTTAATGCAGCGGCCGCCAAAATCTTTCGTTGTGCCGCCGATTTTGCCGTTGGTCAGCCGGTCGAACGGTTCATTACGCCACAATGCGACAGGCTGTTTAAGCAATTTATTGCTTACGATAAGGTAGGTGCCAAAACCCAGACTTGGGCTCCGGAAGGACTTAGCGCCCGCCGCGCCGATGGTGAGGAGTTTCCAATCGAAGCTACTTTTTCGCCGTTTGAGGCCGGTGAACAAAAGTTTTATACCATCATCCTGCGTGACGTGAACGACCGGCACCTTGCCGAACAAAAACTGGATCGGCTACAACAGGAAAAAGGTTATCTGCAAGAAGTCATTAACGACGACCACAATCCCGATGATTTTGTCAGTGGCTCCGAACTGATGCGAACGGTAATGCAACAAGTACGCATGGTAGCCCGCACCGATACCCCCGTGCTGCTGCTGGGGGAAACCGGTACCGGCAAGGAATTGCTGGCTCGCGCACTCCATGAGTTTAGCGACCGCAGCGGCTCGATTTTGGTTAAAGTCAATTGCGCGGCGCTGCCTGCCGAGTTAATCGAGAGCGAATTGTTTGGGCATGAAAAAGGCGCGTTCACCGGTGCGACCCAGCAACGCAAAGGTCGCTTTGAGTTGGCTGATGGCGGCAGCCTGTTTCTGGATGAGTTGGGTGAGTTATCGCTGTCGGCACAGGCCAAGCTGTTGCGGGTATTGCAGGAACAGGAATTTGAACGGGTGGGTGGCAGCGAAACCATTCGGGTTAATGTTCGAATAATCACGGCAACCCATCATAATTTAGCCGAGGATGTTGGTTTGGGGCGATTTCGCTCCGACCTGTATTACCGGCTGAATGTATTTCCGATCGAAGTGCCGACGCTACGACAACGGGTGACTGATATTCCGCTGCTGGCGCGATTTTTTCTGGACAAATATGCCAAAAAAATCGGCAAACGCTTTGACGATATTGATCCTGTCAGTATGGATTATTTAAAACTCTACTCTTGGCCGGGCAACGTCCGTGAATTACAAAATGTCATTGAACGGGCGGTAATTTTGTCCCAAGGGCCGCTGCTGGAAATTAAGCCGTTGTTGTCGTTATCTCCCGGTAATACCGATACTCAACCTCAGAGATTACAAACGTTGGAAGCGGTGGAACGCGATCATATTCAGCGCACTCTTGAAGAAACAGCAGGGGTTATTTCGGGATCGAAGGGGGCGGCAGCAATATTAGGCATGAATCCGAATACCTTACGATCACGGATGTTGAAGCTTGGGATTATGCGCAGCGGGTCGTAGTTAAAAGCAAATCAAAAATCACGACATTTCGTTAATTTACGATATTTAGTTTAATGTCGTAAATTTAATTGAGCCTCTTCAAGCCAGTAAAATCGTCAACCACATGATTATATTGAAGTTGTTTTATTAAACCGAGCGCGGCATGACTCTTGCTGTTAACAGGGTAACATTCTGTTCCTGCAAGCCCGGAGAGACTCGAAAGCCATGACATCGTCTGACAAAAATGCCCGAGCGGCCTGGGCTACCTTAACCCATGACAGCCTTAATAATGCGCATGTCGATAAGCGCTCGCTAACCCGCGTACAGTTTTTCTTTCTTAACGTCGGTTTGCTGCTGGGTAATATCCTGGTATTGTTCAATACCGGCGCATTTGCCTCCGTCACGCTACACGCTACCGGCGACCTTGGCGTAAGTCCCAGTCACGCTGGCTGGATGCAAACCTACTATTTCATCTGCCTGGCTTTGGCATTGCCCATCAGTTCCTGGCTGGCCGCCGCTGTCGGTGAAGTGCGGCTGTATTTAGCCGCAATGATCGCCATGATGCTGGCATCGCTGTTGTGCGCGTTAACCCCCGATTTATTCTGGTTTTTGTCAGGCAGGGCGCTGCAAGGCTTTTTTGGCGGCCTGACGATTCCCTTGTCGCAAACCTTACTGATGCGTGAATACCCGGACTCCGCCAAATCTTTTGCGGTGTCGTTATGGAGTATTGCTGCCCTAAGTCCGTTTACGCTAGGCCCTGCCGCTGGTGGCTGGATAGCCGATCACTTGGGTTGGCGCTGGCTGTTTTATCTGAACATCCCCTTGGCTTTGCTGGCGGCGGCGCTAGCGTGGGCTTTACTCTATGATTGGCAGTCGCCACAACGGAAAACACCCTTTGATAGCATCGGTTTCTTGTTGTTGGCGACCTCGCTGGTTTGTTTGCAGACGGTACTCAATCAAGGCCAGGATGCAGATTGGTTTAACTCTATGTGGTTAATGGGTGTACTGATGCTTGGTTTGCTGATGCTGGCCTACTTTATTGTTTGGGAACTGGCGGAACGCTCGCCGCTGCTCGATTTGCGCTTATTCGCCCGTCGCAATTTTGCCATTGGCAGCCTCATGCTCAGCGTAAGCTTTATGATAATGTATGGTTTGTTATCCGTGTTGTTGGTACGTTTACAGGTGGTAGCCGGTTACACCTCGTTTTTGGCCGGTAGCGTCTTGTTACCGCTGGTATTTTTGTCAAAGCCGATGGCCAGTTTGGTGCACCGGGTGATACATCGCTTCGACGCCCGACTGCTGGTGTGTGTAAACATGCTGTTATTTGCAGGCTACTGCTATTGGATCAGTCGCTACGATTTTTTTGGTCGCGGCGGCTGGTTTACCCGGCCATTGTGGGCTCAGGTATTGGAGGGCTTTTGTCTGGGCGGCTTGTTTGTGCCGCTGACCACGCTATTTCTTTTCGGCCTGACACCGAGACGGCAAATCCAGGCAGTCGAACTGGGCGGTACGCTGCGGGTACTGGGGGGCAGTGTGGCCTCGCCGTTGTTTGGTTTGTTTTGGGAGCGGCGCAGCGCTTTTCACCAAAGCCGGTTGATCGAAAGTTTTTCACGGTATGAGGGCTTTGCGGGCGATATAACCGCCCGCTTACAGGCCGCAGGTCTGCATGACCAACTGGCAACGGCCAAGCTGGCGGCAATAGCCAATCAACATGCGGCTATCCTGGGTTTGGACGATACTTTTCGACTGGCAGCCTGGCTGTTTACGGGCTTGGCTGCAACCGTCTGGCTTGCCCGTCCGGTCGGCCCGACACCGCCGGTTACCGGTAAAGAAGAGCAACGCCAAGCGGCGCTGGAAGATCTGATGGAGGAACCGTAGCCATGTTGCAATTCATTAAATCCGCTTTATGGGGAACGGGACTGTCGCTGCTGGCCAGTTGCGCATGGCTTCCTGAAGAGGGAACGCGAGCCAAACTGCTGGAAATGCCCGAACTGAAGCTAACTCTGAAGGGGGCGGTCAATGTCGACAACATCGTTAGGGAATGGCCGGGGGCGCAGTGGTGGCAGGAATTTCACAATCCGGAATTAAACCGGTTAATAGCGAGCGCCCTGAAGGACAGCCCAAGCCTGCACGCCGCAACGGCAAGGCTGTCGCAGGCAGAGGCGGTCGCCGATTATCAGGCCGCCGAAATGCTGCCCAGTATTAATGCCAACGTTGAATTTCATCAACGCCGGTTTTCAGCAACCGATTTTTATGGCCCCAACGGGGGCAAGAGCTTCACCGGCGCTTATATTGATCCGCTGCAATTTCGTTATCATCTTGATTTGTGGGGCAAGGATAAGGCCGCTTTAGAATCGGCGTTAGGCAAGGAACGGGCACAAGCTTCGGAGTTGGCGATGGCGCGATTGATCCTGAGTACAACTATCGCCCGCCACTATATCCGGCTATGTTCGACCGAGGAGGATGTTGAGCTGACTCACACTCTGGTCGAGAAAGCCGAGGAAAAGTTAAAGCTCGCACAACGGCGTTGGCAAGGTGGCTTAACCAGCAAGGATCCGGTTTACGCAAGCGAACAACTGCTGGCAGCGGCTAGTCAACATGAAACCAGCGTGCGTAACCAAGCGCAGTTATTGCGTAATCGACTGGCGGCACTGGCAGGTCAGGGATCAGATTGGGGAAAAACCATTAGTAGTGCGGCGAATGCAGTGACCGGACATCTGCCACCGCCTGAAGCGATAGCGCTGGGGCTGCTGGCGCATCGTCCGGATGTGGCGGCGGCACTATGGCAAGTGGAGGCGGCCGCACAATTGATTAAAGTGGCAAAAACCAATTTCTATCCGGACGTCAACCTGGTCGGTTTTGCCGGTTTACGCAGTCTAAATTTAAAGGATTTATTTTTGTCTCATGGCGCCAGTGTGGCTTACGGGATTGGGCCGACCGTTACCTTGCCGATTTTTGAAGGTGGACGACTGGCGGCCGAATTGAAAAGTCAGCAAGCGACTTACGATGCCGCCGCTGAAAGTTATAACGGCACCTTGCTGACTGCCGTGCAGCAGGTTGCCGACAGTCTTGCCGAATGGCGAAAAACCTTGGCTCATGATGCCGATCAAGAACACGCAATCAATGCCGCTAAAGCGACCGCTGAACTGGCCGGCAAACGTTATCGAGCCGGCCTCAGTAATCGCGACGGCATTATCGAAGCAGAAGCCGCACTGGTTCAACAACAACTGACTGCCAGTGAAATGCGCAGTACCCATCTGCTGGCAGCCGTCGGCCTGATTGAAGCGCTCGGTGGCGGATACGAAAACACAACAATACCAGTACCCGAAAAGGTAGGCAACCATGACTGAAACCAACAAACCTCTACGCCATTTCGGCTTTCAGCAACGTCACCAGCACCGAAGTTACCGGCTGTTTCTGGTAACTACTATCGCCTTGCTGCTAGGACTGATTTATCTGTTTTACTGGTGGAATTTTGCCAGTCGTTTCGTCGTCACCAATGATGCCTATATCAGCGGTAACTTGGCAGCATTGAAGGCACAGACCAGCGGTACGGTAGTCGATGTGCGCGTCGATAATACCCAATATGTGCATCAGGGCGATGTGTTGGTGCGCCTCGACGGCTTGCAGGCGCAAGTGGCGCTGGAGCGGGCCGAAGCCAATCTGGCGGATAGCGTGCGCCAGATCGAAACTTTGTTTAGTCAGGCCGACATGCTTCAGCAGAAAGTAGCCGCCAAAGAGGCCATCTTAAAGCGCAGCCAGTGTGATTTGCTTCGTTATCAAAGCGTGGCAGACGATGGGGCGGTATCCGCGCAGCAAATTGAAGACAGCGAGTTTCAAGTCCGGGAACAGGAAGCGGATGTCCGCCAAATTCATGCCGAATTGGGGGGCGCTGAAGCGTTAATTCAGAACACAAGTCCGGCCGATAACCCGAAAGTATTGCAAGCGGTCGCCGCGCTAAAACAGGCTTACCTGGATAAAGCCCGGCAGGATATTGTCGCCCCGGTGTCGGGATTCGTCGCCAAACGCAGCATTCAGCCGGGTGAGCAGGTTCGCCCGGAGACGCTGCTGCTGGCGATTGTCCCCTTGGATTATTTGTGGGTGGAGGCCAATTTCCTGGAAAACGAACTGGCTGATGTAAGACCCGGGCAGGCAGTGGAAATTACCGTCGACCTGTATGGTTCTGATGTGGTTTATCACGGTGAAGTGCTGGGGCTGGGTGCAGGCACCGGCAGCGTGTTCGGTTTGTTGCCGCCTGATAATGCCACCGGCAACTATATCCATATTGTCGAGCGAGTACCGGTCAGGATTGGATTACGGACTGAGGAACTGTCTGCCAATCCGTTACGTCCCGGTTTGTCGGCGGTAGCGAGAATAGATACCGGCAGCAAAGGCCGCTCGGTTTTGGAGCCCTTAACCACCACACCTTCCACGGCTTATAAAACCGACGTTTACGATCATCAACTGGAGGGTGCCGACACATTGATTCAAAAAATTATTGAGCAGAACCAAAAGTCAAACAGGTCTTTAAGGCGACAGAAATAATAACTAAAATTTTCAGGCAAAAAAACGGGTGCATTCAGCACCCGATTTTTTGATTAAATATAATAATTGGCTTTAACTGTGTACGCTGATCTTAAATTAACAACAGCTTTATCAACGATGAGTCAGTCAGTTTATCACCCAAAATCCTTAACTGAAAAGCTGGGTGATTTACCAAGATATTAAATGTGATAAGCGGTTTCGCCGTGCTCGGAAATATCCAGACCTTCGCGCTCTGATTCTTCACTAACCCGAAGTCCAATCATAATATCCACAAACTTGAAGGCTATAAAAGAAACGATACTTGACCAAACTATGCAGATTCCTACGCCCCACAGTTGGCTTATAAACTGAGTTGAAATGCTGTATTCTGCCACGCCATTAGTGACGTAATCCCAAACACCTGTGCCGCCTAATGCGGGACTGGCCACTACAGCAGTACCCAAAGCGCCGATAATTCCACCCACACCGTGTACTCCGAAAGCGTCCAGCGAATCATCATAACCCAGCAGAGTTTTCAGGCTGGTAACCGCCAAAAAGCACACGGCACCACCGACGATGCCTAAACCAATTGCACCCATAGGTCCAGACCAGCCACAGGCAGGTGTAATGGCAACCAAGCCGGCGATAGCTCCGGAAGCGCCACCCAACATGCTGGGCTTGCCACGTATTATCCATTCCGCACTTGTCCAGGCAAGCGTGGCCGCTGCGCTGGCCAATAATGTATTAACAAAGACTAAAGCAGCAAGACCATTGGCCTCCAGATTGGAACCTACGTTAAACCCAAACCAGCCCACCCATAACAGTGATGCGCCAATCATGGTCATCGTAACACTGTGTGGGGCAAGAGATTCTTTTTTGTAACCGATACGTTTGCCGACCATCAAGCAACCTATCAAACCAGCGATACCCGCGTTGATATGTACAACCGTACCACCGGCAAAATCCAGGGCACCTTTTTGAAACAGGAATCCTGCTGTTGCGCCCGCAGTTCCGCCCGCCGCTGCATCAGTATAAGCATCAGGACCCGCCCAATACCAAACCATGTGCGCCATTGGCAAATAGGCAAAAGTAAACCAAATCAGCATAAACACCAAGATAGCCGAAAATTTAACGCGCTCCGCAAACGCACCAATAATCAGCGCCGGAGTAAGACCCGCAAAGGTCAACTGAAAGGCAACGTACATATACTCGGGAATATAAACACCTTTACTGAAAGTGGCCGCCATTGAATCCGGCGTTATGCCAATAAGAAACAACTTGCTCAATCCGCCAAAAAAGGCATTGCCTTCAGTAAACGCAATACTATAACCGTAAGTTGCCCACAGAATAGCCATCATCGAGAAAATCACGAAGACTTGCATTAACACTGACAACATATTTTTGGCGCGTACCATGCCGCCATAAAATAATGCCAAACCGGGAATAACCATGAGGATAACCAATACCGTCGCCATAATCACCCACGCAGTATCACCTTTGTTAATGGTCGGTGTAACAGCTGCAACGGCGGCTTCCGGATCGGCAACCGCAAAGCCTGAAAAACCCAACAAAGCAACCAGCATAAAACTATTTAGTAAATGTTTCATTTTTCCCCCTTATAAAGGCTAGAGTGCTTCATCGCCGGTTTCACCGGTACGAATCCGGACAACCTGCTCTAAATTAGTTACAAAAATCTTACCGTCACCAATTTTTCCGGTATTGGCCGCTTTGGTAATTGCCGCTACCGCCTGATTAAGCAGTTGATCTGCAACCGCGACTTCAACTTTGGCTTTAGGTAAAAAATCAACAACATACTCTGCTCCACGATAGAGTTCGGTATGACCTTTTTGGCGACCAAAACCTTTGACTTCGGTTACGGTTACACCTGAAACCCCCATATCTGAAAGTGCCTCACGGACATCATCCAGCTTAAAAGGTTTAACAATAGCGGTTATCAATTTCATTTGTTCCTCTCTTGATTTTAAAGTAACGACTCAACATTACTTAAAGCATGGACTGTGCCAAGTATGACTCCAAAATGAATCTGATGGCTTGGCTGCACAAAATCAAGCAGGGTTTATCGGGTTATGGAGGTAAGCTATTGCTTTGTAAAGATTGATAAAATCCTGGAATTGCCATTAAGATTTATTTAATGACCCGACTGACTCGCTAAAAATACCGGAATAAGCGCCCCCTGTTGCGCACCACATTAGCGCAACAAGGTGGATTGTGAGCCGTGCTGGTGCGAACCGCCGGTTAAGTGGCTTTAATCCAAAAGACCGTCATTTTCATTATCATGTCACTAGGAGAACCTGACGTCGATCGAGAGTTGCAAATCCCGTCACGCGTCATTAGGCGCAGCATAAAACTATCGGATTGTAATGAAAGCCGTTAACTTCCGGCTATCCATGACCGTATTCAGAAAGAATCGGTTAAGAAAACACCAAAGACAAAAAGCTTTATTTCTTCGTGCCCTTCGTGTCTTCGTGGTGATGATTTTTAAGACTCGTACAGAGTGCCGGAAACACTTATTCTCGCTTACGCTCGAAAAGCCTTATTCCGGCCTACGCCTGTTAAAGGGGGCTGTTAACAAAGACTTTTTTTCGCAAAAAACACCAAGGACAAAAAGCTTTATTTCTTCGTGCCCTTCGTGTCTTCGTGGTGATAATTTTTTAAGACTCGTACAGGGTGCCGGAAACGCTTATTCTCGCTTACGCTCGAAAAGCCTTATTCCGGCCTACGCCTGTTAAAGCGGGCTGTTAACAAAGACTTTTATTCACAAAAAAAACACCAAGGACACAACGCTTTTTTCTTCGTGCCCTTCGTGTCTTCGTGGTGATAATTTTTTAAGACTCGTACAGAATGCCGGAAACGCTTATTCTCGCTTACGCTCGAAAAGCCTTATTCCGGCCTACGCCTGTTAAAGGGGGCTGTTAACAAAGACTGTTTTTCGCAAGAAAACACCAAAGACACAACGCTTTTTTTCTTCGTGACCTTCGTGTCTTCGTGGTGATAATTTTTTAAGAATTTATCGGGGATTAATGGATAAAATAATCATATTGCAATTACTCTTCTATTCCCAATTCCTTGATTTTGCGGGTCAGGGTATTTCGGCCGTAACCTAAAAGAATTGCCGCTTCGTGGCGCTTGCCACGGGTAAAGTTTAAAGCGGCTTTAATTAAAATGGCTTCAACGGCGGGAATGGTTTGTTTGGCGACTTCCGCTTCTTTGGTCAATAACTGCTGATCTACCCAGGTTCTCAGCAAAGACTCCCAATCAGTTCCGACGCTCTCTTTTTCCAGTGAGGTATTCAGTAACTCCGGTGGCAAATCATGTAAATGAACTTCGCGGCTGGATGCCATGACGGTTAACCAGCGGCAACTATTTTCCAGTTGCCTTACGTTTCCCGGCCACTCCAGTGTACTTAAAAATGCCTCGGCTTCAGGTTTTAGGGTTTTAATTTCCACACCCAACTCGGCTGCGGCATGGTGCAAAAAATGACGCAACAACAAAGGGATGTCTTGTTTGCGCTCGCGCAGAGCCGGGATATGTATACGAATCACGTTTAAGCGATGGAATAAATCTTCCCGAAAGCGGCCTTGATCAACCAATATCTCAAGATTCTGATGAGTGGCGGCAATAATACGCACATCCACTTTAACTGCCAAGTGCGCTCCAACGGGATAAAACTCGCCATCCGCCAGCACTCTTAATAAACGGGTTTGCAATTCTGCCGGCATATCGCCTATTTCATCCAGAAACAGTGTCCCGCCATTGGCTTGCTCAAAACGACCGGCTCGCCGTAATTGCGCTCCGGTAAAGGCACCTTTTTCGTGTCCAAACAGTTCCGACTCCATCAAATCTTTAGGAATAGCGGCCATATTTAAAGCAATAAAAGGATTCTTGGCTCTGGGACTATGACGGTGCAGCGCTTTAGCCACTAATTCCTTGCCCGTTCCCGATTCGCCATTAATCAGTACCGTAATGTGTGAACGCGCCAGCCTGCCTATCGCCCGAAACACCTCTTGCATTGCCGGCGCTTCGCCTATAATTTCCGGCGTAGGCTCAATAGTGGCGGCCGCACGATGTGCATCGTCTTGCTGTTGTCGCCCATGGATACAGGCACGTTGCGCCAGATTAACCACTTCTTTAATATCAAAAGGCTTGGGCAAATATTCAAAAGCACCGCCATGAAACGCCGAAACCGCACTTTCCAAATCGGAATGCGCCGTCATGACAATAACCGGCAAATTGGGGTGACTGTGCTGAACCTTGTCTAAAAGTTCCAGACCATCCATGCCAGGCATACGAATATCGGTTATCAAGGCATCCGGCAAATCACCCTGTAAAGCGGCCAATAATTCTTTCCCGGAAGGAAAGCTGCGAGTGATGATACCGGCTTTTTGCAAGGCTTTCTCAACAACCCAGCGTATGGATTTATCATCATCAATGATCCAGACAGTATCAGGCTTACTCATTACCAGTCTCCATGGGTAAAAAAATTGAAAATATCGTATTGCCTGGCTCACTGTTGCACTCAACCAAGCCGTTATGCTGATTAATCAATGCTTGTGCAATGGATAAACCCAGCCCGGTGCCTTCAGCTCGACCGGTAATCATGGGATAAAATATTTGACTCATCATATTAGTGTCCACACCCGGCCCGTTATCAATAATATCGCACTTTACCGCCAGTCTATAGCGTTTACGGCCTATATTCAGCTGCCGGTGTATACGTGTTTTAAAGATAATATTACCTTTCCCTTCCATTGCCTGCACCGCATTTCTGGCAATATTTAAAATAGCCTGAATCAGTTGATCTTTGTCGGCAAAGATATCAGGAATGCTGGGATCATAATCATTTTTAATCGTCAGACTGCCGCTGGATTCCGCTTGAATCAGTTGCCTGACTCGCGCCAACACTTCATGAATATTAATCACCTTTTTATTAGGCAATTTATTAGGCCCCAGCATTTTATCCATCAAACCTTGCAGACGATCTGATTCGTCAATAATAATTTGGGTATATTCTTTAAGTTCGGGATCATGTAATTCCAAATCCAACAACTGAGCCGCGCCGCGCAACCCACCTAACGGGTTTTTTATTTCATGTGCCAAACCTCTAATCAACAATCGCGCCGTATTCTGTTGGGTTAATAATTGCTCTTCTTTGGAAATGCGCAAATGATTATCCACCTGTTGAAGCTCGACCAGAATTTCACTAACGGCTTCATTAACCAGCAACGGGGTTGCGCTAAAGCTGGTGGTCACATTATGAGTCATTCGGTTCAGTGTCAATCCTCTATCAACCAAGGGTTCTGACATCGCCAGGGATTGCTTCAAATTAATCAACAAAGCCGGATCGGAAGATCGAAATAATTCCTCTGCACTTTGACCTATCAAGTGATGCGCACTGTCAGCCAGCAGAATTTCTCCGGTCGTATTAACAAAAGTCAGTATTAATTCATGATCAAATAATAAAATTGCGGTATTAAGATGATCCAGTATGCGTTTATACATTTTTTTTATCGGTCGTTTTGATACAAAAGCGTTATATTTATATAAGCAATTTATAGACCAAACCCCGTAGAATACCTGCTTACTTAAAAACAACTCTGATTATAGCGATTATGATAACAAAAAACGCCCCAAAATGACGCATAATTAAATGACAATTTTATGACTCAGGCCGCTAGCGATTAAAATAATCCTTAGTTAAGGACGCGCATGAAATTTGGATTAACCTCTAATGGCGTTAATTTTAACCCTATTCAGGTGTTTTTCAGTCGCTATTGAGTTTTAGGAGTAGTATTGCGAAACTTGGAGGGTGTTATTTATTGCGAGCTGCCTTAAGTCTCGTATATGTCCCGCCTTAAGTGGCAGCCCAAAATCACAGGCCTTCTTGCCAAGGCAAGAAGACCTGTTTTTAATTGATCTGATTATTTTATTGACAGCCTATCAACAAGTTACAACCTACATATCCACGGCAGCGATTCTGTTATCAACCGGTAATGATTGCCTAAAGTAACTAAGTACGCCTTTGAAAATTGCACTGGCCACTTTTGATTGATACTGGTCGCTAAGTAAGTTTTGTTCTTCCGAGGCATTTGAGATAAAAGCGGTTTCCACCAATATGGACGGTATATCAGGCGATTTCAATACCAGAAAACCGGCTTTTTGAACGGAGTCCTTATGCAATTGTGAAATGTTGTCGAAGCTTTTTAATACATGATTGGCAACATTAACGCTGGCTTCCTGGGTTGCTGTTTGCGATAAGTCCAACAAAACCGACGCCAATACATCTTCTTTATCATTAAGACTAACCCCCACCAAATCAGAGGCGTTGGCACTGTCTGCCAGCCAACGCGCGGCTTCACTTGAGGCACCACTGGTGGATAAGGTATAAACGGACGCGCCTTTAACTTCGGAATCCTGGAAGGCATCGGCATGTATTGAAACAAATAAATCCGCTTTGGCTGTCCTGGCAATTTTCATTCGGTCTCTAAGACCCACATAGTAATCGCCTTTACGAACCATGACCGCTTTCATTCCCGGTTGTGCATTGATTAATGCTTCCAGTTTTTTAGCCATTGCAAAGGTCACTTTTTTTTCCTCAGTGCCATGAGGTCCATGAGCGCCAGGATCATCCCCGCCATGCCCGGGATCAATCGCAATCACGATGCGATTGGCTCGTTTGGATTCAGTCGACTTAACGGCAACGGCTTTAGTCTCAACTACCTTGGTCTCAACCATTTTAGGTTCAAGCGATAAACTGGCAACTATTTTGGCAACTTCATTATCTTCATTTTTTTTTGCGACAACCGGGTCTTTGTCCAGCAAATCAATCACTAAACGATGATCGTCGCTATTATCAGAGCTTAATGTAAGTTTTTTTAGGCTAATTGTGGTTTTTAAATCAAAAACAACTCGTAAGTCAGTGTCGTTTTTTACGCCCGAACGGACTCGGGCAAATAAGGGATGCGCTGCCGAGGGTTGATTTAATGAATACTTTAGTTGGGCATTTTTAATATCAATAACCAAACGTGACGGATTATCCATAACAAAAACCCGATGTTGTGGCGATGACGTGACCTCAAAAGTTATCTGGTTTTGGTTTGGATTCGTGGTATAACGCAATGAATTTACGTTGATTTGTTGTGCATAACCGGATACAGACATTAACTGTAATCCAGAGAACAATAAGATTTTGCAGTAATTTCTCATATCGACACCCCACCGACAACAAGCTGATTATACCAGTATGTCGTTGTTTTTATAGACCCCTTGTGATTTTTTTATAAAAGATACTCCATATTTAATGACCGTGCAAGCCCTTGCATTTTTAAGGTGATCATTCTATCAGGTTTTGGCAAAAAGCCTCTGCCGTTGTCAGGCCATTCAATAAAGCAGATGCTATCCTGATCAAAATAGTCGCGTATACCCATCCATTCCAATTCTTCGGGATCAACGACTCGATACAAATCAAAATGAAATATTTTGTGACCGCCTACCTCGTATTCTTCGACTAACGTATAGGTTGGGCTTTTAACGGTGCCATGATAGCCTGCGGCTCTAAGAAAACCTCTGACCAGTGTTGTTTTTCCTGCGCCTAAATCGCCGTATAAAAAAACCAGGCTTTTTGAGGGCAAAGATGTAAATAATTCTGCGCCAAATTGCTCGGTTTCTTGTGCATTTTCCAAATACTTCTGCATCACTCGCTTCCTCTGAGATAGGGCATTAAATCACTGGCCAACAAACCTCTTTCACCGTCTTTTTCTGCGGCTCTATCAGCCGCCTGTCCGTGCCTGTAAACCCCTTGTTGCGCCGCATCTTGTAAAGACAAGCCTTGCGCCAGTAAACCGGCAATGACACCGGACAGCACATCCCCCATACCGCCAGAAGCCATGCCTGGATTTCCTGTCGTAGAAACGGCGCACTGATCTTTAGAGGCAATTAATGTACCGGCACCTTTAAGAATGGCAACACCGCCATAGCTGGCCTGAATAGCCAAGACAGCGGCAAACCGGTCTTGTTGTATGTCAGTCGTAGAGCACTTTAATAACCTTGCTGCTTCACCCGGATGGGGCGTTAAAATCCAGTCAGGATGGGTGATAGATAAACCCGCCAAAAGATTTAAACCATCCGCGTCAATAATCATCGATTTTTGAGCGGCCAGAGTTGCCATAAACAGTTCTATTGCCCACTCACTTTGTCCCAACCCGGGACCTATCACAACGACACTGGCTTTTTCCAACAAACCGGATAACTGCTTGGCACTACTGACACCATGACACATCAATTCTGGCCGATTTAGGTTCATTAACCCGGCATGTTCTGACCGTGTCGCAATACTAACCAAGCCGGCACCGACTCGCAAAGCCGCTTCACCGGCCAGTCTTGCGGCACCGAAATAACCGCAATCACCCCCCACTATCAGCACATGCCCGTAATTACCTTTATGCGAACAACGTTGACGACGTGGCAACGGTGTTTTTACGACACGAACTGCTGACGGTGAAACGGTTTGAAAAATGGCCTCCGGCACGGCTAATGAGGCATAACAGATTTCACCGCAATAATCAGCGGCGTGTCCGGTCAATAATCCTTGTTTCAAAGCGATAAAAGTAACCGTGCAATCCGCTTTTACCGCACAGCCCAGCACATTGCCGGTATCCGCATTTAAGCCCGACGGACTGTCTACCGCAACAACATACCCAGCCGACTTGTTGATAAGCTGAATGGCTAGTGCATAAAGCCCCGTTACCGGCCGATCCAGTCCTGTACCCAGCAAGGCGTCAACAATCACGTCGGCATCAATGCTTTCATCGCCTTGAAAAGGAATAACCGTTCCGTTTGCCTGGCTATACTTTTGGTAAGCAGTCAGCGCGTCACCTTTACTGTTTTCAGGGTTTGCAAGACCGTAAACGCTCACCTTCAATCCGGCTTCCAAAGCTAACCTGGCGATAATGTAGCCATCACCGGCATTATTACCGGTGCCGCAAAAAACAGCGACGGATTGACTATTCGGGCATTTATTCCTGAACCACTGAAAAACCTCATAACCCGCTCGGCTCATTAATTCGAAACCGGAAATGCCTGCTTCTTGTATCGCTATTCGGTCAAGCTCTCTAACCTGGGCGGTACGATAAAGTGTTATGGGTAATTTTTGCATGGCAATTATTAAGATTTAAGCGACACGCCCTTGCCTGGAAAAAACCAATCGACTCCAGGCAAGAACGCTTGATGGACTAACGAATATAGTTAACTTCAGGCTTGCCTTCTGACTCAACCAGTTCACCAATAACGAAAACTGTTTCACCCAAGGCTTGCAGCGTTTCAAGGGTCGCTTTTTCATCTTCGGCGGCAACACACACTATCATGCCGATACCACAATTGAAGGTGGTTAGCATATCCGCTTCAGATACATTGCCCTGTTCTTGCAGCCATAAGAAAATATCAGGAAACATCCAGGAAGCAATGTCAATGTTCGCATTAAGCCCGACCGGCAGTACGCGTGGCAAGTTCTCGGTTAAACCGCCGCCGGTAATGTGGGCAAAGGCATGAACGGGCACTTTTTCCAATAAGGCTAATAACGATTTGAC
>Ga0194056_10000582_pt1 | contig 19933 bp, 19 predicted proteins | sample SepL4413m_MetaG_FD_155458 | JGI IMG/M metagenome (GOLD analysis project Ga0194056, IMG submission 155458) | Anoxic zone freshwater microbial communities from boreal shield lake in IISD Experimental Lakes Area, Ontario, Canada - Sep2016-L442-13m | ecosystem: Environmental > Aquatic > Freshwater... | reverse complement strand
GAGCTGGAGCTTGGGAACGAGTCATGTAGATGGGCAACAGCTTTTCGTTGCCCAACATTCAACGGTAAAAATCAAAATATCGAGTAATTTCCTCAATGCCATTCGTGTGTTCCAACGCGAAAATGTCGGGCACGAAAAGCTTGTGCACGACCTGGCTGTTAGCTTTCGCCTGGAGCGAGGCGGTCAGTTTGAAAGCGGGTTCCAAATAATTAATCTGTAAAAACAGCTATGCAGGGCTATCCATGTATAATAATTGGCGAGTCAAAATAAACCGGTTGATAGGGGGGATTAGTTAACAGGACACTGTTAATGTAGCCTCTGCTACTATAATAAATAGATCATAAATGGAAATAACGTGGCAGCGGTTAAAGTCTCCAAAGTCTCCAAGGAAGAACCCTTCTCAATAATCTACTACCAAAACTAAAGAGAAGTGGGCGAAAATATACCACTACCGAAATTAATGGAGAAGACATTATGAAGACCGTGAACATTGCGGAAGCTAAACGCTATTTTGATGCTTCAATTATGCAATCGCTGCACGAGCCTATTTCAGTAACTGATGAGCAAAAAGAAATTGCTGTAATTTTATCGCCTGAAGATTTTTACCAATTGCTAAAAGCCGCTAAACGTTCAGTTAATGATATGAAACCAAAAACATTGGTTGATTTTTTGGGCGCAGGTAAAATGCACAGCCGTTTCTCTTCAATTGAAGAAATTGATGCATTTGTTGATGGTAACCGTGAGCTTTGGGATGTCTGATTATTTGCAGCACATTGCAGGCAAGCGAATTTATTTTGATGTCAATCTGTTCATTTATGCATTAGAACCCACTCAAGACATGCAGGCTTATTTTGCCACTGTTACAAAATTGTTTGAAATGGCGGTTGCAAAGCAAATTATTGCCATTACTAGCGAATTAACTTTGGCAGAAGCATTAGTGGGCGCATACAAAAACAATTTGCCATTAGTCGAATTATACGAAGAAATGATTAGTAATAGAGCTGATCTTTCTGTATATCCAATTGATAGAAAGGTCTTAACCACTGCTGCTTTGCTACGTTCAAAACAAAAAACGGCTTTGGCGGATGCAATTCATGTGGCGACTGCACTAAATCATAATGCAGATTTTTTTATCACTCAAGACAAACGCTTACAAACAGTAGTGGGGTTGCAAAAACTTACCTCGGATTCATTGCTGACAACACAATCGCCAATTTAAAGCGGGTTAAAAACAGGGTTTAGACCACGGCTACCAACTTAATATGGGGCACTAAATAGCAAAATGATTCGCCAAATACCAAAAAATCATGTGGGTTGGGCACATCTTTTCTTCTGGTTCCCCAGCTGGAGCTTGGGCTCGAGTAAAAACTCCGGCTTCTTTGATCTGAGTGCATGTGACCAGATACAGGTATCGACCAATACTTTCAAGAACGTCGCCCTTGCTTATAATCATAATCAAGGTCAGGATCAAATTGACCAAATAAATTTACAATCTCCAATTGTTTACGGCGATTAATAAATTCTTTTAATGCAGTAACAACCGCATCTTCCTTGATTTTAAAGTGCCCCACTGTTAACGATTCATTAATTAAATCATCATCAATAGCAAGATTTGTAGTCATTTTAGGTATCCTCTATCAAGTAATGCATTAAAGTTGTCCGATTGTACCGTATTATTGGGGCTGGTTAAATTGCTTCCGGTTCCTGCAGGAATAACGAGCTTTGGGTTTCTTCATATACTTGTGTATAACGATGAGAGCTCCAGCTTGGGAACGAGTATAACTGGAGTGAAATAGCTTTAACTATTGCCTGTTAAAACAGCTAAAGCGGTTTTACTCCTTTTACAGGATTAACTTAACGACATTGGGACTGCGAGGGATTTATTTAAAAAATCTCCCCTAACCCCTCTTTGTTAAAGAGGGGGACTGAATGATTAACGCGTCAACAGGCTGTCTGTTTTGGTTTTGCCAAGGGCTTGTTTAATAATCCCGGATAAATCCAGGTCACTTTTTGCTTGATTGGTTATTACCGAGACAATCTCGCTATTATCCAGGCAGACACCGCATGTATTATCGACGCTGTCCACTGACCAATCGGTTGCATTGTGTTCTGTAAAGGTAAATGAATGCCGGTTATGGGGCAACAACCTTGGGTTTGTTGTAGCTTGTCACGCAAGTCATTAACGGTAAGGGTTACGTCCAAGCGTTTGGTTAAGGCGTGATCTCGTAGGGTGATGAGTTTATTTTGATAGCGATCCGTTTTTTTTGGGTAACCTTTTGCAGGCTGGCAGCTTGATAGCCATAGCGGATTTGCTGGCGGTGCGAGTCGCCAAAACGGGCAATATCCAGGGGCAAAGCAAACCGGTAATGATCAAAACCAATTTCAAACGCTACCTTTAACATGATAACCCGCTATAAAGACCAATGACTGATTTGCCAGAGGTAATCTTATGCTGACTGAGGCGGCAGTGTAACGCTTAACCCTTACAAAGTGTGTAAGGGTTAAGCCGCAATTGCGTTAAGTTAGATATAAAACTGGAGTAAAAACTGCTTTAGTTTTTTTACAGGCAATAGCTGAAGCGATTGCACTCCGGTTTTTTGTTCCAGTTCGCAAGCTCCGGCTCTCGTCGTTATACACAAATGTCACAATGCCCGTCATTCCGGCATGGACTGCCGGAATCCAGGCTACATGGACGTACACAAATTACCATCCCTGGCACTGGATACCCGCTTCCCGGCGAGTATGACGGTTACTTGAATGCTTGTGTATAACGATGAGAGCTGGAGCTTGGGAACGAGTCATGTAGATGGGCAACAGCTTTTCGTTGCCCAACATTCAACGGTAAAAATCAAAATATCGAGTAATTTCCTCAATGCCATTCGTGTGTTCCAACGCGAAAATGTCTGGCACAAAAAGAGGTGTCCGACCCTGGCTGAAATCCGTGCGTTAAAGTTACGGCTATCAACTTAACACGAGACAGAGCTGGCAGTTTTACCTTACTGCAAAGCATCAGGTAATTGTTCGGGGGTGGTTAACGATCTTTTGCTTTGGCATTGAGCAACCATTTCATTCATAAAATCGATTCCCAATGACTTAACAAAACAATATTTCCAAAATGATCGCCATTTTAATGGTTTATCGGCACTTTTAAAATCTTGCTGACTTTTAACAAAATTTTTGGTCTGCGCTCTAAGGTGTTTATTAAGCTACGCAACTTGATCGGTTTCACCGGCTTTATTGCATAGGTATCTACAGAACTTTTACTCATAATAAAAACAATGAGTTGTAAACCATCAAGCTCCCTCTCCTGCTGGAGAGGGCTGGGGTGAGGAGAATAAAATCAAGCAGTTATATTCCCCCTCATCCCAACTTTCTCCCTCAAGGGAGAAGAAGCTGATACTTGTGTAGATACCTATGCCTTTGGAGAAGGAGCAGTAGGGCATGCTATCCGCAGTTTAAGTGTGTAATGGTAAAGTTATGCAATAATTGCCCGGTTATAACCAAGGATGTATGAACTGATTTTGTTGGATTCTGGCACTAATTCTATACACACCCTCTGTTAAAATTTATCAATCTTCCTTGCTGGTTTAAGACCTCGGCCTTTAGGCCGAAAGGAGCGCCCCGCAACAAGCGAAGTGACGTTGCTTTATCGGGCGCGGATTGGGGAGGGGATTGCAGACCCCTTCCCAATCTTTGGCTTCATCCCAACGGGATGTTTCCTTATTGCTATTTTTCATTTTAAAACAAAAAAATAGCAAAGCTTTACGCCCATTAGCTGACCGTTAGCAAATTAAATGTAGTTTTTTACTTTTATCGGCAAACAGGCAATCCAAAAGTAACGGGTCAAATTCTGCGCTATGGGCAATGATTGCTTTTATAAAATCTTGCACCCAACTGTGGAGCTTAGGGCTGTCATGCAGCACGTTTATATCAATATCGGAGTGCTGGTAAACCCGTTTTTGAGCCAGTTTGCTGGCTTTGGTAACGACCTCTTTACTGCTGTATTTTTGTAGTTTTTGCAGGAAGGCTTTGGCTCGTTTTTCGTCCTTATTAAAAAGCAGTGTAAAAACTAACTGATCCAACAAGGGCTGGCTATTAGCCAAGAGCAGGATAACGCTAAACGGTTTTACCAGCGTCATTATTTTATAGTAAAACAGAACCATACGAAGCCATTCAACGTCAGATAACGCGCTGTCTATTTCGGTTTCACCAAGGGCTTTTTTAATAATCCCGGATAAATCCAGGTCACTTTTTGCCTGATTGGCTATGACCGAGACAATCACAATATTATCCGGGCAGTAACCTCGCGTATTATCGACTCTGTCTACTGACCAATCGGTTGTATTTTGTTCTGCAAAGGTAAAGGTTTTTCCGGTTATGGGGCAATAACCATGCGTTTGTTGTAGTTTGTCACGCAGGTCATTAACGGTAATGGTTACGTCCAAGCCTTTGGTTAAGGCGCGATCGCGGAGGGTGATGAGTTTATTTTCATAGCGATTTGGCTTTTTTTGGGTAACCTTTTGGATATTAGCGGCCTCATAGCCATAGCGGATTTGCTGACGGTGCTGATCGCCAAAACGGGTAATATCCAGAGGTAAAGCAAACCGGTAATGATCAAAACCAATTTCAAACGCTATATTTGACATGATACCTCTCTAAAAAGACCTGTGACTGATTTGCCAACTGTACTTATGCTGACTGAGGCGATAGTGTACCGCTTATCCCTTACAAAGTGTGTAAAGGTTAAGCGGGTATCAGGTAATTATTCTGGGGGTGGTTAACAATCTTTTGCTTTGGCATTGAGCAATCATGGTTTTCTATGAAACTTATAACTATTACTGATGCCGTCACACGTGTGAATCGCCTCGTTCAAGGTTTATCAAGCGCACCGGTTTCTTCAGAGCCTTACTCAGAATCATATAAGTATCCCGATCAAAGGCGGGCCGACTGGCGCCTAACAAGTCGTGTACTTCTGCCTCATTTTTGGCGGTGCCCAGGTAACACCAGTGATCAATGACATGAATGTCATCACCTTCCTGAAGCCCCACCACACCGGCATAGGGCCACGTGGCGAGTTTAAGCTTATTCATCGCTATCAGCAGTCGCGCGGCATGATCAACCGGCTTTTCTTCACCGATACAGGCACCTTTACATTTTTTTAACTGCCTGGCAAAACAAGGGCGTCCCTTTGAGGTCTTTTCGAGGCCTACTACGCTTAAGCATAATTGATGTTGATCAGCCATAGTGCGCAGTGCTTTTTGGGCATCGCGTTGGTTGTGATAAAGGCCATGTAGATTAGCCTGCTCACCAAAATCAAGGTCGTCCGCCCACGCCAGCACCGGACGCAGATGGTCGGCCTGTTGTTGCAGTTGCCATGCGCACAAGGCATTGTTGCGGCGCAAACGCCGATTATGTATCGGCTGTAGGGTCTTGATAAGGGTGGCTTCTTTCAGCAGCGCACCCCATTCACCTGCGGTTTCTATCCAGTCGATACGGCGTAGCTGTTGCGACAAACTCATTTCCTTGCCATGGCTGTGATCAGCCGAGAAATGTGATAATACCCGCTGTCTGATATTTGTGCTTTTGCCGATATATAAGGGTAAGTCATTTTCACCATAAAACAGATACACGCCAGGTGACGCAGGCAGATCGTCGATCAGTTTGCGATCAATATGTGACGGCAGGCTGGAACGTGCAACCAGTTTTTGTACGGTATCGGTGATGAGGGTAGCTGTCTGTGTTAAGTGGAGTTGCTGCCAAAATTGATGAATGAGTCGGGCATCGCCCAGTGCCCTGTGTCGGGTGGTGACGGTCAGGCCGAAGCGTTCAATCAGGCTGTCGAGATTGTGCTGTTTGTACTGGGGAAACAGCGCCCTGGACAATTTGACGGTACACAACACCGCAGGCCGAAACGTTAACCCTGAGCGTTTGAATTCGTTTTTCAGAAAGCCGTAATCAAAGCGGGCATTATGGGCAATAAACAAATAGCCGTGTAACAACGTGGCCAGTTCTTCGGCAACCGCCTCAAAAAGCGGGGCCTCCGTCACCATGGCGTTGGTTATGCCGGTTAATTGTTCGATGAAGATCGGGATGCGGGTTTGCGGCTGCAGCAACCGACTCCACTCCCGCACGCCGTGTTCATCGACCAGCACCACGCCAATCTCGGTAATACGATCCACCAGGGCGTTGGCACCGGTGGTTTCCAGATCAACAAAGGCCAGGCGGGGTGGCGACGTCAAGAAAGCGCCGCCACTGGAGGAGTCAGCGCGGCCATCAGACAACTGAGGCGTGCTTGATAAAATGCTTGATAAAGTACAGCAACTGTTCTAGCGGCGTTCTTTTGTAATGCTTCATTATGTCGTTAACTTTGTTGAATACTTGATCGTGCATGTGAATTTTAGGGGGCATGGTAGTTCTCCGGCGTTTTAAATAACAATGATTAATGAGATCGGTAACTGCGCATTTGCCCCACCAACACGCCCTGAATGGTAACTTGCTCGGGACGGTACGACAGCGCTGTCATGTTGGCATTGGCAGGCAGCAGCAACACTTGCCCGGCGGTCTGCTCAAGGTATTTTAAAGTGGCCTCAAAGTTGTCGATCAAGGCGACTACGATCTCCCCGTTACTCGCAGAGTCACGTTGCTCGATAACCACCCAGTCGCCATCAAAAATACCAGCCTCGATCATGGAGTCCCCTTTAACCTCCAATACATAGCAGGAGTTATCGGTTTTCAGGGCATCCGGTACGGTCATATAGCTGAGGGTGGCCAAGGCTTCAATCGGCTTACCGGCGGCGATTAAGCCGACAAAGGGCAAGCCTTGCTCAAAACCGGCATCATTGCTCTGCGCCTGAGTAGTCAGGCGAACACCACCTTGTTTATTGCCGGTAAACGGTTCTACCAGACCCGCGTTAATCAACGCCATGATGTGCTTGTACAAAGAGCCGCGCGAGGCCATGCCTAGCGCCGCACAGAGTTCATCCAGGCTGGGCGGACGCGAAAAACTGTCGGTGTTGTCGCGAAGAAAATTGAAAATCTCTCGTTGTCGCCGGGTTAATACACTCATGGGTTGTCGTTTCTCGCTCTGCTTTACGTTTTTGGCTACCAACTTAAAGCGGGACAGATAAATAAAACTGGCCTATTGATTCCGGGAGCGCTGAGCCCCAGCTCGGCGTAGTCAGTAATCGGTTTGACTATCCCGTGCCGAGCTGGGGCTCAGCGTTCCCGGAAAGTTATCTGTCCAGGCTTAAGTTGGTAGCTACATTTTTTGCCATCATAGCAAAAATAAACTGAAATGCAACAAAAAGAGAACAAAAAGAAAACATTAGTACGCTGCTTTGCCCTTGATCCCCTTGCCGAGTACCGATGACCATGACTGCTTTTACTGTGCAATTGCCGACACCACGGCCTTGGGTGCTGCCTTTAGGCAACCCGCAATAAATAAACCCCCAATTTATAGCGGTAGGTGTGCATCGCGCACCTAAAACCGCAGCCACTAAACGGTTTTATTTGCACTACAAGCTATTATTTTTCTACCTGTAGCTTATCAGGACTCTTTCTCTGGCATGGTTGTGGTGCGCGATGCGCACCCGGCTGAATCTTATCCGCATTATTGTTTGTTACAAGGTAGAGACGCGATTTATCGTAAGTATTCACCTCCCCCTTTGAAAAAGGGGGAACGAGGGGGATTTATCTAATAAAATCTCCCCTAACCCCTCTTTTTCAAAGAGGGGAACTGAATAGTTACGATTTATCGCGTCTGCTGTCTAAGATCTACGGTCTACGATAATTCAGACGCGATAAAGCGCCCAAAACAGCATGCAAGTTCGGACTTTGAGAAAATTCAGTCAGAACCCCCCTGTTACCGGTTGACTTTTACCCTGAGCGGGTAAACTTACTACTAAGGCAACTTGCAATAAATAACACCCACCCTATCGTTCCATGCTCCGGCGTGGGAACCTGGCGTATCTTGGGGGTTATTTTGTGCGTACTGCCTAAACAACAAACAGATTAGTGCTTTGTGAAAGGATTTAATAACTATGCGTAACGTTGGACTTTATTGGTTTGGTAATGACTTGCGGCTTCACGATAATGCCAATCTATTAAAAGCGGCCTCTGAAGTTGATGAGTTGCTGTGTATTTATTGTCTCGACCCGGAATGGCTATTACCGAATCGCTATGGTTTGGTGACGATGTCAGCCAATCGTTGGCACTTTTTAAAAGAATCGCTGCTCGATCTGGATAAGCAATTACATCAACTGGGTCAGCATCTTGTGGTTTGTTATGAAGCGCCCGTCAAAGCTATAACCAATCTGGCGAGTGCGCATAAAATCTCGTTGATTTATCGCAGTCGCCAAACCGGTTACTACGAAAATCAACAGGGGTTGGCCCTGCGAAAACAATTGCCGTTAGTACAGTTTGTAGAAACAGATACCCTTGGTTTGTATGCCTTGAATCAATTGCCTTTTCCGTCGGCAAAATTACCCAACACGTTTACGCAGTTTAAAAACGTCGTTGAGCAATTACCGGTCGACCAGCCGCTGCCACCCGTCGATTTTTTGCCACCCAGTCCGGTACTGAAAACAGACTGGTTAAGGTATTTTCCGGACTATTCAAAATCAACGTCTAAATCCGAGCATGAAATCATTTTTCATGGCGGGGAATCGGCGGGATTAAAGCAGCTAACGGATTATTTTGCTTCGGGTCGTGCAAGTCACTACAAAGAACGGCGCAATGAACTGGATGGCTGGGAAAATTCAAGTAAATTTTCGCCCTGGCTGGCTAACGGCAATCTCTCAGTCCGGCAAATTTGTTTCAATCTAAACAACTATGAACAAAAATCCGGTGCGAACGAATCAACCTATTGGCTATTTTTTGAATTGTTATGGCGCGAATATTTTCAATGGTATGCCCATCTTCATGGGAAGCGGCTGTTTGCTTTTCAAGGTATCAAGCAACAAAAACCCTTAACCAGTTTTTACCCGGAACGCTTTCAAAAATGGTGCAGTGGCAACACGCCGTATCCACTGGTAAACGCTTGTATGAAACAACTCAATGCGACCGGCTTCATGTCCAATCGTGGCCGCCAGATCGTCGCCAGTTGTCTGGTCAACGAATTAGCCGTGGACTGGCGTTATGGTGCGGCCTATTTTGAGCAGCAACTGCTGGATTATGATGTGGCTTCCAACTGGGGTAACTGGCAATATCTGGCTGGAGTTGGTGCTGATCCTCGCGGCAAACGGCATTTTGATCTGGACAAACAAACCCGCCAATACGATCCGGACGGGCTATTTGTAAACAAGTGGCAAGGTGGTATTCAAAATTTGCCTCTGGATTCGGTCGACGCTGCCGATTGGCCTGTTGTTGCCGGGTGAATCCAAACTACACGAACCTTATTGATTAGAATATCTATTCTTTAAGCTGTTTTTTTCCGGTAAGCGGCAAACGATACCGAGCAAAAATACGATAGCAAAATTCCATTAACGGCAATAGCAAAGGTACGTTCTCGATAATTGGTGCGATGCGGCGGTAATAAGGAAGCTGCTTCCAAACTTGTAAGAACCCGAGTACGCCCGATTGCAGTTGCTGGTTCTCGTCGATGACGTGCATGCGATCCATTGCCTGTTTATAGGTCAATCCCGCTTTTTCCAACGCAACCTTGTCTTGGCTAATATCCACCCAATTAATGTTGCCCTCTTTATCGAGTTTTTTCATTGCTTTGATTTCAATATTGCAGATGGGACATTCGCCATCATGAAAGCAGGTGACTTTGGGCATAAGCGCTGCTGATTTTGTTTGAGATGACGCTGTCATTTAATTGTCCTGGGTGGTGAATAAATCAAGTTGCTGTGTCACTGTTCACAGTTAAGCATTGTAGGAGCGGGCCATGCCCGCGATAAAGAAGCTAAAACCATAAGCATTGCAGCCAAAATATCGCGGGCATGGCCCGCTCCTACGGTGTTATTGTACTGGCAGTGACGCTGGAGCGTGGGAACCAGGCGTATCTTGGGGGATGCTTTCTGCGTGCTGCCTTATTGTAGCGATCCTGGCCTAATGACTATTATAAAAATCGTTAACAATCAACTTACCGTCAACTTTGTAATGGTCAAGTAAATCAGGATTGTTTGTTAAGCCTATTGCCACTAGAATTCCCGCTAAATAAGCATCATAAAAGACCAAAGACTGATTTAATGCAAATACCTGCGCCGGAGGATGTGATGCTGGATAAAAAAACTTTGGACATATTTTTAGATTGCTTTATCGTTCATTGAGTTGCTTTAAAAAGTTTTCTGCAACATTGATGTGTTTAGTTCTTTTCTCTTCCGGCATTTTATCAAACATTTTTACCAGCATACCCATACGTGGGTTTTTCAAAAAGAACTCCCTGTGTACATGCATGAAGCGCCAGAATAAGCCATCCCATATTTCAGTCCAGGCACCTTTTGGATAGTCACTCATTTTCAGCAGGTAATTACTTCCGCTGATATAAGGTTTGGTGGTCATCAGGCCACCATCCGCAAATTGGCTCATGCCATAGACATTAGGCACCATCACCCAATCATAAGCATCCACGTACATTTCCATAAACCAGCGATAGACCTCATCAGGATGAAACTCACAAAGCAGCATAAAGTTACCCATGACCATCAAGCGTTCGATATGATGGCTGTAACCCGTTTGCAGCAGTTTTTGTATCACATTGTCGACCGGGAAAATCCCCGTTGTACCTTGCCAAAAACTGTCCGGAATCTTTCTTTTAAATCCCCAGAAATTTTTGTTCCGTTGATTGCCGCCTTCCCGTTCATAGACAATCCGGATAAACTCGCGCCAGCCCAGAATTTGCCTGATGAAGCCTTCTAAAGAATTCAAGGGGATATTTTTGTTGTCGCCTACTTGTAAAGCCCTATCAATAATTTGTTGTGGAGAAAGCAAACCAATATTCAGCATGGGCGTTAACACGGAATGATGTAAATAATGTTCGTTTCCTACCATCGCATCTTCATAACTGCCGAATTTTTCAAAACGCGTTTCTAAAAATTCATCCAGCCAGAGGGAAGCGCCGGCATGGTCGGTTGGATAAATAAAATTTTCCGCACTGGCATAGTTGTTGGGGAAATATTTCGCAACATAAGACTTGGCTTCCTTGACATGGCTATCGTCTTTTGCAACAGTGACTACGGGCGGCTGGTCATTTTTTGGATACTTTAAGCGGTTGTCTACATCAAAAGTCCATTGACCTCCAAGCGGATGCCCGCCTGTATCCAATAAAATCAACCGTTGCTTGCGCTGCTCAATATAAAAGGCTGTTTGAAAATAGGTTTTCTTTTTATCGAAAAAGGGTTTTACGTCAGCAAGCGTATTTAAAAAATTCGGTGATGCCGTTTCAGTCATATTGATGTTATGTGAGTTGCAACCGCTTTTGATTCGGGTCTTTAACCAGTTATCGGCAACATCGGCAAACTGTATCCCGGTAATGTTTTGTTGAGCCAGGTGACTGATCAACTGCCTGACATCGCTTAACTCATTTTGGCTATCAATATAGTGCACCTTTACATTGAGTTGATCTAAAAAACGGGCATATTTTTTCATGCTGGCCCGATGTAATACCAGTTTATGCTGATGAAAACGGTATTGCTTGAAAAACAGGCATTCTTCAATGAGATAAACAGCCTGATCTTTTACAATGCAGGGATGGTTGGCAAAAAGTTGATGAGGAAAAATCAAGGTAACAGTGGTCATGCAGTTTTATTTTCCTAATTTAAAATAGTCAATCTATTACTTGAATTTTTCCGTACAGTGATGCAACAACTTATCTTATTTGACCTGAAAAACAAGCTACCAAGCCGTGACAGATAACTTTCCGGGAACGCCGAGCCCCAGCTCGGCACGGGATAGTCAAAGCGATTACTGACTATTGGTGACTACGCCGAGCTGGGGCTCAGCACTCCCGGAATCAATAGGCCAGTTTTATTTATCTGTCCCGCTTTAAATAAGTGTTAATTTAACGACAACAACCAGTAACTGCGCTCCGGGTAATTAACGTCATGAACGGGCAATTCTTTGAATCCTTGTTTACTATACAGATTGCGCATTCCATAGGCTTGCAGGTCTGTTCGACCTATCCGATAATCAAACTTATGTCGGCGTAACTCCAAAATTAATGTGGCAGATAACTGCTCTGCAACACCCAATCTACGATATTTTGATCTTACACCCAGACCACCCACATAAAAAGTTCGCTGGTTATTATTAGCAAGAAAATCCAAATCATAGCCACCGGAAATCTTAAAAAAAGTCTGATCACGCGGATCATCAGACTCCACAACCAACTCCTGCCCAAGCATATAACCTATTGGACGACCTTCTTGTTTATGCCTTGCAATGACCAGTATGGCATTCTTTCTCATCATTTCGACACCCAGTCCAAACATGATTCTTGCCGCTGAAAAACTCTCGTTCCAGGGTGGCTCACTGAATACTTCGCAAATAATATCTGCCAGATCCGATATCAAAAGACCGTATTGATCTGACCTTAAATCATTCAATGTGATGACTTGAACATCAAAAAAGTCAGCCATAGTTAATCAGACTTTTTGGCAGATAATCGGTACCAAATAAAGAGTGAAATCAAGATTATTGGAAATAAGGTTACCGAAAACTCTGCCGGTGAACAATCACGATTACAGTTAATTAACATCAATACAAATAAAAAAATTAAAACGCCTAACGTGGTTAATATTCTCATGTCTGACGTCAACTATCTTGGCTGGTTACGAGCCTGTGGCGACTGTGGTCTCGTTAAAAATATTACAAATCTGAAGGCAGGTATTGAGATTATCTTTTTTAAATTGCTCCCCACTATAGCCAATCCTAGGCTGCTTCCAAAACTTGACGATCAAGGTTGATTTTCATGTTGGTTTCCGAAACTTCAAGCAAACTGTCTTCTACCTTGTAATTTTCTTTCTCCTTGAACCAAGAAAGAACTTTAGCGAGATGCCAAATTGTTATGCTCCCCTCATGGATAGGCGAGGGAAAAGTTGACTGATATTTGATATAAATATTTCTGATATTTTGACGGCTGCATCCCAAAATATCAGCAATATCGGTTAAGCCAACAAAATCGGGCGTAGCTTCGATTAACTTTGCTTTAGGAATTACTTTATTAACATCTCTTAGTGCGCTTGAGACTGCTTCTAATGCCGATCTGGCCTCTCTTGTGAAATTCAGCGCGATTCGCCCTGGTCGTCCAATCCCGATAATGGCATCATCACATCCTGCCTCATAAAATTGATCTAACAGGGATTCCGGTTCGCATTCAAGGGAAGTAATATCAAACTTCAGCGTAAAATCATAATCAGTCATCGCTTATTCCTCACCAATATCTGTGTGCTTTTGCATAATGCAGTTATCAACAATGCGTCTAATTTGCTTGGCGTGGTTTCCCGGATTTTTGGGTGTACTCCAAATGCTTGCCCTGCAAAATTCACCGCACCTACATTCTTTATCGTTGTAAGGGCAATACATTTGCCCCATGCATGAGATCCACCTTCTACAATTCTCCACCCCTTACTTGACGCATATTCTAAAGCGGCCGCGATCTCTTTTTTCTGATGGGGCATTATTGATCTCGAAAATTTTCCCACATAGTAGTATTACAGCAAGAAGTTGTCAAATGACAATTATAGATATTGAGCAATCTCAGGTATATTTAAACAAACGACAATAAAGCTTCATTTATCTGGGTCATGCCTTTCCAGGTAAATATGATTCACTTCTATTTTTAGCACGTTGTGACAGTGAAAGCGGCGTAAGTATTCACCCTTACACTTCTAACCTTTGGATCTCTCGCCATAGGAGAAAGATGCTCAAGACGAACGATTAAGGCGTGACACTTTTGACTATTAACAATCACGGTGAACCCAGAAAGAGTAACGATACGTTATAGGGGTAGAAAATTTTCTACCCTTAGCACATCGTAATTTGCAACGTTAGTCGCGGGTTAGCGACAGCGTAACCCGACAAATCGAAGTGTCTATAAATCAATTGTATGCTTTGTAATTGCCATCCATGACAACTGGATTCCGGCCAACCCTCGCTTAGCTCTCCCGGCCGGAATGACGGACTTTTTGGTACTTGGCGCATCATTCTGCTGCTCAGTGTCCCGACTTAAATTAGTAGCCAAAAAATCAAACCGTCAAAAAACCGGAAGTGAAAAAATGACAGGCAAAAAAAAAGCCCTTCGACTAATCGTAAGGACTTGATTCATTTTATCTTTGGTGGTGGGTCGTGCGCGATTCGAACGCGCGACCATCGCATTAAAAGTGCGGTGCTCTACCGGCTGAGCTAACGACCCAACAAAGAAGACTCATTATAAAGATATTTTAAGATCTTGCAACTATTATTTTAACTTATTTTTGATATTGTGTTGGATCGGTTATGCCGGCTTCGGCAAATCCGGCTTTTCTTATGCGGCAAGCATCGCATACACCACAGGCGCGGCCTTGTTTATCAGCTGAATAACAAGATACGGTATCCTGATAATTGACGCCCAAGGCAATCCCCTGTTTTATAATTTCGGCTTTACTCATTGCAATCAGGGGTGTGTGTATACTGAAATGACCACCTTCAGCGCCGGCTTTAGTCGCCAAATTGGCTAGTTGCTGAAAAGCTTGAATAAATTCAGGACGACAATCAGGATAACCGGAATAATCAACGGCATTAACACCAATAAAGATGTCGCGTAAATTTAAAACTTCCGCCCAACCCAAAGCAAATGACAGGAAGATGGTATTTCTTGCGGGCACATAAGTGACGGGTATGCCTGTCTGAGGCGTATCAGGCACTGCGATATGCTCGTCAGTCAAGGCTGACCCGCCGATGGCACCTAATCCCAGCTTAATGATTTTATGATCTTCTACCTGATAATCAGAAGCGATCTGCGCTGCGGCTACCAACTCGGCATTATGCCGTTGTCCGTAATCAAAACTTAAGGCGTAACAGATGTATCCCTGTTGTTTTGCGAGAGCGAGAACGGTAATTGAATCTAATCCACCGGATAGAAGAATAATGGCTTTTTTTTGCATAAGTTTTTATTTACCTTGGGCATCATCCCAAAGTAGTTTGTGTAATTGGATTTGAAAACGAACAGGCAACCTGTCCTGAAGAATTTTTTCGGCAAGTGCGGTTGGATTTTGCTGACCCATCACCGGTGAAAACAAAATTTCACAGCGTTCAAGCAGACCGTGTTCAGTTAAGGCCGATTTTGACCAGTCATAGTCTTCATCATTGCCAATCACAAACTTAACCTGATCTTGGCTGTTGAGAAAATGAATGTTTTGATAAAGGTTTTTACTTAATTCACCTGAACTGGGCGTTTTAAGATCCATGACTTTAATAGCACGCGGATCTACCGCCGATATATCGATTGCGCCACTGGTTTCCAACGAAACAATAAAGTCTTTATCCAGCAATTGTGTAATCAGCTCAAGACAGGCGGGTTGTGCCAGCGGTTCACCACCGGTTACGGTAATGTATTTGGTGCCGTATTGTTCGGCCTGAACAATAATGTCTGCAATCTTTATTTTTTTACCGCCGGTAAAAGCATAGGTCGTATCGCAATAAACGCATCGCAGGGGACAACCGGTTAGCCGAATAAATACAGTGGGCAATCCCACTGTATTTGACTCGCCCTGAAGAGAATAAAAAATTTCAGTGATACGAAGTGAGCTCACCATCAATTTTTAACTTCATCAAGCTTAAGCAGTTTTTTTTCTGCCAGCACCGCCGCCGGTGACTTGGGATATTCGGTGGTAACGCGTGTTAAATACTCACGCGCTTTTGCAGGATTTTTCTGTTCCATTTCCAGATAACCCAACTTTAATAATGCGTCCGGTACTTTTGTACCATTGGGATACTTTTCAATAACGCCATTAAATGCTTTACGTGCCGCATCGTTATCCTGTTTAACCCGATACGCTTCACCCAACCAATATTGGGCATTATTGGCATAGATACTGGAGGGATACTTGCTTAGATAAGTATTGAATAGCGCGATAGACTGATCGGTGCGTCCATTTCTAAGTTCGTTATAAGCGTCGTAATAGTCCTTTTTTTCAGGTGCAGGCACTTGCGCTTCATCGGACTTTGCTTTGGACGCTTGATCAAGCGCAGGCGCGGATTCATTAGACGATACCGGCTTGCCAGCCGGAGCGGGTTCATTTGCAGGCACCGGTACGGCTTCTGGTGCCGGCGCTAAAGAATCACTCGCTTTAGACTCGGCATCACCCGTACCCACCGCTTCCGAAGTGCTTTCGGTAGCGGGCTGAGCAACGCCATTGCCCTTATTCTCGATACCTTGCAGGCGTTCGTCAAAATCAGCATACATGGTACTCTGATGCTTTTTCAACTCATCAATACGATACGCCTGCTCGTCTATCTTGCCCGTCAGTTGTTGCACTTCAGCTTGCAATTGCTCAAGACGCCCCATCAACTCATACACCGTATTGGTTGACGGCGCATTGGCAGGAACGGGAGCTGCCGATGTGGGGTACGATGAATGGTCGATGACAACCGGCGGTTCTGCATAAACACTACTGCAAGCAGACAGTAAGAGTACAAGGCTGGCTTTTTTCATTTAACTATCTACTTAGGTTGGTAAACTATCTCAACACGACGATTTTGCTCCCAGGCAGACTCATCATTGCCTAAGGCTGCGGGTTTTTCTTCACCATAACTTACAAGTTGCAACTGATTTTCAGAAACCCCTTTAACTTTCATCATACTGGCTACTGACTTTGCACGCTGCTCGCCCAAAGCAATATTGTACTCACGGGAACCACGTTCATCCGCATTACCTTCCAAGGTGATGTGTTGGCTTGGGTTTGCAATCAAATATTGCGCATGCGCTGCAATGACTGGAATAAAATCAGGCATGACTTCACTGCTATCCAGCATAAAGTAAACAGTTCTTTTTGATAAGGGGTTGTTGGGATCGTTAAATTCCGGCCCTAAAGTGCTGGCATAATCACCATTACCTGACATGCCATTCATGCCTGAGCCGTTCATTTCTGAACCATTTAAGCCTGCGCCTTTATTTAAGCCACTGGTCGAAGCATCATTGATACCGCTGGTATCATTTTGACTGCCGTCAGTCAGACTGGTGTCTTTTTCATCCGAATCACTACAGGCCGATAACAACAGTGTACCAATAGCCAAGGCCAATAATGTTTTATTCAATTTCATCTTTCAATTCCCAAATATAAGTACAAACTATAAAAATAACCGCGATTTAGCGAAAATACTAAGGAGCCCATGAAGGCTCACGAACTTCACCGCTATTAAAAACCAACTTTTGCTGCATTTTACCATCTAATGACACTGCCGATAAGAATCCTGTACGTCCTTTTTTTGAAGCATACAGAATCATGGCACCATTCGGCGCAAAACTGGGTGACTCATCTGATGGCCCACTCGTTAACACATTAATGGCTCGAGTTCCCATGTCCATGACAGCAATACGGTAATCATTGCCATTACCGTGCACCATAACCAGACTTCTACCGTCCGGTGAAAAACTGGCTCTGGCATTATAACCGCCAGAAAAGGTCAGTCTTTTTTCCTGCCCGCCTTGACTGGAAACCATATAAATTTGTGGTTTACCGCCTCTGTCGGAGGTAAAAACAATGCTGCTGCCATCGGGCGACCAGCTAGGCTCGGTATCAATAGCAAAACTTTTAGTCAACTTGGTTAATGAGCGTGTCGACACATTTAAAACAAAAATATCAGGACTTCCATCCTTGGATAAGGTTAACGCTAATCGAGTCCCGTCAGGCGACCAAGCCGGCGCACCATTGATGCCTGGAAATTCAGCAACGCGAACTCGCTCACCGGTAGCCAGTGTTTGTACATAAATGGCTGCTGTTTTCCTCTCAAAGGAGACATAAGCCAATTTTTTGCCATCAGGCGACCAGGCAGGAGACATCAAGGGTTCAACTGATGATGCCACGGGTTGTGGATTAAAGCCGTCCGCATCAGCCACTTGAAGCTGTTGTGATTGCTGTTTACTGCCTTGATTATTGGTCGTGATATAAGCAATGCGGCCGCTAAATACGCCTTTTTTGCCGGTTAACTTTTCAAAAATAAGATCACTGATATGATGAGCGGTTCTACGTAAATCAGCCGTCGAAGAGGTCATTTTGTAACCTAATAACTGCCCGCCTTTATAGACATCAAGCAATTGAAATTGAACGCTATACTGGCCGCCGCCTGCATCAACAACCAGCCCTATTACCATGTAATTTTGCCCCAACGCCTGCCAGTCTTTAAAATTAACCGCCGCTGCCGTGCTCGGTCTGCTTGGCATACCTTGTTCGGCCATCATTTTAAAATAACCGCTGCGCTCCAGATCGGCATTGACAACAGCACTAATATTAACCGGAGCGCTCTGTGAGGCAAAAGGAACGACTGCAACAGGCACCGCGCTTTCAATACCTTCAGTAATTTCAATGGTCAGCGCTGCATGAGCCATTGACACATTAAGAGCCAATAGCATCACTAATAAAATTCTTTTAAAAAAATTCACATTCATCTCTACGTCCGCACACAAAAAAAACGATTTAATTATCACACACGATCACTTGGAACATGTACAAAACAACTTGAGCCCACTATCTTCTCACCCCAGCCCTCTCCAGCAGGAAAGCACCTGTATTTTGCATTGGCATCTGGACACTTTGCAAGGTAACTCGCAATAAATAACCCAACCCTATCGCTCCCACGCTCCGGCGTTGGGAATGCCGACAGTTAAGCATTGTAGGAGCGGGCCATGCCCGCGATGAAGAAGCTAAAGCTAAGCATTGCAGCCAAAATATCGCGGGCATGGCCCGCTCCTACGGTGTTATTGTACTTAACTGTGGGCATGACGCCGGAGCGTGGGAACCAGGCTGATTCTGCGGGTTATTTTCTGCGTACTGCCTTGAACCTTCTATCCCCAGCCCTCTCCAGCAGGAGAGGGAGTTTGTCTTTTGCATTGTCATCGTAACTATTTTATTTAGGATTAAATAAAAACTGAAACGATCTGAATTCTCTGGCAAATAGATCTTTATCTTTAGGTACAGGTAATGGCGATGCTTTGTTAACAGCGTTTTCTGCCGATCGGTCAAAAATCTCATCACCACTACTGGAAACAACTTCAGCATCAATCACGGTGCCATCAGACATTAACTTGACCCGGATTGTACACTTTAAACCTTCTGTAGCCGATACAGGACGAATCCAGCTTCGATTTACTTTTTGTTGAATGGCAATTTTTGCCTGCGCCGCTTCGCTCGCTTGCGCCGCTATTTTTGCTTGGGCGGCTTGAGCCGCCTCTGCCTTGGCTTGCGCTGCTGCCTCCGCAGCTTTCGCTTGTGCAGCCGCCTCGGCTTTAGCTTGTGCAGCCGCCTCGGCTTTGGCTTGTGCAGCCGCTTCAGCTTTAGCTTGTGCGACCGCTTCGGCTTTGGCTTGTGCAGCCGCTTCGGCCTTGGCTTGTGCTTGAGCTGCTGCCGCTTCGGCTTTCGCCTGTTTAGCTGCTTCAGCTTTTGCTTGTGCAGCCGCTTCTGCCTTGGCTTGGGCTTGAGCTGCTGCCGCCTCGGCTTTGGCTTGGGCGGCCGCTTCTGCCTTGGCTTGTGCAGCCGCTTCGGCCTTGGCTTGTGCTTGAGCTGCTGCCGCTTCGGCTTTTGCCTGTTGAGCTGCTTCAGCTTTTGCTTGTGCAGCCGCTTCGGCCTTGGCTTGGGCTTGGGCAGCGGCCGCCTCGGCTTTCGCCTGTTTAGCTGCTTCAGCTTTTGCTTGTGCTGCCGCTTCTGCCTTGGCTTGGGCTTGAGCTGCTGCCGCTTCGGCTTTCGCCTGTTTAGCTGCTTCAGCTTTTGCTTGTGCAGCCGCTTCTGCCTTTGCTTGG
>Ga0194056_10000579_pt1 | contig 19998 bp, 22 predicted proteins | sample SepL4413m_MetaG_FD_155458 | JGI IMG/M metagenome (GOLD analysis project Ga0194056, IMG submission 155458) | Anoxic zone freshwater microbial communities from boreal shield lake in IISD Experimental Lakes Area, Ontario, Canada - Sep2016-L442-13m | ecosystem: Environmental > Aquatic > Freshwater... | reverse complement strand
GGCCAGGACAGTCGCCGCGATACCGGCATTGCGTAATTGGTCAGCCGCGGTGTTGGCGACGGCCACCGATGCGGGGTCGTTGGCGGCGGCCCCGATCACCAACGACAACGCCTCGCCGGCACGGCTAATCCGCCCGCGAGTGGTCTCCTGAGGCAATGGCGCGGGGGCCTCGGGCGAGATGGCCGACCCGGCAGTGCTGCTGTCCACCTGATAGCCCGCCTGCGCGAACAGCGCCAAAGCGCGGTCCCTACCCAGTGGGGCGGGTGCGGTGGCCAGGTAGCCGGGATCGCTCGGGGCACGAATGAGTGCCTGGTCCAAGGTGACCGAATTGTCACTGCCGGCACCGACCGCCGCAAGCAGGTCGACGTCGATCAGTCCCAGAATCGCCTTCCGCACAACGGGATCCGCCAACTTGGGCTGCTGTGCCCGCAACGTCAGCTGCATCACCCGAGGAGTGATGACCCGGTCGGTGCGCACCTCCGGGATCGCCGACAGTTGCGCGAATGCCGCCGCGCCGCCGTGCACCTGGGCCACCTGGGTGTCTCCATTGCGTATCGAGTCGGCCAGTGCGGCCGGCAAGCCGGCCCGCCGGAACAGAATCTGGTCGGGCGTAGCGGGCCGACCCCAGAACCGGTCATTGCGAGCGAGCAGGATCTCGTCGCGCTGCGGATCGATCGTGTCGACCCGGAATTGCCCACCGGTCACCTGCAGTGCCCGCGCCAGCCCCGCCGGGAATCCGCCGGGGACATCCTTGACGATATGGGCCGGCAACAGTCCGTTGAACAATTCCCGCCACGCCGGGTAGGCCTGAGCGAAGGTGACGACCGCGGTCTTGCCACCGTCGAGTGACTGGACGCCGGTGATCAGGTCGTAGCCTGCCGGGTCGACGACACCGGGTTGGCTGACCATCTGGCGCCACAGGTACCAGAAGTCATCGGCAGCGATGGGAGCGTTATCGGTCCACGCGGCCTCGGGCGCAATCTTGTAGGTGACGGTGAAGGGGCGCGTTCCCGTCACCGCGGCAGACACCAGCAATGCCGGGTCCATCTCCCAGCGCGATCCGGTGGACGTGGCCGGATCGGCCACCGGACGGAACGCACTGGGCAGCACCAGCGAACTGACCGCGGCGTTGACCGGCGACTGATCAGAGAGCAGATGCGGATTGAAACCCGCGCCGATGGAGTCGACCGCCACGATGATCTGAGTGGCCTTGGAGGTGGGCGCGACAGCCTGGGACGTCTCGGTGCTCTGCGGCGCCGGCGGCGGGTCGACCGTGCAGGCCGACAACACTGACGACACCACCGACAGCAGTGCAACGGCTCTATGCAGCCTGCACGGTGTTCTCGGCACGCCTCTCAGCGTATCGACTGACGTTCGAAGGGCCCGGTCACACTTTCTGGGCCTTGGCCCGCGACCGGTTGCGGCCGCGGGTGGTGGCATCCAACTCGGCCTTGCGCACCCGCACGATCTCCGGCGTGACCTCAACGCACTCGTCCTCGGCACAGAACTCCATGGCCTGTTCAAGACCGAGTTCCAGCGGACGAGCCAACGTCTCCATCACATCGGATGTTGACTGCCGCATATTGGTCAGCTTCTTCTCGCGGGTGACGTTGACATCGAGATCCTCGGCACGGGGGTTGATGCCCACGACCTGGCCCTCGTAGGTGTCGTCGCCGGGTTCGACAAAGAACTGGCCGCGGTCGGAGAGTTGGATCATCGCGAACGGCGTGACCGTGCCGGTGCGATCGCTGACCAGCGATCCGGTGTGCCGGGCCCGGATCTCGCCGGCCCACGGCCGGTAGCCGTCGAACACCGCGTTGGCAATCCCGGTGCCGCGGGTCAGGGTGAGGAAGTCGGTGCGGAATCCGATGAGCCCGCGGCTGGGCACGATGAAGTCCATCCGGACCCAACCGGCCGCATGGTTGGCCATCTCCTCCATCCGCCCCTTGCGGGCCGCCATCAACTGGGTGACCGCGCCCACGAACTCCTCGGGGCAGTCGATGGTCATCGCCTCGAACGGCTCGTGCAATTTGCCGTCGATGGTGCGAGTGACCACCTGTGGCTTTCCGACCGTCAATTCGAATCCCTCGCGGCGCATCTGCTCGACGAGGACGGCCAGCGCCAACTCGCCGCGGCCCTGTACCTCCCACGCGTCGGGACGGCCGATGTCGACAACCCGGATCGACACGTTGCCGACCAGTTCGGTGTCCAGCCGCGACTTGACCATGCGTGCGGTCAGCTTGTGACCGGAGACCTTGCCTGCCAACGGCGAGGAGTTGGTGCCGATGGTCACCGAGATGGCCGGCTCGTCGACGGTGATGCGCGGCAGGGCATGCGCGTGGTCGGGGTCGGCGAGGGTGTCGCCGATCATGATCTCGGGCATACCCGCAACGGCGACGATATCGCCGGCGACGGCCTCATCGGTCGGATTGCGTTCAACGCCGACGGTGGCGAGCAGTTCGGTGATCTTGGCGCTGGTAATGACGGGCAGTCCGTCCACCTCACGCATCCAGGCCACCTGCTGACCCTTGCGCAGGCGGCCGTTGTAGATCCGGATGAGCGCAAGGCGGCCGAGGAACGCCGACGCGTCGAGGTTGGTGACGAGCGCCTGCAGTGGCGCCTCCGGGTTGCCCGTGGGCGCCGGGATGTGCTCGAGGAGAACGTCGAACAGCGGGTTGAGATTCTCGCCCTCGGGGTTCTCGCCATTGGCCGGTGCGACGGTACTCGCGATCCCCGCACGACCCGATGCGTACAGCGTCGGCAGGCCCAGTGCGTGCTCGGCAGCCTGTTGCGCCGCGGCGTCCAGATCGGTGGCGACGTCGAGCAGGAGATCGTGGCTCTCGGAGACGACCTCGTCGATGCGGGCGTCGGGTCGGTCGGTCTTGTTCACCACCAGAATCACCGGCAGGTGCGCGGCGAGAGCCTTGCGCAGTACGAACCGGGTCTGCGGCAGCGGGCCTTCGGAGGCGTCAACCAGCAACAGCACCCCGTCGACCATGGACAGGCCGCGTTCCACCTCGCCACCGAAGTCCGCGTGACCCGGAGTGTCGATGACGTTGATCACAGTTTTGCTGCCGTCCGGGTTCCGCCGATGCACGGCGGTGTTCTTGGCCAGGATGGTGATGCCCTTTTCCTTCTCCAGGTCCCCGGAGTCCATCAACCGCTCGACGGCGTCGTCGCCGCGGTGGCTTAGTGCCCCGGATTGCCGCAGCATGGCGTCGACGAGGGTGGTCTTACCGTGGTCGACGTGCGCCACGATGGCGACGTTTCGGAAGTCAATCCTGGAATCGGGGCTAGTCACACCGGGATTGTCTCAGTGCGGGTGCCTGTTCGCGAAAACGTGGGTGCCTGATCAGCAGGCGAGACGGCTGCGCAACTCGGGCAGCCAGGCCCGATCTGCGGGCACCCAGGGCAGGTCAAGCAGTTCGGTCGCATCGACCCACCGCAGCGCCCGGTGGTCGAGGGCCGCAAGCGTGCCGCCGGTCTGGTTCACCAGGTAGGCCCGCAGGGTCAACCGCTCGCCGATCGTCACGTCCGCCCCGATGCGCTCACCCACCACCACCTCGACACCGAGTTCTTCGCGTAGTTCACGCACCAGGGCTTCTGCATCGGTCTCCCCCGGCGCAACCTTGCCGCCCGGCAGTTCCCACAGCCCGGCCAGTTCCGGAGGCCGCTTCCGCTGCGCGACCAGCACCCTCGATTCGGAGATCAATGCCCCGGCGACAACGATCTGCATGGCGAGTGAGGGTATACCGTTGGCAGATGGCTGTGCTGAGCGATGACGAAGTGGACGCCGCGGCGGCGACTCTCAACGGATGGCAACGCGTCGACGGCGCACTCGTTCGTTCGGTGACCTTCCCTGGATTCCTCGATGGGATCGACGCCGTCCGCCGGGTGGCTGAGGAGGCAGAACGCACCGATCATCACCCTGACATCGATATCCGTTGGCGCACAGTGACTTTCACTCTCGTCACGCATTCTCAGGGCGGCATCACCGCTCAGGATCTGCAGATGGCGCAGGACATTGACGGGATCCTCTCGGCGCTGGATTAGCGGCGATCCACCCCAGGGTGGCCAGTGTGCCCACGATGTACACCAGGCCCGCCCAGGCCAGGTACCAGGGCCGGCCAGCTTCCCAGATGGTTGGCTGGGCGAAACTCAATAGCCACGGCACCCCGACCAAGGTCAGCGCCAGCCAACCCCAACCCAGCAGCCGAGCCCCCGGGCGCATCCGCCACGGCCCGTCCAGTAGCCAGATCATCAACGGCACCAACCAGATCCAGTGATGTGTCCACGAGATCGGCGAGATCAGAAGGCCGAAGAGTTGGACCACCAACAATGAGCCCAGCCGGTCGCGCGGCACGCCGGCACCGGCGCCCAGCGCACGCCAGGCCAACGCGGCCAGCACTGCCGTCACCGCGACGGCGGTCAGCACCGGCGGGCCATAACCCGCATCGTGGCCAAGGACGCGCGACAGTCCCCCCCGCCACGACTGGTTGAACGAGGTACCGATCGGTCCGACCCGGCTCGCGTCACCAAGCAGGTCGGTGAAGTAGTACCGAGCCTGCGCACCGATGAGGGCGATCGACAATGCGACGGTTCCCGCGAAAACAACGGCTGCGAAAAGGACTGTGCCCCAACGTCTTATGCCGAGGAAGTAGAGTCCGGTAACAGCCGGGGTGAGCTTGACCCCGGCGGCCAGGCCGACCAGCAGTCCCGACAGCCACCACCGGGTGCTGTAGGCAGCCCACAGCACTGCGAGCACCAGAATTACGTTGATCTGCCCGTAGTCGAAGGTGCTGCGCAGCGGTTCGGTCCAGATCGCGATCGCGGTCCAGAGCATGGCCCTGGGCACAGACCCTTCGGCAAGCCCGAGCAGCCGCTGACTGCATCGAACCACGCCGTACAGGGCAGCGATGGTGCCGAGCTGCCAACACAACGCCACCAGTCCGAACGGCAGCCTGCTCAATGGGTAGAACACCAGTGCCGCGAACGGCGGATAGGTGAACGGCAAGGGGAAGTCCGGAGTCTGGTCGGCGTAGACGTAGGAGTACAGCGTCCCGGGCTCATCGAGGGCCCCCGCGCCACCGAGGTAGACATGCAGATCGACGAAGTTTTCACCGTTGGGAACCAGATAGGTCCAGGCCAGCCTGGCCGCCACACTGGCCAGCAGGAGCACCGGTGCCAGCCGGATCAGGCGTCCGTTGGCGGGCCGTCCTGGCGAGCCGGTGCGCACCGTGTGACTGTAGCCAGCCCCGTTGTTCGTCGGTCGTGATGTCACCTGTCGCGATGTAACCGGTGGCCATCGCTCCCGTAACGGTTAAATAACCGCCACTCGTGTCACTTGAGTAACTCCTGTATCGGGCTACCTTCGGGTTTCACGACCTGCAATCAAAGGAGTGGGATCACGATGTCACGTTTCGCACGTTTTGCCGGATTGACTGCCGCCAATGCGATTACGGCTGCCGGGCTTGCCTCAGCCGCCATCGCACTCAGCCCAACCGCGGCTGCTGACCCCATCCTGCCACCGGTCCTCCCGGATGTGCCGGCACTGGGCATGATCCAGCAGCTGGCCTCCAACCCCGCCGGAATCGGCGCGGTGCTGCAGACCGCAGCGACCGCACTCAGCGGCGCCTCATCGATCATGGGTGCCCCGGCCGCAGGCTCGACGTTGCCGGTCTCGCCGATCACCGTTCCGGGAGCCGCGCCGGTCGCTCCGCCTGCGGCCTCCACCAGCCCGATAGCCGAGTACCTGCCGCTGCTGAACCAGATCGGAATCCCGGGCAACCTGGCCAACCTGGCGCCGTCGCAGATGCCCTTCCCGATTCAGATCGGCGATGCCGCGGGTGTTACGCCGGCACCGCTGACCGCTCCGGTGGGCGCGCCTGTGGCCGGGGCACTCTTGCCCGCGCCGCTGGTGCCGCCGACCGGCGGGGTGCTGAACGCACTGCCGTTGCTCGCCGCCCTGCCCTGACCGACGAACCTCTGACTGGGAGCACACTGTGCTGTATATCGCCAAGCTGGCCACCGGCCTCACCGCCACTGCACTCGCCGTGACGACCCTGGCCTGGAGTCCAGCATCGGCAGCTGACCCGACCATCCCGTTGGATCCGGGTCAACTGCCGGGCATGGAGGCCATGCAGAACCTCAGCCCGGTGATCCAGCAGGCTGCTGCCGCGCCGTCGTCGGCACAGCAACTGTTGCTGGCGGCGGCATCGCAACTGGCTGGCAACGCCACGACACCGGCCGGATCGGCAGCACTTGCCGACGCCGTCACCCGATTCATTCAGGATGGCGGACCGGCCAGCCTGATGTCGGCACTGCCGTCGGCGACGGTCTCCCAACCGTCGGTATCCGGCCCAGCGCACGGAACCATGCCGCTGCTCACACCCGGCACCGGTAACGGGCCGATACCGCTCGAACAGCATGTGCCCGCGGTCGGCGCGATTCCCGGTACCGAGGCTCATCTGGCCGCTGGCATCGATCCCGCACACGCGGCCGGCCCGGTAGCCGACGCCATGCCTGAGGTGCCGCAGATGGTCGCTGCGCCTGTCGCCCAGGCCGCAGCGCCAGCCCCGGAAGCCTTACCCGCCCCCGCCCCCGCTGCGGCGGTTCCGTCGTTCGACCCGAACAGCCCGCCGACGCAGGACTTCATGTACCCGTCGATCAGCAGCGGGTGCCTCAAGGACGGCGGCAACGTCATCGCCGCGGCACTGTCGGTGGCCGGGCCGGCGAAGATCCCCACACCCGGACCCGGCGCTGGGCAGACGGCCTACGTGTTCACCGCGGTGGGTACTCCGGCGCCGGCGGCCGAGCAAAAATTGCCGCTCAACGTGACCTGGGTCAACCTCACCACCGGACGATCGGGAAGCGCGACGCTCAAGCCCAATCCCGGTATCAACCCCGAGGGACCCACCACGCTGACCGCCATCGTGGACACCGGTTCGGGCAGCATCATGTCGACAATCTTCGGCCAGGTCACCACGCTGGATAAGCAGTGCACCTTCATGCCGACGATCGGATCATCGGTCGTTCCGTAAGGGCGCGCAGCCCGCCTGTGGCCCCGCGGGCCATGAACGGCCCTGTGGCCCAGCGGGCCATGAACGGCCCTTCCTGCCTAGTAGGCCATGAACAGAATGTGTTCCCGCTCGTACTCCATACCCGGGTGCGCCGCAGCCAGGTGTGCCTGAGCAAGGTCGACCAGATCGTCCTCGTCCTTGCCGACGATCGCCTCACCGCAGGGGCAATTGAGATGCGTCTTCATTAGTTCTCCCGTTCCTCAGACCTTGGCTGCCGCAGCCTTGGCCGCTTTCATCTTCTTCTTGTACGCCCGGACCTGTTCCAGCGACCCCTTGTCGACCACATCGGCAATGGACATCTGCGATCCGGCCCTGCCGTAGTCACCGGCAGCCGCCCGCCATCCCCGTGGGGTCACTCCGTACTGCTTGCCCAACAGTGCCAGAAAGATCTTGGCCTTCTGCTCACCGAACCCAGGCAGCGCCTTTAATCGCCGCAGCACCTCGGATCCATCGGGTTCGCCATCGGTCCACAATCCGGCAGTGTTGCCGTTGTAGCGGTCGACGATGGCGCGAGCAAGGTCCTGAATCCGCTTCGCCATCGATCCCGGAAAGCGATGCACCGCAGGCGTTTGTGCACACACCGCGACGAACGCGTCCGGATCGGCCTCGGCGATTGACCGGGCGTCGAATCCATCGATCCGGTCGGCGATTTTGCGCGGTCCTGCAAACGCGACTTCCATCGCAATCTGTTGATCGAGCAACATCCCGACCAGCAGCGCGAACGGATCCTCGGACAGCAGAGAATCGGCGGCGGGGTCTGATGTGAGTTGCAGTCGCGCCATGGCGCCAGTCTAGGCAGGATCGAAGGCGGAGTGGCAGCCGGAGTTGGCGCCCGGCGATCCGGGGCCGACCAGTGACGACCGCTTAAGCGCTGCCACTGCGACGACGGAACTCCCGGCGGTTCTCCACCACACCGTGCGCGCGAACCTGCTTGCCACCGATGTCCTTGTGGTCGGAATTACCCGCCGACTTCGCCTTCTTGCGTTCCAGCGCCTCGCGGAACTTGCGTTTGGTGTCCTCGCTCGGATCAGACTCTGACTCAGCCATAGGGGCAGGGTAGCCCAGTCGCGGCCGGCGGGGCGTCAGCGGTTGCCGGGCGGCATGCCGTACAGATGGGTAATGGTCAGTCGCAGCAGCACCCGCCGGTCGGTGACCATGGCCCGGCGGTAGTCGTCCCAATCCGGGTGCTCGCCGACCACATTCCGATACAGCACGATCAGCGACTCGACGGTCTCGTCATTAGGCGCTGCTGCCGGTGGACTCAACACGGCGTCGCCCTCGGCGACCGCATACGACCAGCCGTCCTCCGAACTGACCAGAATCGACGCCCGCGCGTCGCGGCGAAGGTTGCGCGTTTTGGCCCGCGGTTCGGTGACCGACACCTCAAAGGTCAGGGTGCGCGGATCGAAGTGATAGGTCACGTTCGACAACTGTGGGCGGCCATCGCGCTTGATTGTGGCCAGGATGCCCAGCGAGTTGCCCGCGATCACCGCGAGAAGTTTGTCATCGAAGACGTGACGTGTCACAGCCCGAAGCCTACGCCGCGCGCGTCAGTAGGCTCAGATCCAAATGAACGGTCCCACCGATCCCAGTGCAGCGCTCACCGGAGTCTCCGAAACCGCACTCATGACGCTGAACGGCCGAGCCACTCAGGCCGGCCTGCCCGACGCCATCATTGAGGATCCGATGGCCATTCGATTGCGCGATACGTTGACGACCACCTACGGCGTCAACTATGACAAGTTCGGCCTCCGCGGCCAGGAGATGGCGCTGCGCTCCATAGCAGTCGACAAGTGCGCCATCGCCTACCTGCGCGCGCACCCGAGAGCCACTGTCGTGGCGCTCGCGGAGGGTTTTCAAACCAGCTTCTGGCGCCTCGACACAGCAATCGGCGATGCACAATTCCGGTGGATCTCGGTGGATCTGCCGCCGGTGATCGAACTGCGCGAGCGCCTTCTGCCGCACTCCCCGCGAATCACCAACCTCGGCCAGTCCGCACTGGACTACAGCTGGATGGATCGCGTCGATGACTCTGAGGGCGTGTTCATCACCGCCGAAGGCCTGTTGATGTACCTGCAGCCCAGTGAGGCGATGGACTTGATCACCCAGTGCGCCAGACGTTTTCCCGGCGGCCAGATGTTCTTCGACCTTCCCCCGACCATCATCAAGAAAATGGCGCCGAAGGGTATCCGCGCGACCAAGTCCTACCGAGTGCCGCCGATGCCGTTCAGCCTCTCCATCAACCAGTTGTCCGATTTGGTGGGAACCATGCCCGGCCTGACGACGGTTCACGACATCCCGATGCCGAAGGGGCGGGGGTTCATTTTCCACAAGGTGTTCCCGGCACTGTGGGGATTCGGCCCGACGAAGCCGTTCCGGGGTGTGTACGCGCTGCTCGAGTTCGGCTGAGCCTCAGCCGAACTCGGCATCCAGGTAGCGGCCCGCCTCCGGCTTGCCGAGGCCTAGCCTACGGGCGGTCTCGGCATAGGCATGCGCCGCGGCCGCCATCGCCGCGTCGGCGGGATCCGATCGGGCGACGAACGTGCCCCATCGGCGCCGGGTTTCGACGATCCCCGCGCTCTCCAATTCACGGTAGGCGCGCGCCACAGTGTTGACCGCCACCCCGAGTTCGGCAGCCAGCTCCCGCACCGTCGGCAGCCGGGTGCCGGCAGCGAGTCTGCCGTCGCGGACGGCGGCGATCACCGCTATCCGCAACTGGTCGAACAACGCCACCGGCGAATCGGTGTCCACTCGCAGCCACTGAGCCAGTTCCGCCACGCGTCTCAGTATCGCCGCTATCTTGTGGATGTGCGTATCGCGGTGCTGAGCGGAGCGGGAATCTCCGCCGAGAGTGGGGTGCCGACATTCCGCGACGACGCAACGGGGTTGTGGTCGAAGTACGACCCGTACGAGTTGTCCAGCACCGACGGCTGGCAGCGTCACCCCGAGCGGGTGTGGGCCTGGTACCTGTGGCGGCACCATCTCGTCAAGCAGGTCGAACCGAACGACGGCCATCGCGCCGTCGCGGACTGGCAGGACTTCGGCGAGGTCACTGTGATCACCCAGAACGTCGATGATCTGCACGAGCGGGCCGGCAGCCGCGCCGTGCATCACCTGCACGGCAGCCTGTTCGAGTTCTGGTGCGACACCTGCGGTTCGCGTTATCACCAGCCGCTGCCCGATATGCCCGAGGCGGAACTTGAGAAGATGCCCCCGTCGTGTGAGTGCGGCGGGCTGATCCGGCCCGGGATCGTCTGGTTCGGGGAGCAGCTACCCGACGAGGCGTGGCGGGCCGCTGTGGAGGCGGTCGCCCACGCCGATGTGCTCATCGTGGTCGGCACCTCCGGCCTGGTCTACCCGGCCGCAGGTCTACCCGAGTACGCACTGACGCGCGGCACGGTGGTGGTGGAAGTCAACCCCGAGCCCACACCGCTATCGGCGACGGCCACGGTGACGATCCGCGCTTCCGCCGGTGCCGCGCTGCCCGGCTTGCTGCAGCGACTGCCCGCTCTACTGGCCGACAACCCTTAAGAGTTCTTGCTCGCCCGGCCGAGCGCGATCTCGGAGATCGGCAGCGGAACCCAGGCCGGAAACGTCCGCTGCCGTCGGGCGGCCTCGATGGTGAACCCCGCCCCCGTGATCGCACGTTCGGTATAGCGGTGCGTGTGGCAGTTGCCGGCAATCCGCGGCCACACGGTGATATCCGCGACGCGTTGCACCCCGCCACGCCAGCCCGCACTGGCGACATGCTCGAAGTAGCGCAACTCACCACCGGGTTTGAGTACCGAGTTCAGTTGGTGCAGAACGGTATCGGGGTCCCCGACCGAGCACAGCACCAGCGAGCAGACGACGGCGTCGAACGGCTCGCCGGCGGGCATGGTTTCGACTGTGGATTCGAGAACTGTGACCGGCACCGATGCGGCAGCTGCCGCATCGCGCGCGACCGGAGCCAGCCGGGTCTCCGGTTCCAGCGCGACCACATGCTCGACGGTGTCGGGGTAATAGGCGAAATTGGTCCCGGTGCCGGCGCCGACCTCGAGCACCCGGCCGCGGAGGCCGGCTAGGTTCTCGCCGCGCAACCGGCGCAACAGCGCGGTTTCATGAGCAGATATCACCGTCCACATCCGGGCGAAGAACGGGTGGTCCAGCGTCTGCTCACTCACAGGCCCCACCCTAACCACCGACTTAGTCGGCGCCGCGCGCCCCCACCACGGTGCGATGGCGGCCGCCATCGTGGCGGCGCTCCGCAGGCTCCTCGCTGATACCGATGCGCTGATGCAACCGTGCCAGCGGGCCCGGCGACCACCAGTTCCACTTGCCCATCACCCGCATGAACGATGGCAGCAGTGCCATCCGGACCAGGGTCGCGTCGACCAGCACGGCCAGGGTCAGCCCCAGACCGAAGATCCGCATGAACGACACCTGGGCGGCGATCAGCGCGGCGAACGCGATCGACATGATCAGGGCGGCCGCGGTGACAACCCGCCCGGTTCGCGCTAAGCCCAGGGCTACGGCCTCATCGCTTCCTTCACTCGTCTGCGGGGAATCCAGCCAGTACTCCCGGATTCTTGCCAGCAGGAACACCTCGTAGTCCATTGAGAGCCCGAACGCCACGCAGAACAACAGCACCGGCATGTTCGCTTCCATCGTGCCGGTCGCAGTGGTACCCAGCGCACCGAGGTGTCCGTCCTGGAAGATCCACACCAGTGCGCCGAACGCAGCGGACAGCGAAAGCAGATTCATCACCACCGCTTTCAGCGGCAGCACCACACTGCCGGTCAGCAGGAACAACAGCACGAGGGTGATCACACCGATCAATCCGAGCACGATCGGCAGCCGGGAGGTGATGGCGGTGACGCTGTCCCGGTTGACCTGGGCGCCGCCGCCGATCAGCACTTCACGTCCGGCCGGTTCGGCAACGGCGTGTAGTCGGTCGAGTTGCACCTTGGAGGCGTCCGAGAAAAGTGCGGCGGTACTGCGCACCGACAGGAATGCGCTGCCGTCGGCAATCCCGGCCGGCGCCGACTGCGGACCGATCCGGTTTCCGCCCACGAAGGTTCCGCCTGGGGAGGACACCAGCGACACATCGGGAACCCGGGACAGATCTGCGGCGTAGCGGTCAAGTTCGAGCGGGCTGGCACCGGCGGCGTCGGGTATCACCATGGTCACCGCGGAGTTGAAGTTGCTCGCGAAGTCGTCACGAAGTTGGTCGCCCACCCGATGAGCGGACGCGGTCTTGGGCAGGACCCGATCATCGGGGTTGCCGAACTGGATGCGCAGGAACGGCGCGCCCAACAACATCAGCAGCGCGACAATAGCGACGCCGATCGGGATCGCCCGCGCCATCACGAACTTCGTTGAGCGGTACCAGAATTGCCGCTGCACGGGTTTGGCCACGGGCTCCGATCGCCGCAACACCCGACGCACCAAGCGGCGGATGTCGAAGGAGTCCAGTCGGTCCCCGAGCACGACAATCGCCGCCGGGGTGACGATCACGGCAGCCGCCACGGCGAACGCCACCGTCGCGACGCCGGAGTAAGCGAAGGATTTCAGGAAGTACATCGGGAAGAGCATCAAAGCCGACAGCGACAACGCCACCGTTACCGCGGAGAACAGCACGGTTCGTCCCGCCGTACCCATGGTGCGTACCAGGGCGTCCTCGCGGGTGGCACCGCCGACGATCTCGTCGCGGTAGCGACTGAGGATCAGCAGCGTGTAGTCGACGGCGAGCGCCAATCCGAGAGCGGTGGTGATGTTGAGCGCGAAGATCGACACCTCGGTGAAGCCGGTGATGAGTCGCAGCACCGACATCGCGCCCAGGGTTGCCATCAGGCCGACCAGCATCGGCAGCGCGGCAGCCACCAGACCGCCGAATACCCACACCAGCACCAGGAAACTCAGCGGGACGGCGATCGATTCCATCCGGAGCAGATCGCGTTGGGTCTGCTGGTTGATCTGCTTGTAGATCATCGCGGTGCCACCGGCTAGGACAGAAACACCGTCGCGGTCGCCGGCCAATTCGCCCGCCAGCGCAGCCGCATATCCCTGGGCTTTATCCTCGCCGCCCGCCATTGTTGCCACGATCAGGCCGGTCCGGCCGTCCCTACTGACCAACTCCCCGGCCGCCGCCGGGGGCGAGGTCCATGGCGAGGACACGATGAGCACGTTGGGCGAGGCGTCGAGGCGGTTGACGATATCGGTCCCGGCGATGCGGGCACGGGTTCCGGTGGCACCAGCAGCGTCGGTGACCGTGAACAGCAGTTGCTGATCGCTCTGGCTGAACTTTTCGCCGAGCAGGCGGCCCGCCGAGGCTGACTCCGAGGTGGGGTCCTGGAAGCCCCCGGCCGACAGGTGATTCGCAACGGGGATCCCGAAGATCGCGGTGACGACCATCAGCAGGGCTGCGAGCACCAGGATTTGCCGCGGCGAGCGAACGGCATATCGCGCTATTTTATGCAGCACAGCAGCCATCCCTCCCGTCGGCCAGCTAACTATTAGATAGTTCCAGTGTTCCGTGCCTGCGGCGGACGGTCAAACGATCCAGGTGGCGGTAACCCGCCGGTAAGAAATTGCCACCATTTTCCGAAACGTAACTCAATGATTCCTTAATCGGTACCAATAGGGTCAGTGCCATGTGGATCGACGACAACAGTGCCGATGTCATCAAAATGGACTTCGAAGCGCTTTATCACGGCGACGTTCTCGTGGAGGGTGACACCTCCGAGCAGTTCGAGGATCTCACCCCACTGGCCAACGCCAGCTGAACCCGCGCGGCCTGCGTACGGCCCGCGGCGTCCGACGTGGAACAACGCCGCGCCGAACACTCACAAACACCAACACTGCCCGCCTGGATTCAGGCGGGCAGTGTCATGTGTGGGGTAGCTCGACGGCTCTGATCAGACTCGTGCGTCCAGGTTGACCATTCCGGCCAGTCGTCCGGTGATGATGTCCTGGGCCTCCTCAACGATCCGACTGACCAGCTCGTCGACGGTGGGGATGTCGTGGATCAGGCCCATCACGGTGCCCACCGACCAGATCCCGGCGTCGAGATCGCCGTCGTCGAAGACCCGGCGGCCGCGGGATCCGGCGACCAGATCCTTCACTGCATCGAACTGACCGCCGCCGGCGAGGATCTCCACCACCTCGCGTGAGACCGCATTACTGGCCACCCGGGCGGTGTTGTGCAGGCTGCGGAAGATCAACTCGGTGCCGCGCTCATCTCCGTCGACGATGGCCTGCTTGACGTTCTGGTGGATGCAGGACTCGACGGTGCACATGAATCGGGTGCCCATGTTGATGCCGTCGGCGCCCAACGCCAGGGCTGCCACCAACCCGCGGGCGTCACCGAAGCCGCCGGAGGCGATCATCGGGATCTCGATCTCCCTGGCTGCCGCCGGGATGAGCACCAGGCCCGGCACGTCGTCCTCACCGGGGTGTCCGGCGCACTCGAAGCCGTCGATACTGATGCCGTCGACACCAAGGCTCTGCGCCTTCACCCCGTGGCGCACCGAGGTGCACTTGTGCAGCACCTTGATGCCATTGTCGTGAAAGATTGGCAGATGGGGCGCCGGGTTGGAGCCGGCCGTCTCGACGATCTTGATACCGGCGTCGACGATGACCTGCCGGTACTCGTCGTACGGCGGCGGGTTGATCGCCGGCAGGATCGTGAGGTTGACCCCGAACGGCTTGTCGGTGAGGTCGCGGGTCTTGGCGATCTCGTTGGCCAAATCCTTCGGGGTTGGCTGGGTCAGCGCAGTGAGGAAGCCGAGCGCTCCCGAATAGCCACCGCTGCAACCAATTCGGCGCGACCCACCCATTGCATACCGCCCTGGGCGATCGGGTGTTCGACATCGAAAACCTCGGTGAACTTGGTTACCAGTGCCATATCGTCTCTCCTTGCCGCGGGCTACCGCGGGGCCATGCGAATGGCGCCGTCGAGGCGGATCACCTCGCCGTTGAGCATCGAGTTCTCGACGATATGCACGGCCAGCGCGCCGTATTCGGACGGGTTGCCCAACCGCGAGGGATGCGGCACCTGCGCACCTAGCGAGGCCTTGGCCGGCTCGGGCAGGCCAGCCAGCAATGGGGTGTCGAACAGGCCGGGCGCGATGGTCATCACGCGAATCTTCTTGTCCGCCAGGTCCCGGGCGATCGGCAAGGTCATACCGACCACGCCGCCCTTGGACGCCGAGTAGGCGGCCTGCCCGATCTGGCCGTCGAAGGCGGCAACCGAGGCGGTATTGATGATGACGCCGCGCTCTTCACCGACCGGGTCATTCTTGACCATCCGCTCCGCGCCAAGGCGCAGCACATTGAAAGTGCCCACCAGGTTGATGTTGACGATGCGGGCGAATTTGTGCAGCGGGTAGACCCCGGATTTGCCCAGCACGCGGATGGCGTCACCGGTGCCGGCGCAGTTGACCACGATGCGGACCGGGCCGAGCGTCTCGGCAACGTCGAAGGCGCGCGTGACGGCGTCCTCATCGGTGACGTCGGCGGGTGCGAACCGCACCCGGTCGCCCAACTCCTTCGCGACGTCCTCGCCCTTCGAGGTCGGCAGGTCAAGGATGACCACCCTGGCGCCCTCGGACAGAAGAGCCTTGGCGGTGGCCAAGCCCAGGCCTGAGGCGCCGCCGGTGATGACGGCTACCGCTTCCTTGATCTCCACGTCCGTGCTCCTTTCGAGGGCTCGACCTACTGGTTGGTTGGCGACTATACCCAGTCGTGCAGCACGGCTTCGGTGTCGGCACCCGGAACCCCGGGCGGGTTCGGTTTGTCCGGCACGGTGCGGGAGAACCGCGGGGCAGGCGCCGGGAATAGCGAGCCGGCCTCGGAATAGAAGGTGTCGCGTTCAGTGTTGTGCGGTTCGGTCTCGATCTCGGCGAAGGACAGCACCGGCGTCACACACGCATCGCTGTCGGCGAAGATCCCCGCCCAGTGGTCGCGGTCATGTGCGGCAAAAGTCTCGGTGAATGTCGCGCGCAGTTCCGGCCAGCGGGCGACGTCATTCTGGCCGGGCAACTCGGTGGCGTCGAGGCCGAGTTTCTCGAGCAGTTCGGCGTAGAACTGCGGCTCGATCGACCCGACCGCGACGTAACGCCCGTCGGCGCATTCGTAGGTGTCGTAGTACGGCGCCCCGGTGTCAAGCATATTGGTGCCGCGCACGTCGCTCCACAGTCCGGTGTGCCGGAAGGCGTAGATCATCTGCGCCAGCGCACTGGAGCCGTCGACCATCGCGGCGTCGATCACCTGACCCTTGCCAGAGCGCTCCCGCTCCCACAGCGCCGAGAGGATCCCGAGGAGCAGGAACATCGAGCCGCCGCCGAAGTCGCCCACCAGGTTCAGTGGCGGCACCGGCCGCTCGCCGGCCCGGCCGATGGCGTGCAGCACGCCGTTGAGCGAGATGTAGTTGATGTCGTGGCCGGAGCGCTGGCTGCGTGGACCGGTCTGGCCCCAGCCGGTCATCCGCGCGTAGACCAGCCGCTCGTTGACCGCCGCGCAGTCCTGCGGCCCGAGGCCCAGCCGTTCGGTGACACCGGGCCGGAAGCCCTCGATGAGCACATCTGCCTTGGCGATCAGGCTCAGGACGAGGTCGCGGTCTGCCGGGCTTTTGAGGTCGGCCGCCACCGAGCGCCGGTTACGCAGCGCGTAATCCTTGCTCGGACTGGTTTTCGGTGGCGTGCTCGGCCGCTCCACCCGCACCACATCGGCGCCGAGGTCGCCGAGGATCATCGCCGCGTGCGGACCCGGGCCGATCCCGGCCAGTTCGACGACTCGCAAACCTGTCAGTGGTCCCGCCATGGTCTACCGCCCTTCGTCAGTGAAGCCCACTCTTTGTACCTCGCGTACAAAGAGCCGATACAGCGGGTCTACCGTGCAGCCATGAATTACACGGGCATCGCAGATCTCACCGTCGCATTGGACGGCGGTGTGCTGTCGTTGACCCTCAACCGCCCGGACAGCCTCAACTCACTGACTGAGGCGATGCTCAAGACGGCCGCCGATACGCTGGAATGTGCGGCCGCCGACCCGCAGGTGAAGGTTGTGCGTCTTAGCGGTGCGGGGCGCGGATTCAGCTCCGGAGCCGGAATTAGCGCGAAAGATCAAGCGGCCGCCACGATTTCGAAAGATGTCGATCCGCTGCTTGCCGAGGCAAATCGTACGGTGCGCGCCATCGCGGCGTTACCCAAGCCGGTAGTCGCGGTGGTTCACGGCCCGGCCGCGGGCGTCGGGGTCTCACTGGCATTGGTCTGCGATGTCGTACTGGCGTCGGAGAAGGCGTTTTTCCTGTTGGCGTTCACCAAGATCGGACTGATGCCCGACGGCGGGGCCTCGGCCCTGGTTGCCGCCGCGATCGGCCGGATTCGGGCGATGCGGATGGCCCTGCTGGCCGAGCGCATCTCGGCGGCGCAGGCCTTCGAGTACGGCCTCGTCAGCGCGGTCTACCCACACGACGATCTCGAGTCCGCTGCCGCCGCGGTGATAGCGACGTTGGTGTCAGGGCCGGCGGCGGCGTTGCGCAAAACCAAGCAGGCCATCAACGCCGCGACGCTGACTGAACTGGATGCCGCGATCGATCGCGAGACCGAAGGCCAACTCGGCCTTATCCATTCGCGAGATTTCGTCGAGGGCACCAAGGCTTTTCAGCAGCGTCGCGCCGCCAATTTCACCGACGTGTGAGCCTTCGCTACAACCCGAATATCGGCGGCAATGCCAGCACCATGATCAGCCCCCACACCAGGTGGGTGAGTACCGGTGCCAGTACACCACCGGTGGCCCGACGCTCGCATGCGCAGACCGTTCCCAGGATCACAGCGGCGAAGCCCAGCATGGCGTTGCCACTGGCCGACGACGCGCACACATAGAGCAGAGTCGAAATCGCCACCGGGTAAAACCGGCCGAGTGCGGTGTAGAGCGCACCCCGGAAGAACAGCTCCTCGGCGACGCCGTTGAACAGGGCGATCAACACGATGAAACCCAGATGGCCATGATTGGTGTACTCGAGCACCCGGGTGATGCGATCGGCGATCGGCGGGATCTCCCGCGCCACCAGTCCGCCGGCCAGGAAGGCCGCGCCCAACAGTGCCCCGACCGAGATCCCGGTGAGCACCGGCCGCTGATTTCGCCCGCGCCAGTTGATACTGCCCAGATGCAGTGGTCCGGACAGGAATGCGCCCACGGTCCACACCGCACCCAACGACACCGCTGATACGAAGAATGACTGATCGCCTGGCCGACTTCGCAGCGAGTAGCCGAGCAGCACCGCGCCGATCACCAGGACAACGCAAACGATCAGGCGCCGCCGGCGTACGACCGAGGGCCCTTCCCGCTGCGGCGCAGCGGCGTTGGTGGCGGCCGCACGGATCTCGCCTGGAATCGTCATGCGGTCACCGGATTCAGATCGCTGCATCGCGGCCGAATCAGGACAAACATGAACTCAACGGTACGAAACATTCGTGCCGAATAGGTGACGCAAGGCTGACGTCGCCGCATCAGCCCTGCCCGGCGCCGCGGTGCAGGTCGATGAGATGTTCGTAGACCGTGGCGTTGTGCCGGTTGGCGGCGACTTCGGCGTCGCTCAATTCACGGCGGACCTTGCCGGGCACCCCGGCCACCAGGGAGCGCGGCGGCACCACGGTGCCCTGGGGCACCAGCGCGCCGGCGGCCACCAGCGATCCCGCGCCGATGACGGCGCCATTGAGGACGATCGCGCCCATGCCGATCAGCACGCCGTCCTCCAGCGTGCAGCCGTGCAGCACTGCGTTGTGACCCACTGTGACTCCGGCACCGACGCGGACCGGAAAACCGGGGTCAACGTGCACCGTCACCCCGTCCTGGATATTGCTGCCGGCTCCGATGTCAATCAGTTCGGCCTCGGCTCGCAGGGTTGCCGAATACCAGATGCCGACCCCGGCGGCCAGGCGAACCCACCCGATCAGGCTCGCGTTAGGCGCGACCCACGATTCGGGGTCCAACTGCGGGGTATGACCGGCGACGGTCACGATGAGCGGTTCGGCCATGGCGGCTATCGTAAGGCCGCCCGTGACATTCACCACAGCGACCTGCGACTTCGAATCCCAGTCGCCGTTTTGGGTAACGAATCGCCTTCCGACTACGATTCCACAGGCGTTACGCGATGACCGGATAACTCAGGAGAAGTGACGTGAGCCCTCGTACCCAGACCCTCGGCCTTGTCGCGGCGATCGCCGCGATCACCGTCGCGGTTCCGACCGCCGTGAACGCATACGCGGACCCGGCCCCGGTCGATCCCGCCGCGCCGACTACGGCCGCCCCCGCGCCCACGTCGACCAAGGTGCCCGACCCGCAGGGACCGGGATGCGGCGCCTACCGCAGCGAGGTGCCCTCCGGCGCGGGGTCAATCGCCTCCATGGCGGTCCAGACCGCGTCCCAGGCCATTGCGAGCAACCCCGACCTGAGTACCTTCAGCGCCGCGATATCGGGCAAGCTGAACCCCGATATCAATATCGTCAGCGTGCTCGACGGCGGTCCCTACATCGTGTTCGCGCCGACCGACGCCGCATTCTCCAAGTTGGACCCAGCCGCGGTGGCGACCCTCAAGACCGATCCGACGGTACTTTTGCCGGTGCTCTTCTACCACATGGTGCTGGGAAACGTCGGCCCCGCGAACGTCGCCGGCAAGATGCCGACCCAGGACGGTCGGGCTGTGATCGTCACCGGTAAAGACGGCGATATCAAGGTCAATGACAACCGGGTGAGCTGTGCCTACGCCGTCCGCGGTGGCTACATCTACATGATCGACGCCGTGCTGACTCCGCCGACGCCGGCCGCTGAATCACCCACGGCCGCCTCGGGGACTGAGACACCATCGTCGGCAGCAGCGTCGTCTGCAGCACCGACCACCTCGGTCGCGCCGGCCAGCGAGTCGGCGGAGTCAGCA
>Ga0194056_10000578_pt1 | contig 20008 bp, 10 predicted proteins | sample SepL4413m_MetaG_FD_155458 | JGI IMG/M metagenome (GOLD analysis project Ga0194056, IMG submission 155458) | Anoxic zone freshwater microbial communities from boreal shield lake in IISD Experimental Lakes Area, Ontario, Canada - Sep2016-L442-13m | ecosystem: Environmental > Aquatic > Freshwater... | reverse complement strand
GAGAAAGCCGCCTATGCGGACTTGGACCGGCACATCGGCACCGTCGCCGCCCGTGGGCACCTATTCGAGTCGGAAGTCGCTCAACTGGTTCAGCAGTTCAAAGGCCGTTTCATCGAAGCCGAGATTCGCAAACGCATCAAGGTTCCCATCCGGAAGGATTCCCGGCCGGAGGGCGCCTCGCGGCCCGAACTGGACACTTCGACGGCGAAAGAAATCGAAAATCGCTTAAAAATCATCGCCAAGAAGGATCTCTATGATTTCCTTGATCTTCCGCAATCAACGAGCCATGATCAGCTGCTCAACCGGGCCCGCGAGTTGGATTCCGATGCCCGAAAGAACAATAACAAGTCGGCGGAGGTGACCGCTCAAGCTGAACTGGCCGGATTCTGCCTGCGGGTTTTCAAGAGCGAGGAGGAGCGGGAGCGTTACGACAACACGCTGGCGATGTGCGGATTGCGGGAAATGGACGGCCAGATCCGCATGGCGGGGGCCAGCAAGAAGATCGACGCGCGGGCCATGGAGTCGCTTCTTAAAGAGGCCGGCTCTCGAGGTGTAACTCCCGACGAAGCCCGAGCCTACATTTGCGCTTTCGCGTCGAAACAAGGTTGGGCTGTTGAGGTGCCACATGGGGATGGCCCAGATCGCGTCCACGCGTGTGGCGCATGCGGGGTAATCAATGCCACGGAGGCCACCGTCTGTGCATCGTGCGGGGAACCACTGTGGATCGCCTGTCCCAGTTGCCAGACGCGCAACGCCTCGGAAACAGTTATTTGCCCGAGATGCGGTTTCAAAGTGGGTAACGCCGCGCTGGTTCGCCGCATGGAGCGTGACGCCCAGCGGTCACTCGGCGACGGCGATTTCACGGCTGCAGAGCGCTACGTTCGCGAGGCCGAGGAACTCTGGAATGATTCCCCAAGCCTTCGCAAGCTTCGGGATCAGTTGCATGAGCACAAGCTACAGAACCAGGAGCGTCTGCAAAAAAATGCCGATACAGCGAAGAAACTCCAAGATGCGATGATCCACAAGCGGTTTGCCGAAGCCCAAGCCTTGGTCATCGACGTTGCGCACTGCGATCCGAACTATGCGAAGTTGAATGAGTATCGCGGGCAGATCGAAAAGGCAATCAACGAGGCTCACGGCCATGTGGATCGGGCCCGATTGGAGGAACGAAACGGCCGCATCGACGAAGCGGTGAACGCCTATGGTGATGCGTTGCGGGCCTGCGACGATTATCCCGATGCCCAGCGCGGCTTGGAAAAACACCCTCCGAAGCCGCCCGCCAATCTCCGCGCGGTTGCCCTGGTGGCGGGTATCGATTTGAACTGGCAGGCGACGCCGTCCAGGGGCCCGGCGAAATATGTCGTGGTTCGCAAGACCGGGGCGCCGCCGGTGAGCCACACCGACGGCAAAGAGGTGGCCGTAACGTCCGCCACCAACATTACCGACGCTGATGCGCCATCCGGCCAGCCGGTCTTTTATGCGGTCTATACTGATCGCGGCGGCGTGCTTTCCTCCTCGTCAGCCGCCAGCCAGGGTGTCGTTCGTCTAGCCGAAGTCGGCGAACTTACGGCGACCAGCGGCGAGAACCGCATTTCCTTGAACTGGAGACTGCCCGGCGGCGTGCAGGGCATCGAAGTCTGGCGAAATTCGGGCGATGCACCACGGGCCCGCAATGAAGGGGCATCGCTGCACGTGCCAGGAGTCGTGTCCACGTGTGTGGATGACAAACTGAAGAACGGCACACTGTATGGCTATCGGGTGATTACCGTATTTCGGGGGATCAACGGCGAATCGCTCTATTCCCAGGGCGTGACGTGCGAAGCAATCCCTTCCGAACTGCCCAAGGTGGTGAACGATCTTTCCGTGACCCAGGATCAAGGCGAGTTACGCGCGACATGGACGCCACCAAGTATCGGTACAGTCCACGTTTACGCCACGCCAGCCAAGATCGCTTACTCCAGCGGGCAATCGATTTCCCTTGTCGAAGCGGAAAAGATTGGCCGCCGTGTGCCGGCGGTCAGTAATAGGGAAATTCGGGACAAATTAAATAACATCAGGTTGCTGTACCTGGTTCCGGTTACGGTGTCGGGTACCACAGCGGTCGTCGGCCAGCAAGTCTTGATGAGTTGCCTGGGCGACGTACAGGATCTACGGGTACAAGTGCGAGACGGCCGACTGATTGCCCAGTGGCAGTGGCCGGCTGATTGCTCGATGGTATCGATTTCCTTGCGGACGGACACGTTTTCCACAGGCCCGGAGGACAGCCGCATCGCATTGTTCACGCGACATCACTACGAGCATCATGGAAAATTCGAGCACGACGTGCCCCAATCAGCCCAGATCTATCTCACTGTGTATGCCGCGTTGAAAGACGGCGTCGGGTGGGTCTACGCCTCGGGCACGGGCAGCGGGGCACGGCGGCGATGCGAGGTGGGTACGCGTCAGACCGTCCTGTACTGGGTTCGAGGCAAAGGCGATGGTGGCGCTGGTAAGACACGTTTCGAGCTACTGCTGAAGGCGGATTCCGAGATAACGCTGCCCGCGTTGATTCTCGTCGGCAAGCCGGAAGGTCTGCCGCTCGCCCCGACTAACGGCACGGTTGTGTTGAACTTGCCTAACGGGACGATGTGTGCCGAAGGCAAGCGGGTCTCGCTTGCCTTCAAAATCGATCGCTCTGATCGATTTTGGCGGTTCAGGCTGTTTGCCGTGAATGAATGCGACAATCAATGGTTGGAGTTGATGGAATCGGATAAACTGGGAGGCATCTTTCCTCCCTTGTTCGGCTAATGAGGATTGACCTCCTTTTGCGAGAGGATGAACGACGATGAGAGTGATTTCACCCTGCGGTTCGGTCACATGTCCCTACTGCTTTGCCCAATTTCATCTCTCGAAGGCGGCTAGGCGCTCGCTTTCGCCGTCAGCCGTTAAGGAGCCGGATGAGGTACTGGGGCGGTTTCTTTCGATTCCTGCGCCGCGATTGGCGCATGTGGAGTTGCCACCACCGGCGAAGTTCTGGGGGCGGGTGAAACGTCGCCTGATTGCAAACCACGACGGTATGTCCGATTGGAAGAAAATCTGCCCGGAATGCCATTTACCCTTGCCCCCGAAGACGGCTAATGGCGAACTATCCAACGACATCTTCGCGATCATCGGGGCGCGGAGTGCCGGCAAGAGCAACTACTTCGGAGTACTTCTGAAGCTGCTGCAGGGGCACTACGCCCAGGAAATGGATTTCTCCTGCTACGAGCAGGAAACATTCTCGGTGAAGGACTTGAAACCGATCGGTTCGTCGCAATTGTACCGGCAGCGCTACGGCAGGAAGCTGTTCGACGGCAACGAACGGATGGCCGTCGATCAGACGAGGTCGGCCGAGACAGAGGTTGACAGCCGAATTCCGTTGATCTACCGCCTAGAGTGCAATCGGCGGTGGTTCCATTACATCAGTCGTCCACTTTCCCACGTTGCCGCAACGAACCTAGTGATCTTCGACGCGGCCGGGGAGGACATGGACGATCCCACGAAACTAGAACACTATTACCGCTATTTGCTCCGCGCCAAAGGGATTATTTTCCTGATCGATCCACTGCAGTACCCCGGGCTCCGCAGCCAGCTTCCTGAGGAAATTCGCAAACGCTTGCCGCGCATCGAGACTGAGCCGGCGGAGATCGTGGCAAAAGTGATCACCATGTTCGAGTCGCGGGCCGGATTGCCGGCCGGCGGCAAGATCAACGTGCCTGTCGCCTTTGTCTTGACCAAGTCCGACATGCTGCGGGGCATTGTGCATTCCACGTCCGAAATCCTCCGCGACTGTTCACATAAGGGCGGTTTCAACCGGTCGAGCTGTCAAAGGGTTGGCGAAGAAGTGGTCGAGTGCATCCGCGAATGGGACTGCCCGCAGCTCGTTGACCTGGCCCAGCGCCGGTTCCGGCATGCCTCTTTTTTCGCGGTGTCCGCCTTGGGCGAATTGCCCGACGAGAAAATGCGCATTAAAGCTGTATCGCCGCTTCGCGTGGGCGATCCCTTGCTTTGGATACTCTGGAAGTCCGGTTATATTCCGGCTCAACGAATCTGATCTTGCAGGAGGCAAACCGGGTTATGAAACAGCTATACTATACATCTTGCCGCGAAGGCGAAAGCGTAAACGGGCGAAGCGGCTTCCAGATCCGCGCCATCTCGCGCGATGTCGATTCCGACCGCGTTCGCGCGGCCCTGCGTTTCGCCGGATACTCACTTCCTGAGGGAACCCAAGGTTCGGAAGAGGTTGTCTCCACGTCCCCCGTACGCCTCATCCTGGTCGACACGCCGGATGCGGGCAAGCTGATTTGCCACAGCGTCTACGTGGGTAAAGATCCGACCACCGGCCGTTTCGGAAATTTCTTTTCGCACCTACTGCTAGAAGTCCCATCTGAGATCGACGCATCTCGCGCCATCGCAAGCTGGGGAAGCGACGGCTGGCAACGAGCCGACATCCGCTCCGGCTCGGTACTGCCCGACCTGTCCGACTTGCCCGTCGGCGACACGCTTAACGACGCTGAGTTGGGCAGTTTCCTGACCTCAGACGAGAACCGGGCGATGTTTTCGTTCGTCCTGACGGCGCACCTTTGCAGTGCAGCAGAAGAACGGATATTCGTGGCGGCTCGGCCCGAAGACGCCGCATTGTGTGTCTACGGAATGACCCGCACCTTGCCGACCGGTTTGTTGAAAACCCTTAGTTTCTCGACTTTTGAGAATCAACCCCTTAGTTGTTATTCGCGGCTGGTTGCGACCCACTGGAACGAGACGCATCCGATGTCGGCGATCGATCTGCCCTCGTCCTGCTATAGCGACGGTGCCGCAGGATACAACATTTACTCGGGCCGGCACACGACACTTCCCCGCACGTGTGAGTACGTGGAATTTGCCATCGAGGCGTTGGTTTCCGGTAACCGCGATGATCTGGATCGGTTGTTGGCAATCTGCGAGAAGTACCGTGTCGAAAGCGCGGAGCATCTGGAGATTGTATTTCGATTCCATCACCAGCCCCAGTCTGCCTCCGCGGAGGAGTTGCTCCAGGCATTGGGTCGGGCCGAGTTTCAGCCGTTGCTCCTGGATCGGCCGGAGTTAGTACAACGGATCGTCGCCACGGCCCTGGACGACGTCACATACCGCAACGTGGAGCTTCCGAAAGCACTGGCCAAGGTGCCTGCCGAAGGCGAATTGCGCACACACATGGCGGACGTGGTCCTCGAGAATGCCCTTGCGGCCCTTTCGTCTGGTGACGCAGCGCGGGTGTGCTGTGCTGTTGAGGAAGTGCTGCCTAAAATCGCCACGACGCAACGCAAGAGCGGCTGGCATCGCGTCGTAGATGACGTTCACAGACTGAACCTCAAAGAAGACCTGCGTATCCAACTCGCCCCGCGATTGTTGAAGGCAGGGGCCATCAATGGCGAAGTGCAGCGTCGGAAGTGGCTTGCCAGTACGTCCGGCCGGTTGCGAGTCTGGCTCGATTCCGACATCGAAGAGAGCCAGAAGGACTTCATTTGTACGAGTTGTCTCGATGCCGAAGGTGACGTCACCGAGGAATTTGCAGGAGCTCTTTCGTCGACAGAACAATTGTCCCGCGCCGTTGACGTTATGGTCTGGGCCGTCGAGCATGGACGCACGCCGGACCTGGCCGCGTATCTCTTTCGCGGTGTCTTATTGCAAACTTCATCGCCGGAAGAGTTCTTCGCCCGGATCATGGAACGCCGCAATCAATTACCCGAGGCCCTGTTCCGCGAATGCCTGAAGGCAGCTTTGGAAAGGGGCCGCCTCGACATGATGAAGCTGATTCTCCTCCAAGGCGCCGAACTGGCATTGCAGATTCGGGACTCGGACGACGTCGAACGATTGACTCGCGGCGTCTTGCGGGGCTTGAGTGATCAGGCGTTGGCCGAGCCCAAGCTGCGCGCGTTCTTGGCTGCAGTGTCCAAACGGTCGGACGTCGATCCCGACTTGGCGGAAACATTGAAAGCCTGGCTGAGCCTCGGCTCCTTCTGGGAGAAAACGGCCTTGGACGCGACATCCTTCAAGGCCGTGGCTGCCGCACTTGCCGCAAATCCGCCGAATCGCGACGAACTGTCGTGCCGCGTGGTCGACCGCCTAGTCCGGCTGTACCTCAAGCAGGGCGAAGCGAGCGATGTTCAGACGGTCGTTGAGATCGGATTATACCTTCTCGGCCCGCATTTTGCTGGCGGTGCCCCGGCTCTCTATAGACTGTTATGCTGCAAGTTCCAGGCGGAGCGACGCTTCTGGAACTGTACAGGCCTTCTCCACGCCCTGCTAGCGGTCGCCTTGGGAGCTGCCGAACATCGGAAGCTCGCGGACGAACTGGACGAGGAACTGATCCTAGATGCACGCAATCTGGCCCGTGACCTCGGGCGGTACGGCCGTACTACGGTTTTTGCCGCGATCGAACGACGCGTGAAGCGTTGGCCGGAGAGACCACGGCGGCTGTGGAGATTTTTTGATGAATTCGTCCGACCGCGACGTCTGGCCGTGATCCACGGTTTCGGTTCGCTTTTTCGCGTCTTTGTTTCGCGCTCGCCAAAAGCATGGCCGGATGACGAGATCATCGCGGCCAAACTCTGCGAAAAGTTCGTTCAACCGGGGCTGCTCGATTGGTTGGAGGAGAAAGTCGAGAACCACCGCGCTCCGGAAGCAGATGCCTACCGCAGTATTCTTGTGTATTGCAAAAAACGAAATGCTTTCTGGAAACATGCGGAAGTAATCGAGGTTTTCTTACGGTTGGGCCTGGGAGGCGGAATATCGGCCGGGCTGGCCGCGAAACTGGGTACGGATCTGTATGGCGACGCCCTCGGCCTAGCGAAGGAACTGGCGGCAAAAGGCGGGACGCGGCGCTACGAACAGGTCAACGCACTAGCCATGAAGTGGCCCGCAGCCGTGAAGCGGCGATGGCAATTGTTCGCTGACTTCCTTCGTCCCTCATTGTGGAAGATGATGCTGGAAAATCTGTTGGTCCTCATCCTCGCCTCGACTCTTGCCTCCATCGTGTGGATCTTTTTGAATCATAGATTGGTACTGCGATGATCGATCGGACGAAAAAGCTGTTCGTTCTTCAGGCCCGAACGCAAGCCTCGGCCGCGGCGATTTCGTTCGCTTTGTTCTCGCTCTTGCCATTGGCCGCCTTTATTTGTCTTCTGGCTGGTTGGATCGTCTTCGTTGGCTGCTGGATCCTTATTGTCGTTCTCGGCTTGCTAAGTTATGGGGTGATTCTCGGCGGAGGTCTTTCTATCCTTGCCGCGCTGCTTAACAAAAAAGGTGTATTGGTTGGCGGAGGAATTGCAGGAATTTTTATCGGCTGTATCGTGATCAGCTTCTTCCAATCGACTTACCAGCCTTTGGTGAAAACCGCAAATACCGCCCTAACCGAGGCCAGCGAATCGGGTGGCTTCCTGTTCCGCGACGTATTCATCGCCAAACAGATATATTTATGGTCATGGTTCATTCTTGCGGCTTTTCTCCTGGTGTTCTGCGCGGTTTCCATTTTCCTCGGTCTGTTGCTTTTGGAGCCGTTTCTTAAGCATGCCCTGTTTCGGATTGGCTATGCGTGCCCAAATTGTCATCGTCGGGGAGTGCCGCTGTTTCGCTGCTCAAATTCCACATGCAATAACCTCATCCGTGATTTACGACCCTCGGCCTACGGCATTTTTCGTGCCCGCTGTGGCAAGTGCGGCGCGACGCTCCCCACGGCGGATATTTTCGGCCGACTGGCCCTGCAAAAAGTGTGTGCGCGACCCGAGTGCTCAAAAGATCTTGATGAGTCGGGATTGGGTCATCACGCGGAGTTTCACATCGGCATCATCGGTGCTCCAAGCAGCGGCAAGAGTAACATGATGTTGACTTCGATCTGGCAGTTGGAGCAGCAGTTCGCGCCGGAGAATCACTTGACGGTCGACTTCGCCAATCCCGCTGAGAAACAAGCTTACAAAGTCGCAATCGAGCGCCTCCTTTCTGGTCAGGTTGCGGACAAAACCCGTTCGCAGTTCACGCCCAAGGCATTGACCCTGCTGGTCCAGTCAAAAAGTAGCGGCTTTGGCAGCCGACTCTATATCTACGATGCAGCAGGCGAAGACTTTTGCGGAGGAGACGGTGCGTCTGGCCATCGCTTCCACCAGTTCGTGGACGCCATCATCTTCGTGATCGATCCGTTCGCCGAGCAGAGTATTTGTAATCTCCTCAGCCAGACAGTCAGTCGGGACGATATCGCCCGCACCAATCCCGCCTCTGCCTCCGCAGATGCAATCCTTGCCACACTGGTGAGTCGCCTGGAGGATGTCATGCAGGTTCCCGCCGGTGGCAAATTCCTCGTGCCGGTCGCAGTGGTGTTGACCAAGTGTGACGCATGCGGGCTCGAAAACCGTATCGGCAAGATGCCGTCGCTGGAGGGGCAATACTTAAGTATTGCGACTGCGGCGAACGATACTGAACGCCAATCAAGTCTGATCCGACAATTTCTTGTGGATGCGGGCCTCAGCAACGTCGTACAAATCCTTACAAGGCGTTTCCCTCGGGTCTGCTACTTCCTCGCCAGTGCGTTGTCTCCAGCCAAAGATAGGAAGGATGGCTTAGTCATAGCACCGCGAAACGTGGTCGCTCCCTTGATCTGGGCCAGCTTCCACTCACAGGCGCTGACTGGCTCACCGCCTCTCCAGTATATCGCTTGGAACGCCTGGGCCCATGTCCGGCGTTCTTTGCGGGGACAAGAGGGTGGTCTCGCACAAATGATATCATGGTCGATAATGATTTGTGCGGTTGCCGTACTGGTTAGCACGTTGTGGTATGGAATCGCCGGGATTTTCGGTGGAGCACGCCGACCATAGTGATTGACATGGTTTCACCATGCCCACACAATAGAAGTGAGCAACATCGTGGCCGCCATCATTGGACTCCACCCATTCTTGGCGGCCAATATACCCCACGATCGCCTTGTCGGTGGCACTGCGGCGTCCCGGGATCAACATTGCGACATAATTGAAGAATCTAGGCGAGGGGTTTTAGACCATCGTGATGACAATATAATCCACAGCCAAGCGTGAACACCTGAAGTTAATCTCCATGTCCCGGCCCAACTATTACCTGTTGCTCGAACTCGACTGTGGCGAGAAGTCTACAGCCAAGATCGAATCGGCGATTATCGCAAAACAGGCCGAATGGTCCCGCGATCGCAATCACCCCAAGAAGGGACGCGAGGCGCAGCAGTACCTTGGCCTTTTGACGGACATTCGCAAGGTTATGGGCAACGCGGAGGATCGGGAAAAGGAATCGCGGGAGTGCCGCGAGCTGCGGCAACAGGCGGAGAAAGCCGCCTATGCGGACTTGGACCGGCACATCGGCACCGTCGCCGCCCGTGGGCACCTATTCGAGTCGGAAGTCCAGGCGATCGTTCAGCAGTTCAAGGGCCGTTTCATCGAAGCCGAGATTCGCAAACGCATCAAGGTTCCAATCCAGAAGGATCCCGGACCGGAGGGTGCCTCGCGGCCCGAACTGGACACTTCGACGGCGAAAGAAATCGAAAATCGCTTGAAAATCATCGTCAGGAAGGATCTCTATGATTTCCTTGATCTTCCGCGATCAACGAGCCATGATCAGCTGCTCAACCGGGCCCGCGAGTTGGATTCCGATGCCCGAAAGAACAATAACAAGTCGGCGGAGGTGACCGCTCAAGCTGAACTGGCTGGATTCTGTCTGCGGGTTTTCAAGAGCGAAGAGGAGCGGGAGCGTTACGACAACACGCTGGCGATGCGCGGATTGCGGGAAATGGACGGCCAGATCCGCATTGCTGGGGCCACCGGGAAGATCGACGCCAGCGCCATGGAGGCCCTCGTTAACGTGGCCGGCGATCGGGGGGTTACGCCAGACGACGCCCGAGCGCATATTTGTGCTTTCGCGTCAAGAGAGGGATGGGCCGTCGAATTGCCGCCCAGCGGCGCGGGGGGCCGAGTCCAGGCTTGCGGCACGTGCGGGGTGATCAACGCCGCCGAGGCTGAAGTCTGCGTGGCTTGCGGCGAGCCGCTATGGATCGACTGCCCCCAATGCCGCGCATACACCGCGTCCGAAACCGTCGTCTGTACGCGATGCGGCTTCAAAGTCGGGAACATTGCCTTGGTACGCCGTTTGGTCCACGATGCCCAACGGGCGTTTGCCGACCGCGACTTTGAAGCCGCAGAACGCTCGCTGCGCGAGGCCGGAGACCTCTGGAAGGACTGCCCGAACATTGCCGGGCTTCGCGACCAGATTAGCCAGCAGAAGCGAAAGACCCATGAGGAGGAACGACAGGCCGCCGAGCAAATCCACCGTGCAATCGGGGAGAGTCGCTTCATGGCGGCCGAGCGGCTGTTGGCCGAGAGCCGCCAGCGTGGCGTGGTTCTGACCGAGACCACCGCCTGGGAGAAGCAGATTCGCATGGCCCTCGATGCCGCCCAGCGGCACGTCGAATACGCACATCAACGGGAGCGAACTGGCTCGATCGATGATGCCATTGACGCCTACTCCGAAGCTCTGCGAGAATGCCAGGATTTTCGGGAGGCGGCCGAGGGATTGCGCAAGTGCCCACCCGACCCGCCGCGGAACCTCAATCCCGTGACCGAAGGTGAGACGATCAGGCTTACTTGGCAGGCGGGAGGCTCGCGTGGCCAGATTCGCTATCATGTCGTGCGGAAGGCCGGTTCGGAACCTCGCACGCGGGACGACGGCGAGACCGTTGGCGAGACAGCAGCCACATCCCTGACCGACGACAAGGCCCTGGCCGGCCAACGGTACTATTATGCCGTCTACGCGATACGGGGCGACGCGACTTCGCCGCAGGCGGCCGTACAAGGACCGGTCCTGTGTACCGGCGAAGTCGCCCGTCTCCTTTCCGAACCGGATGACGGACGTATCTTCTTGAGATGGGAACCGCCGTCTCTGGCCACTTCCATCGAGGTCTACCGCAAGGAAGAGGCCGAGCCGAAATGCCGCGGCGAGGGCAGCCGGCTGACCAGCGTGTCGTCGAACTCCGCGAACGATTCGTCGCTCGCCAACGGCAAGTTCTACGGCTACCGCGTGATTGCCGTTTTTCGGGGTTTGGATGGCAACCCTGTTTACTCCCGGGGTGCCACGATCATCGCAGTCCCGAGCAAGCCGGCCGATCCCGTCAAGGACCTCGCTGCAGTGCGTAAGCAGACGGAAGTTGAGGCCCAATGGACGGCACCCGACAGCGGTCTGGTACGGGTCTATCTCGCCGACCGGAAGCCGACGCATGGTTATGGCGATCGCTGCACGCTCGACGAATTGGATAGCCTGGGCAAGCCGTTGGAGAACATCAGTTCGTCGTTGGCCCGCGGCAAGTTGGAGACGAGGCAGGCGAAGTACCTGGTTCCCGTCACGATCTCCGGTTCGACGGCCCTGATTGGCAAGGCGATCGCAATCAACTGGGTGGACGATGTCGAGGAACTTGAGGTTGAAGTAAGAGACAGCCGGCTTTCGGCCCGGTGGAAATGGCCACCGGGCATTGACACCGTTCTGGTGGCAGTGCGCAGCGATCATTTCCCGGAGGGGCCGAACGATCGACTGGCGAGCCAAAAACGCTACTTGCGCTTCGAGTATGATCGCAATGGGGGCTATCGCATGCAGGTGCCTAGAGTGCAGCGGTTGTACTTGACGGTTTATGCGATGTTGCAGAGCGACGGCCATTGGCAGCATGCTTCGGGGGCAACGCCGGGTTCGCAGAAGGAAGTGCCAATTGCATGCTGCCACGAGATCCGTTATCGCGTGAACCGCTTTTTCTTCAGCAGGGACTATAGGCTTACGATAGTACCTGACATTGCCACCATCGTACCGGAATTGGTATTGGTCGGCAAAGCCACGGGCCTACCGTTGCACCCCAAGGACGGCTCTGAAGTGTTACGGATTGCCGCCGGTACGAGATGCTCGCCGGACAGCCCAGTTAAAGTGACATTCCGACCACCGGCGGTCAATTTGCGGCGATGGAGGGTCCGACTGTTCGCTGTAGACGAAGGCGTTGGTACCTGGCTGCGTCTGAATGACGAGAGTTGAAAAACTAATGGCTGCGAGGAAGATGAAATTGTATCGCGAGGAAGAATCATGACCTGGGTTACCCCGTGGAGCAAGTCAACTTGTCCGTTCTGCTTTCATCGTTTCCACTTAGGGACTGCGCCGCTGCGCATCACGTTGTCGGGGGGCGCGAAAGAGAAAGACAACCACGTGGGTAGATTCCTCAGCATTCCTGCGCCCGACATGGGTGCCGTTGAAAGCCCTAGCCGCAGCCTATTGGGAACACTCGTTCGCAGATTCTATGTATCGGAGACTTTGGACGACAAGCGGCGGGTCTGCCCGAACTGTCATATGTTTCTTCCGCACGCGATTGCGAGCGGTCAGCTGGCGGGCAGCATCGTCGCCATTTGGGGCGCACGCAACTCCGGTAAGAGCAACTTCTTCGCCGTGCTGCTTCATGCCTTACAGAACCGCTATGCGAGCGAAACCGGTTTTACAATCTTCAGCCAGGAAACTTTCTCGGTTCGGCAGATGAAACCGATCAGCTCGGATCAACTCTACCGCGACCGCTACGGAACGCAATTGGGTAGCGGTATGGCCATCAGCCAAAATCAGTCCGCCCAGATCGATCGCGACTTACGGATCCCGCTAATCTACCGACTGCAGTTTCCCAAACGACCTATCGACTACCTGCTTCGGCCGCTGTCACGAGTCAAAGCAATGGATTTGGTGATCTTCGACGCGGCCGGCGAAGACATGGACGATCCCACCGCGCTGGACCAGTTCTACAGGTACGTTCTGGGAGCATCGGGGATCATCTTCATGATCGACCCCTTCCAGTTTCCTGGTATTCGCAGTCGATTGAGCAAGAAAGACCTCCAGAACTATCCGGAAATCGGAGTGGGGCCGATCGACATCGTCTCTAACGTAATCAACCTATTCGAGAGCCGAGGCGGGCTCCGTGTGGGGCAGAAGATTGATGTGCCGGTGGCTTTCGCTTTCTCCAAGTCTGATGGTCTGCATGGGCACGTCTATGCAACCTCGCAGATTCATCGCGACAGCCAGCACGAAGGCGGTTTCAATGTCAGCGATTGCGATCGGCTGTCGGATGAAGTCAAGGAATGCCTCCATGTCTGGGACGGTCCACGCCTGGTTACCTTGATCCGGGACAAGTTCAAGCATTATCGTTTCTTCGCCTTGTCGGCGCTGGGGCAAGTACCCGGTGAGGAGTTGAGGATCACCAAACCGCAACCACGGCGGATTGCGGACCCTGTGTTGTGGCTGTTGTGGAAGCGCGGCTTTCTCCGCACCGTGAAAGATTGATTTCCTGATTTGAGCAATTCTATGAAACAGTTCTACTACACCTCCTGTCGAACAGGAAAGAGCGTATCCGGTGCTAGCGGATTCCAGGTCCGCGCCGTCTCTCCATCCTTGACATCCGACCAAGCTCGCATGGCCCTGCGTTATGCCAGCTACGCCTTACCGGCCGGAACTGTCCCCAGCGAAGCTACCCAGACGATGGCCCCCGTGCGTCTGTCGCTGCTGCGCACGGCCGATCTGGGCCTGATTCTTTGTCATGCGGTCTGTGCGGGCAAGGACCCAATGACGGGCCGCTATGGCAACTTCTTCGCCCACCTTCTCGTCGATGTGCCAATGGATATGGGAGTCGGACGGGCGATTGGCAGTTGGGGCAGCCCTTTCTGGCGGCGCGTGGATGATGATAGAGGCGTGGAGCTGCCCGAAATCAGCCAGATAGGCGAAGGTACTCTGCTGAACAACTCTAAGCTTGCGGCTTTTGCGTCAGAGAAGGGCAATCGCGATCTGCTGACGTTCGTTTTGACGGCGATACTCGCGACCAAACCCGATCAGCGGATCGTGGTTGCGGCAACGCCGGAAGACGTTGCTATTTGCGTCTACGCAGCGACGCGGGCCTTGCCCCATGGTCTGCTCGACGCACTCACCTTCTCGACCTATGAGAACGAACCGCTTTCCTGTTCGGCAAGGTTGATTGGGACGTGTTGGGCTGACCTACAAAAGGGCGACTTGCCTTCCTCGTGTTATAGCGGAACGTGCGTTGGCTATAACCCCGGCAGCGGCAAGAAAACTGACCTTCCGAAGCAGTTTCGTTGCGTGGATTGGTTCGTTCGCGCCCTGGCTTCGGAGGACAATCAGCGAAAGGTCGATGGGTTTTGCGACACTTGCAACCAACTTGACATCGAATCCCCAGAGCTTGTGGAATTGCTCTTCCGGTTCAAAACGAAAGACGGTTTGGCGGACCTCAGCCAGGACGACTCCCTGCGAGTATTGCGCGATGGAAACATGTCCGCGCATGTCCTGAAAGCCTCTGGCAACCGCGTGGAGTTTCTCGAAAAAGTTGTCGGTTGGGCACAGGCCGACGTTAACTATTTCCAGACTGTCTACCCATTGGTAACACAAATCTTGTCGCCATCGTCGGACATGTTGGACCCCATTACCGGGCTGACTGAGCCCACCCGGGAAAGTCTGAAAGGATGGTTGTTCTTGGCTGATTTTCTGTCCTCGCCGCAACTAGACACCGATTGTGTGGATCGCCTCAGGCAAGTTTTATTGGAATTACCAGGGGACGCGTTGCCGCAGGTTTTCCAAATGCTCGTGCCAAAAATCTCGCAGCAATTATCCCTTCAGCAGCAATATCCGGATGCCCAGGACCGCTTGCGTCACATGTTGACGACCCTGGGGCCATGGTATCCAGGGCAAAAGTTTGCCCTCTTTCACGCGATACTAGGGCAGTACTCGCCGACCACCTCGCTGTATTGGAAGAACTCGCCTCTGATGTGTGCCGTGGTGGGCGTGGCCTGTGCCGATTTGCCCTGGAACGCCGCCCGTCGCGACGTCAGCGCGATCATCAAACGGATCCAAGATCACGACGCACAGAACATTCTGAACCGGATCGGGCGCGAAGCGGATAAATGGTCCTCGTCGGCCGCCGACAATTGGAGAGACGTAGCCCCGCGGAGTCTCTGGGATCGTCTTGTCGTTCCGTCGATCTTCGTCTTTGTGATCTTGCTTCTGCTGTTGTTTGTCGCACTGTTGCACTGGAGAGGATATTTCAAGGTTCCTGGACTTGATCGCTGGATCCCGCAGCGGGTTAATAATCGCGCCGCTTACTACGAAAGAAAGCCTAGCCGGGCAAGCGACAAGGCCCCGATGATCGCCAAGGAGGAATCGCATGAGCAAGATCGACCGGACTGAAGTCCATTCTTGCCTGCGACCACCCTTCTTTGGCGTCGTTGGCATCGGTGTTTTGGTCGTAATTATCCTGGAGTTTGCTATCGCTCGCCAGCTCGGTTGGTGGTCTGCACTGGCATTGGTAGCCGCGCTGGCAATGCCGGTTGGCGTGCTGGGTGTGATGGGGGCTTTGATCTGTGAGACATGGGCCAAGATGGTTTTCAATCGGATCCACTACAGTTGCCCCAACTGTAAGCACCAAGGGCCGCCAAAGTTCCGCTGCAGCGGTTGTGGCGAGGTCGTCGAGGATCTCGGACCGACGGTTCACGGCCTATGGCGAGTGCGGTGCTACAAGTGCAGCACGGAGTTACCCACGGTCGACCGCGCCGGTCGCCTGGATCTGACCAAGGTGTGCGAGAAATGCTTGCACGACCTCAAACACGCTGATCTGGGGCGAGTGTCCGAATACCACATCGCAGTTGTCGGTGCGACTTCGGCTGGCAAAACCAATCTGATGTGGACCTCGATCTGGCAGTTGAAAGCGAGCTTCGCGCCGAAAAACCATTTTGAAGTCAGCTTTGGGAACCCGGACGAAGAGAGGGACTTCAGTGCGCACGTGAAAGCATTGGAAGCCGGCCAGGTCATGACCAAGACCGCGTCCCTCGTGCCTAAAGCCTTTCTGCTTTCACTGAAATCGAAAGAGCTGAATGGTTCTATGCTTTACATCTACGACGCGGCTGGCGAGGCTTTTCCCAATCCCGAGATCCTGGGTGAGCACCCCGTTGGTAGATACGACGGAGTTCTTTTCGTTATCGATCCCTTGGCCGAGGAGGGGATACATAAAGGCGTTCTCGGCGACTGTGACGAGAACGAGGTGGCCAACAGCAACCCGGCCCCCGTAACAGCCTCGGAGATCCTTGGCAACCTGATCGGTGTCCTTGAGAGAAAGCTTGGCGTCGCTGTCGATACTCCCATTGACCTACCTATCGCTATCGTAATCAGTAAGATCGATGCTTGCGGGTTGGACAGAAGGCTTCAGCTTGGCCAAAGTGACATTGCTCACACCTACTGCAACATGAAGATGGCTGCGCACCATGCCGAGCGGTATTCACGCCAGGTGCGAAGTACTCTTCTGCGGGTTGGCATGGGGAACTTCGTACGGATGGCAGAATCACGGTTTGCCAGGGTCGCTTATTTTGCTGCTAGTGCGTTAGGTAGATCGGGCGCAGGCTCCAGCAAGCGAGGATTTCAGCCACAGGGTGTACTAGCCCCGCTTGTGTGGCTCGGCTATTTCGTCGACGCGTTGAGCGATATCGATCCATTCGATCGGACTTTTGTCAATTGGCACATTTACTTCACCCGGTGTATGCAAGGCCGCGAAAAAACTCGGGCTGCCGTGATCAGTTGGGGCCTAATCGCCGCGATTCTGGTGGGTGTTTTGGGCTTATTTTTGAGATTTCCGTTCGATGCAGTCCTATTGTGTGGAGGAGTCCAATTTCTGTTGCTAGCGTTTGGCTATACATGCATGTACTTCATCCTAATCCGTGGCCGCTATAAGGATTGAAATAGATGGGCGCAGCAAATCAAATCTCTTCCACAAAAGTCTGAGCCGGGTTACAGCCTAACGATACAGATTTATTTTGTCTCCTTGTTCACGTTCGAGTACCGCCATGCAGCAACTCTATTACACTTCCTGTCGAACCGGGAGAAGCGTGGGTGGAAACAGTGGATTCCATGTTCGCGCCATGTCGCCGGGGCTTTCAAGCGAGACGGTCCGTGCGGCAATCCGATACGCGAGCTATTTCCTCCCAACGGACACAGTCCTTGGCGCAGAAACCACGGCGACTGCTCCGATTCGATTAGCCCTCCTCGACACTCCCGATGTCGGGCGAATAATCTGCCATAGCGTCTACCTGGGTAAAGACCCTCTGACGGGACGTTACGGCAACTTCTTTTCGCATATCCTGCTGGATGTGCCGCCGAAACTGCAAGCCGGCAGGGTGATTGGCGCATGGAAGAACGACTTCTGGAAGATATCAGACGATGATGGCGAGACCGATTTGCCCGACATGACCCGGTGGCCGCAGCCCCCTGCCTTGGACTTTCGACGCATGGCGGCTTTTGCCTCCATAGAGATGAATCGCAAATTGCTGACGTTCGTGCTAACGGCACTGCTCAACACGACAAAGGACCAGCGAATACTGCTGGCAGCTCCGGCCGAAAGCGTCGCAATTTGTGTTGATATCGCGACTCGCTTGTTACCCGAGGGGGCGTTGGGCGATCTAACCTTCTCCACGTACGAGCATGAGCTGCTGGGATGCCATGCCCGGCTGGCTGCGACGACCTGGGACAACCCGGCGGGAAGAAGTCTTCCGACGTCGGCCTATACCGGATCTTGTGTCGCCTGCAACGTGTTCGACGGCCGAAGGACCGAGTGGCCCATGTCCTCGGCCTATGCCGAGGTCGTACCGACTATTTTGGCCTCGCCGGAGAGGTTTCAGCAGTTACTGGAATTCAAGACGCGGTGCGAGCAGTTACAGTTGCAGGACTCTGGGCTGGTCGATCTCGTTTTTCGCTTCGAAGGCAAGGACCGAATGAATGGTCTGTTGGCCGAAAATGCCGGGCTGCTGCTGAAGTACGAACGGGTGGCCAGACACTGTATTGTTCGTTGCCAGGGAGGAGGCGACTTCCTGCGGCGGCTGGCGCAGTGGGGCCTCTGTGATGCAGTACTCCATACATCCGCGGTTTGTTTTTTGCGACGTCTTCTTGACCATGAACCGAATGCTCTAACGCAGATTGTTGGATTGGATATCAATACTCGGCGGCAAATTGAGGGCTGGTTGTCGCCTGAGGGCTTTGCATTCACCGCCGAAGGGGACTTGGAGAGTCTGTCTCAAATGGTCGAGCCAGCAACGGAGACTGGCACGGTCGCGCTACCAACTTCACCGCGACGGCGCAAACACCGACGGACGCCCGCGTGGATATACCTAGTGGGGGTTTTGTTCGTCCTTGTCCTAGGCGGGATTGCGGTGATCTCGTACTTTGGGATTTTACCCAAGTGATTTCCTAAATCCTTGCGGCCGTCAGTCATGAGAGGATTTGGGATACTACGCTTATAAGAATAGTCGCTCTTTCGGGGTTTAGGTGGGCCTTGGTAATGCTTTCACTCGTCGCGTTGGTTACCCCGTGCATATTGACCAGTTACCTGTAATCGCGTCGCGAAAGGGAATGAGACCACCGGATAGGACTCACGAGAGTCGGGCGATCGCAGATTTTTCAGGTGAGCAGCCTGCTCGGGTTCGCGGCGCGGGCGCACCCCGAAGTGCTGGCGGCTGAGCTACAGCGAGGGAGCAAGTCAAACGACACAATCGGCTCAAGACATGATAAACCGCCCAGCCGTTGGACGGCACTGGGTCGGTTTGGGTTTTGATCGCGCCGCAGGCTCGCGTCGGGTAGCGATTGGGCGGACACCCGATAGGTCGAGGGTGCGCGTGACGACAGCCACGCTGTCGTTTCCGAGATCGCCGATCAGCTTATGGTTTTTCGGGGTTTTCGTACGGGAGTTGGGGGCTTCTGCCGCTCTTGTACTCGTCAACGTCCGCCTTCTTCACTTTCACCGCTTTATTCTTGACAGCAAGTGCTTTTTCGGCGTCGTCGGCCTTCTTTTGTGCCTTTTCTACTTCCTGTTGTAAGGCCGCTAGTTTGCCTTCTTGCTTGTCGCCAATCCGTTTTGCCGCCTCTAATTCTTCTTCGGCCTTCTTCAAGTCTTTTTGCCTTTGGTCTTTCTCTTTCAGGGCAGCGTCCCGATCCTCGTTGGCTTTAGACAATTCGCGTCTCAGTCTTGTCATCTCAGGGGAGATCTTGCGTATGGCTTCTTCCTTGTACTGGATAGCGAAGGGAATAGAAATCCTTTGCTCCTGAAGTGCTTTAATTACGGCGTCAAGCCTTTCGAGCTCCAAGAGGCGGCCTTCCCGACTGCCATAGGCATCGAGTAGCGCAGTCTCTCGAACGGTATCTCCCGCGGCCGGTTGAAGACCCGAGCCCGTTGCGAATACTACGTTACCAACGACCTTCTGCACAAAAATGGGACCAAGATAGCCGTCTTCATTCTCGCGCGAACGATAGAGCGAGAGTCTTTGCCAGGGAACGAGTTGGACATCCTCCTTGCACCGGATCTTCAGAATGTCGGGGGCCTCCAAGCTGGCTGCGGGCCCCAAGTGAACCTCCGTTACCTCGCCCACGCTTTCCACAGATGGCTCCTCCGCGATCAAAAGTTGAACGCTAGTCACCGAGGCCAAAATGACGCCGATCAGAAAAGGAAATTTAGCCACAACAGACTTCCTCCGCATAGTTGATCCCTGCTGCACAACACCCGCAGGTGGGGTGCCGTGCCGGGAACGGTTAATATCATCCATGATAGTTGAACGGTGGGGCGAGTCAATGATGGCGTCATTCTCCACGAGGTCGATTCTCTCGATCTATTTGATACACCCCCATGGCGTGGGTAGCTGCGAAGAGGAACGGTATTTTTCGGACAAATTGGGGTTCGTGGCAGTCATCAGCCACACATGCCGCCAGTCTCTACGGAGGCCCTATGCCAGGCTATGGTTGTCGCGGATCATTCGAGCCACGAGTTTGACTGGCCCTTAGGCAGCCGCAGTCTGCCGGCCCCTTTAGGAACCGAGGATTCCCTGCTAGAAGCCTGTACGGCGAGTTCACCGATGATGAGAGGGCTGGCCGCCAATCGCTGCTCCAGCCATTCCACTGC
>Ga0194056_10000577_pt1 | contig 20025 bp, 13 predicted proteins | sample SepL4413m_MetaG_FD_155458 | JGI IMG/M metagenome (GOLD analysis project Ga0194056, IMG submission 155458) | Anoxic zone freshwater microbial communities from boreal shield lake in IISD Experimental Lakes Area, Ontario, Canada - Sep2016-L442-13m | ecosystem: Environmental > Aquatic > Freshwater... | reverse complement strand
GATACTCAACAGGATAAAAGTCGCGGTAAACAGCAAAAAATAGCTGACATCGACTGAGCTAAGCTGACCACTTTGCAGGTTTTGGAAATGCCTTAAAATGGATAGATATTCAAACAATTCACTGCGCTGGTCTTTCATACTGGCTGACCAGTCCAGAATCCATAACAATAATAAAATGCCAAAAGTGCTCATGGCGGCAACGGTAGGGTGACCGGCCACCGTGGACATAAAAAGACCGGTAGCCGTAAAGGCACTGACCAACAAGACTAACGCCAGCAGGTTGGCAGCCAGTTTGCCCCAATCAAGCTCGCCGCCTACCAGCAAAGACAGCGGCATCAGGGTAACCAGAACAACCACCAGTAATAACAAGCCAAGGCTACCCAAATACTTGCCAAGAATAATATCGGTCGTGGAAATGGGTGCCGACAATAACAGCGCCAGGGTTTTGTTGCGGCGTTCTTCACAGATTAGGCGCATGGTTAATAGCGGCGTGACCAGCAACAAGATAATGGCGGCGTTACCATACAACGGTGTCACGACAATATCGGCCAAGCCTGGCGCTCCGTCAATAGACGCTAATTTTGGCTGAATCAGGGTGAAGGTTTCAACCTGGGTTAAAAATAAATAAGCTAAAAGTCCTTGCAGGACGGCTAATACCGTCCAGGCCAGCGGTGACAAAAACAGGCTTTTAAACTCTCGTTTGGCGATGGTTAATATCATGCTCATTAATCGTTGTCCCGGGTCAGGGCGATAAAAATATCTTCCATCGATTTTTTTACCGGCGTCAGTTCTTGAAGCTCCCAGCCGTTGGCAATAATGGTTTCAGCAATGTGCCGGGTTGGATCATCGGTCACGTGGCAGTAAATTTTGAGCTGATTATTGGCAAGGGTCTCGATTGAACTGACGCCGGGGATGGTTAATAAAAGGCTGGCATCCGCTGGCAGTCGCGTCGTTACGTGAAGACTGCCGGTATTCATGGTCTTGTTAAGCCCCGCGATGCTCTCGCTTAATATCAGTTGTCCCTGATGAATAATTTGTACGTGCGAGCAGGATTCCTGTACTTCACTCAAAATATGCGTAGACAGAATGATACCGTGATCTTGCCCCAATTCGCGTATTAAGGCGCGAATTTCCCTGATCTGGATAGGATCAAGACCCACGGTTGGTTCATCAAGAATAATAACATCCGGATTGTGCAAGATAGCCAGGGCAATGCCCACACGCTGCTGAAAGCCCTTGGACAGATTGGCAATCAAGCGGTGAGAAACCGCCGTTAAGCCACAACGTTCCTGGGCATGATTAATCGCCTGAGCGATAGCATTTTTGGCGATACCCTGAAGTTCAGCGCAATAGTGCAGAAATTCCTGCACGCTGAGTTCTTTATAAAGTGGCGGCGTATCCGGTAAATAGCCAAGACTGCGCTTGGCCTGGTTGGGTTGATCCAGCAAATCAAAGCCATTGATGGTGATTTGTCCGGAACTGGGTGCCAGATTACCGCTCAACATTTGCATGGTAGTGGTTTTACCCGCGCCATTAGGGCCAAGAAATCCCAGCACTTCGCCTTTTGCCAAGGTAAAGCTGACATCATTAACCGCGCAGACTTTACCGTAATAGCGACACAGATGGTCGACAGTGATCAGGTTGGTCATGGGGTAGGGCTATACTTGCTTGAGTAAAACTTGTAATTCAGCCTGGATTTTTTTACGGTAAAACAAAAATTTCCAGCGCGTACCGCCACATTGCCGCCACAAAATAGCAGAACGTACTCCCGCCAGCAAACAGGCGCGTATTTTATTGGCAATCTCGGGTCTGGATAAATATTCCTGCTCACCATTAACCATGATTCTTGGCTGGAGTGTGCTAATAGTGTTCTGATAAACTTCGCCCAGGTTGGCGAGTACATTTTCATGTAACAAACCAAAATGTTCACTCTGTGCCTGAGCTTTAGAGACGCCGATTTGAATGATTTGAAGCAGATCCTTGCGACTGGATAACTGGTTTTCAATAAAAACCAGTGAAGCGGAATAACGTGCCTGTTCAGGATTGACCACTTTAAAACCGGTCATTTGTATGTTAAGTTGCACCAATCCCAGTTTTAATCCGGCCAGACCGCCATAAACATCAATGACACTGTCAGAGTCTATTTTTAAGATACTGGCAATGCTGGTTTCAAACGCAACCGGGTCAGCCGTGCCTTTGGTCGCCAGTTGTTGCACCAGTGCCGCTGCTTGAGCAATGCCGGCCAAGGCGATAGTTTGATGAGTGATCGTGTTTAATTGCATAAGTTACTATTACAGGTGATTGGGTTATCAAAAATATTGGTTTTATGTGGTCTACAGTGGATAAACAATAAAAATCACCGATAAACACAGGTCTTAATTATTAGCTAAAAAACTCTAAAGCCGTCATCCCGGCATGGACTGCCGGGATCCAGTGCACAAGGATGTACTTATCTATATTGTAGGGTATTTATTAAAAATACAATTATAAATCAGTTGATTAGATGCTTTGTAAATGCCATCCATGGCAACCGGATTCCGGCAGTCCATGCCGGAATGACGGCTCTACGAATGGCAGTAATGTCTACTTATCATGCGATATGCTTAGATTTTTAATCATTATATTGCTCACTATAAATCACATACGGCCAAAATATCTGGGTAGTCTAAAACATTTACGGTTCAGCGGACTATCAATATTTGACAGCACGGCGAGGACAGGGCTATTCTTTTGAATTATGCATGATTACCCGTTGCTACTGAATATATGATATAACAATTAAGCGGTAATTAATCAAAAGCAAACACGAAAACCGCAAAACCAACCAACACAAAGGAAAGAGAAATGATTGAATCTGTTGTTTTAACCGTTACCGATATGAAATGTGGCGGTTGTGAAACCAATGTCACGGGAAAACTAACCGCTATTGAGGGCGTTATTTCGGTAAAAGCCTCGTTTAAAGAAGATACCGTCAGTATCGAGTTTGATAATGAAAAAACCACGTTGGCCAGTATAAAAGACACCATTATCGGCGCTGGTTTTCCGGTATTGAGCGATTAAATAATCAAGTTATAGTAAGGTAGATTCTATGAGTGCAGAAGAGACTTCTGATGAGATACGGCTATCCATTTTAGGGATGCGTTGTGCGGGTTGTGTAAGTGCTGTTGAGGGTGCCTTGGCTGCCGTTGCGGGTGTTACGTCTGTCAGTGTTAATTTTGCCGATCACTCGGCAATGATTAAAGGCCACGCTGACCCGGATGCGTTAAAGCAGGCCGCCCAAGAGGCCGGTTTTGATGCTGCGGTCATGGAAGGTTTTGAAGATCCGGCAGAACAGGAAGCCCAAGAATTACAGCGTTACCGACAACTGATGAAGAAAGCGGCGGTTGCGGGAATTTTTGGCACCTTGCTGATGTTGTCAGAACATTTTGGCTGGCTGCCGGAAATCGGCTCAGCGACCGGACAATGGCTCTGGCCGGAAATTGCACTCATCACCTTAAGTATCCTGGTGTATTCAGGCTGGCATTTTTACAGTGGTGCCATCAAGTCTTTAAGTCTGGGTCAGGCCAACATGGATACCTTGATTGCCTTGGGTACCGGTTCGGCTTGGCTGTATTCCTGTATCGTCATTGATTATTCAGCGACTTTACCGGCTTTGGCAAAACATGCTTATTTTGAAGCAGCCGTTGTTATTCTGGCTTTTATTAATCTGGGAACCGCGCTGGAAACCATGGCCCGAGGTAAAACATCCAGTGCCATTCGGCAACTAATCGGCATGCAACCCCGAACTGCCCGCGTGGTTAGAAATGGCGAAGAACTGGATATTCCTATCGAAGCAGTGGGCTTGGGTGAAACACTGCGGGTCAGACCCGGTGAAAAAATTGCCGTTGACGGCGTGCTGATCGAAGGGCATTCCACTCTGGATGAATCCATGTTGACGGGTGAACCGATCCCGGTAGAAAAAAGTGTCGGCTCAGAAGTGGTGGCAGGCACCATGAATCAAACCGGCAGCTTTTTGTTTAAAGCAACGCGCATAGGTCGCGACACCGCTTTGGCGCAAATTATTAAAAGCGTGCGGCAAGCGCAAAGTAGCAAACCAGAAATTGCCCGCTTGGCCGATAAAATTTCCGGTATTTTTGTACCCGCCGTCGTCGCCATTTCGGTACTGACTTTTTGGGTGTGGTACATCTTTGGCCCCGAACCGTCATTGGGCTATGCCTTTGTCACCTCCATGACCGTGCTGGTTATTGCTTGCCCTTGTGCGCTGGGTTTGGCAACACCTATTTCGGTGATGGTTGCGGTGGGTCGGGCAGCACAATCCGGTATTTTGATTCGCAAGGGTGATGCCTTACAAACAGCAGGCAAACTGACCTGTTTAATATTGGATAAAACCGGTACGGTCACCGAAGGCAAACCGACGGTATCCACCATTGAAGGCAGCGCCGGCACTACACAAGAACAAGTATTGTACTTGGCAGCCAGTATTGAGTCAGGTTCCGAGCATCCATTAGCGACCGCTATTTTAAAGGCAGCAGAAAACCGGCAAATCAAACTGGAAAAAGCCAGGCACTTTGAAGCGATTGCCGGTTTTGGCATTACCGCGCACATTAACGAACAAATCGTGGCCTTTGGTAACGAGGCATTAATGGATGCCAAAGGCATCACTTTTGCTCATTACATTGACCGACTTAAAGAACTGTCGGCACTGGGGCAAACCCCGATGTTGCTGGCCGTAGACGGTAAAGTGGCCGGACTTATTGCTGTTTCTGATCCCATTAAAAAGGACTCTGCACTAGCCGTGCAGCGGCTGAAAAACCTGGGGTTACGCATCATCATGGTAACCGGCGATAATCAAATAACAGCCCATGCTATCGCCAAACAAGCCGGTATAACAGAAGTCAGGGCGCAAGTGTTGCCGCAGGATAAAGCCGCTGTCGTTAAAGAATTGCAGGATCAAGGTGAGATTGTCGGCATGGTCGGCGACGGTATTAACGATGCACCTGCCTTGGCGCAAGCTAATGTCGGATTGGCTATCGGCACGGGAACAGATATTGCCATAGAAAGTGCGGATGTGGTTATTTTGCAAGGCTCCTTGTTAAAAGTCCCCGAAGTGATCGCATTATCCAAAGCCACCGTTATTAATATCAAACAAAACCTGATGGGCGCATTTTTCTATAACACCATCAGCATCCCCGTTGCCGCAGGTTTGTTGTACCCGCTGTTTGGGATCTTGTTAAACCCGATGATTGCCGGTGCAGCAATGGCCATGTCTTCAGTGACCGTTGTGACCAATGCCAATCGCTTGCGCTGGAAAAAGTTCGATGAGGATCAATAAACCAGCATTTTTTCGTGTGATTTAAAGAGTGCGGTGGCATCAAAACGTTGGGATGGGGTTGTAAGCCTCGTCCCGCGTGGAGGGAAGTGAATATTTACGAAAAGAATTCTGCACATAGAAGCCGCTTATTTTAAATAGTAGTGTTTTATAGGTATTTATACGGATTGTATTTTTATTTAAAAGTAATATAGTTGTTTGCTAGGCTTAGCTGCTTCAAATTTTATATACAAACATATCCCATTGATTAATATAAATAATGTTCCCGCCTAACTCAACGCTCCAGCGGAGCTTCGCTTTACCTTAGCATACACGGTTTGATGAGGGAGGGCAGGCGCAAGCCTGTTCTCTACTTTACCCTTAGTTGTTCCTACATTGCGTTGAATAACAAGAGGTCACGAAAATCGCTCCAAGTTGTTTTACCCTACCTTATAAACGCTTAACTTAATCTCGGAGAATATGAACATGAATAAACTCCTCAGTAGCATCATCATTCTGCTTGGAACCGCCAATATAGCAACGGCTACCGGACATGACCAATACAACTGGGCGGGGGTCTACGCCGGTCTCAATCTGGGGTCTATCTGGACCAACTCCCACCTTACCGCCAACCATGAGTTTTTCATCTCCGAGACGGCCACCTACAGCCAGAATCTCAACTCCACTAATGTCAATCCAGGCTTCCAGTTTGGCTACTTACAGCAATTGGATAACAATTGGGTGGTAGGGGGTGAGGCCGATTTTAGCTATCCGGCCACCAGCAACACTTACACAAACCAGTGGTCAGGAGACCCTGGTGTCTGGGATCGCTTCAATGTCCGTAACAATCTGCAAGGTTCCTTGCGGCTAAGGGCAGGTTATACCATTGACCGCTTCCTGCCTTTTATCACCGCCGGTGTCAGCTTTGCCAGTATGGGGCTTTATTATGACAACGAAGAGCAAAACAGCGCCAATGCTTATTCTACCTCAACCACCCAGACCGGTTGGGTGCTGGGTGGCGGACTTGAGTATGGCGTACTGGATAATCTCTCTGTCCGCACCGAATACCTCTATACCGACTACGGTAACGCCCTTAACATGAATATGCCCAATGTTGCTGGTATTCCAGACCCCAACGGCGCGGCGCATGTCAACATGTCCACCAATGTGCTCAGGGCTGCGGTCAATTACCGGTTTTAGATGTATGCACACATTTTGACCTTATCGCACCTGACGGGAAATCGTGTAGCCGGAATAAGGCTTTTCAAGTATTAGTGAGAACAAGCGTTTCCAGCTTACCGCAGCACGCATACTGTTTCAGGACAGGTCTAACGCCTTTATTTTTGCGCTGTTTCCCTGTTGCGCGTTTCCCAATCTCCAGCTTGGGAATGGACAGAGATTAATAAAATTTGGAGATTTAAAATGTTACGACTAATGATATTTTACCTTACCCTGGCTGCTGCTTTATTTGCCCCGGGCGTGTTTGCCCGGAATGATGTCACCTCCCAAAATGGCGTGACTGCAACCGGGTTGTTCAAATCCATTGCGGTGAGTTGGACCAATACTTGCGCCGTCTGTTCTTGGCAACTTAGCACCAAGTACAACAATGACCCTTGGGTAATACACGCAGTGCTGCCCAAAGGGGTTACCCAATACACCATACTGAACTTGCGTCCCGGCCAAGAGTACCGGGTTAAAATGGATGCAAAAAGAACTAACCGCTGGGTAAATCGGGCGCTTTTTACAAACATGACTGGCAAGTTAGCAGAGGATGGCACTATCCTTAAGCAGATCATCTTCTTTGGCCGCCATGGCATACGCTCTGCCGCATTCCCCAACGTACCCCCCAAATTAATGATGTTGGGACAGTATGCCTATCAACCTTACCCCGACTCCGACTTCAAAGTCCATTGGGGTTACCTGACCCTCAACGGACAGAAGGCGGCCAAACTATTCGGCTCCTACTTCAATAAGTATCTGCTCCAAGAAGGGCTTCTCACGGGCGACCCTACAACAGATCTATCTCACTCGTATTTCCGCGCCAATTCCATTCAGCGCTCAAACATTACCGCTGCCAAATTCGGGCAAGGGTTGATCCCGGCGGTACCTCCATCGGACACAACAATAATACCTGTACACTCATACCGACTGGGTAATCCTAATGATCCTAAAGATCCTGTCATACCCGACCCGGTGTTCGATCCTATTGCAAAATCCGTGGAGATGAATAAAGTTGTCCCTCACGTTGGCGCTTACGTTGATCTTCATCTTGACCCTGCTCGCGCCGTGAGGGAAGCTGAAGGAATTTACGGAAATTACGCAGATGTGCTTTCTCTCATTAGTAAAGTGCTCTATTCGCCGCCAGAAAAACCGACGATGCTAGCAGGGACACCATCACCACTACCACCGCCAGTAAAACAATACCCACAAGGCTCGCTTGATCCAACAACCCAACCTTTTATTCTTGAGGCCAATCCTGTAGTCCCAATACCCCCACCAGTCGATTTACCCCCTAGAGCAATAACAAAAGCAGGAGGTTTTATTTATCTCGGTGGTCTGGATTCAACGAATACTTCAACCGACCCCTTTGTCATGCAATACACTGATGGCTTCACTCTCAATAAAGTGGCTTGGGGCCGACTTCCATCGTCTACTTCTACTTTGCTGGATTCTCTTTCCCAAACGACCCGGCTTGTTACCTTACAAATTGATATTGAAATGCGTCTGCCCTATGTCAGCCAGGTACAGAGCTCGAACGCTGCTTCCCACGTACTTCGCACCATGAGTCAAGCCAGATACGGAAGTAGCGGATCTAGCGGAGTATTTGGGGACGGCAATTCAGAGATCAAGGTAATTACCAGTTCCGATTACTATGTGTCCGGATTGGCGGGTCTCCTTGGTCTCACCTGGACACTGCCCGGCTACCAAAAAGATTATATACCTCCGGATGGAACGCTCGTTTTCGAACTGAGAAAGTCCAAAATATCAAAAGCTTATCTTGTTCGCGTTTTTTACTACGCACAAACCTTCGATCAACTGCGTAATCAGACAGTACTGTCCCTTGGAGTGCCACCCGAGCAAGAGCAACTCAAATTTGGCACCTCAGACGAGATCAGTTTTGACGCCTTTAATACGCTTCTGAGCCAAAAAATTGACCAACAATACGTGCAGCCTTTCTCGCAAGTGCCTCCGCCTGGCGTATTAACCGGTGTCCCCTTGCAATAGCTAAAGGGTGAGTTTCCAAGCCCTCATTCCCAAACTCCAGCTTGAGAATGGGTAGATCAATCAATATTTGGAGCTATAAAAATGTTACGTTCAATTATTCTTTACCTTGTCCTTTCTTCTGTTTTATTCACCACAAACGTTTTTGCCCAGGGCACCCCCGCCCAAAATGGCGTGACTGCCACTGGGGGAGTCACCTCCGGGAGCTCCAAGTACATTGTGGTAAGGTGGACTAATACCTGTACGGTCTGTTCTTGGCGACTTAGCCACCGTCGTGGAAATGATCCCTGGATAAGCTTAACGCTGTCAAAAGGAATCACCCAACACACTATACAAAACTTGCAACCCGGCGTTGAGTACTCGGTTAAACTGGAAGCTAAAAGGGCGGCCAGATGGGTAGAGCGAGCGCTTTTGACCGTTGCCCCGGCCGCAACCACTGTTTTTACGACACGCCAGAAAACGGTTGTACCTGATTCAGCGCCTTGGGGTATAAATCCTATTTTCCCGTGGGACGTTCAATGGTTCCCCCAATACGGCTACGGCTCTTGGTATTATGGCCCGGGTCTCCAATCTGTAAAACGAACCGACATCATGCAGGCAGGTTATTCTGGTCCGTTGCGCAATACTGCAAGTCTTTTGAATTTCTTTGCCATGACTGATATCCATATTAGCGATAAAGAATCTCCTTCTCAGGTGATGGAACTTGCCAAGTTATACGTTGGTGACGTCCAATACCCGGTTTCTTCGACATATTCGCCGGTTATGCTTTATACAACCCAAGTTCTCAACGCAGTCGTTCAGACGGTAAACGCCCTTCATAAAATTAAGCCGTTTGATTTCGGCATCGCGCTGGGCGATGCTATAAACAGCACTCAGGGCAACGAACTCAGATGGTATCTCGACGTCCTTGACGGCAAGTTTATTTATCCAAGTTCCGGTGATCATGCCGGAGCCGGCACCATCGATTATCAGAAACCTTTTAAGGCGGCAGGGCTAAATATGCCCTGGTATCAGGGTCTCGGCAACCATGATCATTTTTTCATTGGTTCATACCCTGTGGCACCTACACCTAAACTACAAAATTCCTACACCAGCGCCTCTATCCTCAAATTGGGTGATGTATTTCTTGACCCTATAAACGCCGTAAACGAAAATGATTTCTATATGGGCACAGTCAATGGCTCGACTCGTTACGGTGACCTTATAAGCGCAGGCTGTGTCAAAGTAAATCCGAGTGTAGGATGTGCCAGCGCCATAATAGCTCCCGAGCCAGTTGTAGCTGATCCCGGCCGCAAATCACTGACGAGAAAAGAGTGGATGCAAGCATTTTTAACAAGCACTTCAAAACCGAAGGGTCACGGTTTCACCCAGCAAGCTAACGTCGGTCCAGACTTTGCCTCCTACAGCTTCGTACCCAAACCGGGTGTACCGATCAAGGTTATCGTGCTTGACGATACCCAAGTGGACAGCAATGCGAACCTTCCCGAATCTCCCTTGTGGGGGCATGCCTATCTTGACGAGCCTCGGTATAAATGGCTTGTAGGCCAACTTGAAGCCGGTCAGAAAAACAATCAGCTCATGATTATCGCTGCGCATATACCGATAGGTGTCGAAGGCTATACCTCAAGCGGTTGGTATCCCAAGGCTTACCCTAACAGCCAGGCCGCTTTTATTGCCAAACTCAACACCTACTCGAATCTCATTCTGTGGATCTCCGGACATCGTCATTATAATGTAGTTACTCCGTTTCCATCACCTAATCCTAATCACCCTGAATTGGGCTTTTGGCAGGTTGAAACTTCATCGACAAGGGATTTCCCTCAGCAGTTCCGTACTTTCGAGATTGTCCGCAACAGCGACAATACCCTTTCAATCTTTGCGACCGACGTCGATACCTTAGCACCGGACGGGTCATTGGCTGCGATATCGCGCTCTTATGCCATCGCGGCTCAGCAGCTATACAACAATCAGTTGCCTTTACTGCCGACGGCTTCGTACAATGCAGAGCTTGTTAAACAATTGAACCCTACCATGCAGGGGATAATTCAGAACCTGCCAGCCCGTTAACCCCTCTTCGTGACACCCACAGGGCGACAGGCAGGATAGTCTGCGTGAATCCATGCCGGAATGACAGCCCTATGATTTGTGTTAATATTAATTCATTTTATGACCCACTTAGATTTCTAATTGTTGTGTTATGGGTTACCCACTGTAAATCACAGTGAGCCTAAAATAGACGCTCTTCAACAAGCAGCAATACCGGTTAAGTTTGACCTATTACCCCGGCTTGGTTAAAAATCCTGATAATTTATTAGGGATAACTGGCATTAATAGCCCGTTCAAATTAAAATGATAAGTTTTTTATTGGGAACACTCAATAAGCATATCGTGACAATCACTCCGACGGACTTTTAATGACTGATCATAAACTAACACACCTTAAAGAGCTGGAAGCTGAAAGCATTCATATTATTCGTGAAGTCGCGGCTGAATTTGAGCGTCCGGTCATGTTGTACTCCGTTGGCAAGGACTCTGCCGTGATGTTACATCTAACCATGAAGGCATTTTTTCCCGGCAAGCCGCCATTTCCGATGATGCACGTCGATACCACATGGAAGTTTAAGGAAATGATCGAGTTTCGTGATCAGTTGATTAAAACGCTGGGACTGGATTTAATCGTTCATACCAATCAGGATGGCGTTGATCAAGGTATTGGGCCTTTTACCCACGGCAGTAAAAAACACACGGATGTCATGAAAACGGACGGACTTAAACAGGCACTGGATAAATATCAGTTTGATGCGGCTTTTGGCGGCGCACGCCGTGATGAAGAAAAGTCACGCGCCAAAGAACGGGTGTATTCGTTTCGTGATAAAAACCATCGCTGGGATCCCAAAAATCAGCGTCCTGAATTATGGAATATCTATAACGGAAAAATAGATAAAGGTGAAAGTATTCGGGTGTTTCCTTTGTCCAACTGGACGGAATTGGACATTTGGCAATACATTCATTTGGAAAATATTCCTATAGTACCGCTGTATTTTGCCAAGAAACGCCCGGTTGTTAATCGCGATGGCATGTTGATCATGGTTGATGATGAGCGCATGCCCATTGGCCCTGATGAAAAAGTTGAAATGAAAATGGTGCGTTTTCGTACCTTGGGTTGCTACCCGTTAACCGGTGCCGTTGAATCAAATGCCACCACGCTGCCGGAAATTATCCAGGAAATGCTGTTGGCGACTACTTCTGAACGCCAGGGACGACTCATTGATCATGACCAATCCGGTTCTATGGAACAAAAGAAACGGGAAGGGTATTTTTAGGAGCAGGTTCAAGGTGCAAGGCTAAAGGTTCAAAACAGCATGAGATTTGAAGATTTGGCCGTATGGAAACGCGCATGCAGATTGTGTGTGGAAGTTTTTAAAGCACTTAAAGAATGCAGAGATTCGGGTTTTAAAGATCAAATTACCCGAAGTGCTTTGTCCATACCCAGCAATATTGCCGAAGGTTATGAGCGAAGTACAAATAAAGATGCAACCAAATTTTTCTATTACGCCAAAGGTTCAGCGGGTGAGTTGCGCACTCAGGCTTATATCGGCATAGAAATTGGCTATATTCACAAACAAACAGGATTAAACTGGATACAAGAAGCTGAAGAAATTTCAAAAATGCTATCAGGCTTAATTAAAGCTCGCACACCTTGAGCACCGAACCTTTTACCTTGAACCTTTTACCTTGAACCTATAACTCATGTCCCACCAATCCGATTTAATCAGTACCGATATTGACGCGTATTTAACGCAACATGAAAATAAAGAATTACTGCGATTTTTAACCTGCGGCAATGTCGATGACGGCAAAAGCACGTTAATAGGCCGCTTGTTGCACGATTCCAAAATGATCTACGAAGATCAACTGGCTGCGGTGCAGGCGGACAGTGTCAAATCAGGCACCACCGGGGCTGGCAAGATCGACTTGGCCTTGCTGGTTGATGGCTTGCAAGCCGAACGCGAACAAGGTATTACCATTGATGTGGCGTATCGCTATTTTTCTACATCCACCCGTAAATTTATTATTGCCGATACGCCGGGGCATGAACAATACACCCGCAATATGGCGACCGGTGCATCCACTTGTGATTTGGCCATCATTTTGATTGATGCCCGTTATGGCGTGCAAACCCAGACTAAACGGCACAGTTTTATTGCTTCGTTGTTAGGGATTCAGCATATTATCGTGGCTATCAATAAAATGGATTTGATGGATTACAGTGAAGCGACTTTTAATAAAATAAAACAGGATTACTTGAGCTTTACCGATACACTGGATTTACATGATATTTATTTTATCCCGATGTCGGCGCTGGACGGTGATAATGTCGTTAATCGTAGCGAGAATATGCCTTGGTTTACCGGCGAACCGTTAATGGAAGCGCTTAATAGCGTTCAAATCGCCAATGACCACAACTTTGACGATGCCCGTTTCCCTGTTCAATATGTTAATCGTCCCAACCTCGATTTCCGTGGTTTTTGCGGCACCGTAGCGTCAGGTATTTTTAGAAAAGGCGATCAAATTACCGTCTTGCCTTCCGGTAACAGCAGTAAAATCAAAGCCATTGTGACTTATGACGGTGACCTTGAAGAAGCTTATCCACCGATGGCAGTCACCTTAACGCTGGAAACCGAGATTGATATTAGTCGCGGCGATATATTAATTGGCACAGAAAAACAAGCGCCCATCGTCGCTGACAAGTTTAAAGCCACTATCGTCTGGATGACTGAAAAAGCCTTAACGCCGGGTCGTCAATACACACTTAAGCTGGCAACCCGCAGCGTTTCGGGTTCTGTGGCCTTGATCCATCACCGGATTGATGTCAATACTCTGGAACACCATGACGCAGTTGAATTACAGTTAAATGAAATAGGTTCTTGCACGGTAACCGTTAATGCCCCCGTTGTTTTTGATCCTTACAAAACCAACAAGGGCACCGGTGCGTTTATCATTATTGACCGTTTGACTAACGGTACGGTCGGTGCGGGTATGATTACCGGCGCTACGGATGATGAAAACCAGCAGTCGGTTAGCACAGAGGAACGCGCGGCACGCTATAGCCAAAAAGCCACCGCCATTGCTTTAACCGGTTCAGCCAGCAAAGCAGTCGCTTATAAACTGGAAAGAAAACTGTTCGATAACGGCCATGCAACCACGGTTCTGGAAACTCAAAATAGCGCACTGATAACCGCTATTAAAAACACCGGATTGATTGGCTTATGTGTCAATTACAGTGCTGATTTGGTGGATATGAGTTTTGATACCGACCAACAGACTATAGATGATATTTACAGTGCCTTGAAAGAACAAAAGGTTGTTTATTAATTGAGTCCGTATCTGTTAAAAAATAGCATGCGGATGACACGGATTTGACTGATAAACACGGATAAGAGACGTTTTTTTAATCTTATAAAAATATAGGCTCCCCACTTTAGCCGGGACAAAATACCGGAGTTAGACCTGGCAGGTTTATAAAACCTGCCAGGTCTAACTCCGTGTTAAGTTGATAGCCAAAATATAAACACGTAACGTATTTTTCAACTAAAATAAAATCTGTTGAAATCCGTATAATCAGTGTCATCCGTGTTCTAGTGTTGAAACCAACACTAGAACCACCAAGCAATTAAGGATTAAGTTATGAAAAAAATAAAGTATATTGTGCTTTTGGCTTTGATTATATCGGGATGTAATGATATGAAAATGGACAGGAAAGTAGAGAAGCAAATGACTTTAGCCGGTTCAATAGTATTATCTTTTTTGGTATAGAAAATAATGATGACGCCTGTTAAAAGCCTTGCACGGCTATCTTTTATGGGTTTAATGCTGTCGGGCTGTAACACGTCCATGGACAGTTGTTCTTCATCAGAAACCCAAGATCTGATGCAAAAGCAGCTTGCCGAGCAAGCCGTTAGCTCAATAACTCAAAAAAGAGATGATCAATATGATGGGGCTCTTATATTTGGCGCTACCAAAGTTAGAGCGTCATTAGCTGAAATTCGCATCGTCCTGGAAAATATTAAAACTGTAAAGCTAGACCCAAAGAGCAATGTAAGCAGTTGCACAGGGCAATTGAAAATTACCGTTCCACCGCCTATGCTGGCTGATGTTGATGTGGCGCGAGATGCTCAGCATCAAATAAAAATTGCGCAATACGCAGGCCAATTGGCGATTGAAAATAGTCGAAATGCGTTCACACAAACAGTGGACTATTCCGTAAAATCGCTGGAGGACAATAAAGTCGGTTCGATTGAGTTTAAAAGTACGCCATGGGTACATTTACTGGATGAAATTATCACGGCTGCCTTATTAAAGCCGACTTTAGATCATCAAGAAGTGAATGCCGGACAGCATAACGAGCCGCCCATTCGTGAACTTGAGCCGGTAAAGCCTGAAGCAGAAGTCAATCGTACCCTTCAAGAAAAGCAATCGGCGGACAATATAAGTAAAGATGTGCCCAAGGCCGAACCGACTGAAAAAATCATCCCAAAAGCACCCGTCCCTGAACAAACTGTTCAGCCATCGCCATCGCCATCGCCTGAGGTGGCTATACAAAAAATTTCTCCCGGCTTTAATTGTAATAAGGCGAGCAAACCAACGGACGTTACCATTTGTGCTACCTCATCTTTGGCGGTTTTGGATTTGGAAAATATGGCGCTTTATAAAAATGCCAAAGCCGTTGATCCTGTCATGACAAAAATAATTTGGCAAGAATCCATACAGTCAAAATATGCCTGTGGCATTGATATTTCCTGCATAGCAAAAGCCTATAAAAAATCAATGCAGCGTTATGAGTGTGTGGCCGGCAAGAAAAAATTGTGCTGAGGCTATCAAATCATAGCTGAAACCAGACAGCCAACCTAATGACAAGCTATAGTCGCGACGTGGGCGTCGCTCCCACTGTGGGAGCGACGCCCACGTCGCGACTAACGAAAACATGTCGATTTATCCGGGATTACCTCAGTCAAGCTAAAAAACAGGAACAACGAGTATTAAACAACACCATTATTTTTTAAGTCTTGTGCAAAACAGCCCTGTTTTTAAATAGCTTAACGGGTTAACAGCAGGTGGATTAACCTGTTATAGGGCACTGAATTTATTAATTAAATACATCGAGTTTGCCGAGCATGTCAGCGAGTAATATAGTTCAATCAACAAAAGCATCTGTACTATAATGGCCATCTAATCATTTTACGAAGAGTTCCGCATCCCTATGTTTAAAGGCAGTTTATTCAGAAAAACAGGCCTTGCCTGGATGATACTCGGCATCGGGTTACTGATCACTGTTTTTGTCAGTCTTCAGGTTAAGCAAAGCCTTGATGAAACTGCGGTAAGGCGATTCGCTTTTAGTTGCGATCAGGTCACCTTTGAAATCCAGGAGCGTCTGGGAACCTATGAGCAAATTCTTCGAGGCAGCGGTGCCATTTTTTCAGCGTCAAACGGTGTTGAACGCAAAGAGTGGAAAGCTTACATCGCGTCTTTGCGGGCAGAGCGAAGTACACTTGGCATGCAGGGGATCGGCTTTGCACCCGTTATTTCAGCGGATCGGCTTGGCAGCCACGTCGCCGGAATTCATGGCGAGGGACTTGCCGAATACACAGTGCATCCTCCCGGCGAGCGTGCTATCTATACCCCTATCGCCTATTTTGAACCCCTCCACGATAATGAACATGAGCTGCGCCTTTTGGGTTTCGATATGTATTCCGAACCGATCAGGCGTGCCGCTATGGATCAGTCTCGCGATACCGGCGCGGCAGTACTATCCGGTAAGGTCGGTTTGGTGCAGGAAACCGGGACTGTCATCCAGACTGAGGTTTTTATGTATATCCCGGTCTATCGCCGAGGTGTACCGGTTAAATCCGTCGAACAGCGACGGGTTGCCTTGAGCGGTTGGGTTTTTAGCAGTTACCGCATGAATGAGCTAATCGCCGGCATACTGGCCGATTGGGTGAGTCACGACGACAAAACGGTTGCTCTGACTATTTATGACGGTTCTGAAGCAGTGCCAGCCAATCTGTTGTTTGATAGCCAACCCGCCATCGCGACTGATGTACACTCGCTGTTTTACCAGCAACGGACTATCAATTTCAAAGGTCGTCAGTGGTTGCTGGAGTTTTCTGACACTTCAACATCGTCGATTATCAGCTATTTACCGGTAGGGATAGCGATGGCTTGTGGCCTTGTGTTCAGCGGTTTGTTGTTCGGGCTGATGCGCTCGATGATCAATACACAAGCTAATGCCTTTCGTATCGCCGACAAGCTTTCCGAAGAGAGTAAACGTCAGGCAAAATTGTTGATGGAGAACGAAGCCTTCAAGCTCGCCATTCTCAATTCCCTTGCGGCTAAAACACCCGACGGTGCCCTTCGTATTGCCAATACGCTTTATAATGAGAGCCAACGCCATGCTAAATTGTTGATGGAGAGCGAAGCTTTTAAGCTCACCATGATGAACTCGCTGGCCGCCGAAATTGCCGTGGTGGATCGCACCGGAGTCATTCAGGCGGTTAACGAACCTTGGCGGCGTTTTAATTTTAAACACCGCATTGAGTCGGATAAATCTGTGCCCTTGCCTGACATCGGTACTAATTATCTTGAAGTTTGCCAGACCGGTGCCGGTTTCGCTTCAGAAGAAGATGCATGGCATGCTCACGAAGGCATTCAGGCAGTTCTGGACGGTAATTTATCCAGTTTTAGCTTCGAATACGCCAGCCATTCACCGACGCAACAGCGCTGGTTTATGATGACTGTTTTGCCGATGGGAGAAGGCGATAGCCGTAAAGTAGTCGTTACCCATACCGATATCACCGACCGTAAGCAAGCCGAGGAGAAATTGCAGATCTTCAGTAAAGAACAAAGCGCCATTTTTGATTCAGTCACATCGGGCATCGTACTCATCAAAGATAGTATCATCGTGAACTGCAACCGGAAACTGGAAGCCATTTTTGGTTATGCGACAGGTGAGCTCATCGGCAAGTCGACGCGTTGCTGGTATCTGGATGATGCTACTTATGGAAGAGACCGTAAGGTGATCGAAGATGCCCATTTTCACCGTATTGAGAATCAGCTCACCCGCATGGACGGCAGTCTTTTTTGGGCCCGGCTCTCAGGGCAATTTTTGGATGGCAAAGATCCTGCTTTGGGCATCGTTGCGATTATCGACGATATTACTTCCGAGCGTGAGGTTACCGATGCGTTACTTAAAGCCAAGGAAGTGGCGGAGAATGCGACCCGGGCAAAGTCAGAATTTTTGACTAATATGAGTCACGGGATTCGCACCCCCATGAATGGTGTCTTAGGTATGCTGGACTTGCTGCGCGAAACCGATATGACACCTGCTCAACTTGACTGGCTTGAAACCGCGCATAGCTCAGGGGAAATATTGAGGGAAATCATCAACAATATACTGGATTTGTCCGCGCTGGATGCCGGTAAAGTTAAAATAGAGTCGGTTAATTTTAATCTCGTTGATCTGGTTGATGATATTTGCGTGGCAATGACCGGACAAGCGCAGACCAAGGGCTTGAAGTTGAACTGTTCAGTGCCGGACGCTATGCCTTTACGCTGGCGGGGCGATTCCCTGCGTATCCGCCAAGTACTGACTAATTTAATCGATAACGCCTTGAAATTTACCGAGCGGGGTGAGGTTTCTGTGAGCGTCATCGCTACTAATGTCAATAGCCCTGATGAACTTCGATTTGAAGTACACGATACCGGTATTGGTATGTCGCCAGCGGCACAGTTACAGTTATTTGAGTCTTTTTCGCAAACGGATGGCACCCTGATAGGGAGATTGGACGGATGCGGATTAGGCTTGTTTGTTTGTAAGAAATTAGTCGAGCTTATGGGCGGCAATATCGGCGTAAGCAGTGTCCAGGGCGTCGGCTCCAACTTTTGGTTTACCTTACCAATGCTACCCAGTGAAGGCCGTGAGATAGAGAAATCATTTTACGATTTCTCCGGTAAGCACGCCTTGATTGTGGTTGATAATACGACTAACCGTAATCTGCTAAGTATTTATTTAAGTCGCTGGGGACTACAGATTAGTGCCTTTGATAATGGCTATTCGGCGTTGTTGCAGTTGCAAACCTCAGTGCTTAAGGGCTTGGTTTACGATTTAATCGTACTGGATATGCAGTTGCCTGCTATGGATGGCATAACCCTGGCAAAGCAGCTGGCGGATATACCCGCACTGGAAAAAATACCGATAATTTTATTATCATCGGGTGATCAGCTTGGCTTTGCCGACTATCAAGGTACTGCGATTGTTCAATGCTTATTGAATCCGGTACGTCAATTACAACTTTTTGATGCTATGTCCAATGCCTTGCAGGGTAGCTTGCCTGCAATCCAAAAAGCGGAGAAGACTAAGCAGGAGCTACCCGGTTACAAGGGCAAAAAAGTACTGATTGTTGAAGATAACAAGATCAATCGAAAAGTTATTATTGCCAAGCTGTCCAAATATGACATCGTTCCTGATCTTGCTGAAAATGGTCAAATTGCTTTGGATAAGTTGGCGAAGAGCGTTTATGATTTAATTTTAATGGATTGTCAAATGCCGGTTATGGATGGTTTTATCGCCACCCGAGAACTGCGACTTTTGGAAGCTCGTCAGGGCTTGCCTCATCAAACCGTGATAGCGCTGACTGCCAGCGCCATGACCGGCGACCGTGAAAAATGTTTGGCTGCCGGAATGGATGATTATTTAACCAAACCTATTGTTACCGAACAATTAGAAGCTATGTTGGTGCGTCTGTGGACGGTTGAAAAAGCCCCCACTTTACTAAGTGATCAGGCAAAGGCTAACCAAATTGTTTGGGATGCTGCCGCAGCACTAGATAACCTGGATGGTAATAGCGATTTACTGAATGAAATGATAGCACTGTTTTTAATAGAAGGCCCGCAGCAGCTCAGTGAACTACAGACGGCTCAGCTTGAAGGCAATCTTGTTGCACTTGCTGATGTGGCGCACGCCATTAAAGGGACGGCGACTCAGTTTTATGCAGAGTCTGTAATAGAATATGCCAATCTGTTGGAACAGACGGTGCGCAAAGGTCAGTCGGCTGATTACCAAGGCATGGCTGAAGCATTGGTCAACGCGGTGACGGATTTAATCAATAATCTGCGGCTGGAAAAACACTCAATAAACCGTGATAAATAAATTGATGGGTCACTCAATCAATTGATATTCGATAATGAGCCTGGAGCTTGCGAGCTACGGGTGATGGAAGATTATTTTTTGCGCGTTACTTGATTTATAGCCTGAAACAACGCAATAAAAACAATAAAAACAATAAAATGAAATGAAATGAAATAGTTAAGATGTGATAGAATTATCACTTTAAAACTCAGTTGAGTGCCCGGCTTGATTGATTAGTGCCTGCGTCCATGCAGCGCACGAATCAATCATTTTATCAGTATGCTTTTTCGTACTGATGGACTCAACCAGA
>Ga0194056_10000576_pt1 | contig 20027 bp, 15 predicted proteins | sample SepL4413m_MetaG_FD_155458 | JGI IMG/M metagenome (GOLD analysis project Ga0194056, IMG submission 155458) | Anoxic zone freshwater microbial communities from boreal shield lake in IISD Experimental Lakes Area, Ontario, Canada - Sep2016-L442-13m | ecosystem: Environmental > Aquatic > Freshwater... | reverse complement strand
AATCAACAATACCTGCTTGACTGATAATAATTTTATGTTTTCCTAATATTTGTCAGGCTATGATTATGCAATAAGTTGTTACTTTGCCCACCATTAAATAATAATATGATTCATCCCTATCAATATGTTTCGCCACAAGAAGCATTATCCATTATCCAGAGTAATCAACGTGTTTTTGTTCAAGGCAGTGCCTGTACACCCGTTTATCTGCTGCACCAGCTGGCGCTGGAGGCGCATCGCCTCAACAATGTAGAACTTGTTTTCATCAGTGTACAGGGTGATGTGGAAGTGGACAAGCCGATCTATAAAGACGCTTTCCATATCAATTGCCTGTTTGTATCTTCTTCCATCCGCGAATCTGTGAATAACGGCTATGCCGATTTTATTCCTGTTTTCTTAAGTGATATACCGGATCTTTTCAAAAAGAATATTCTGCCCCTGGATGTGGCCATCGTTCAGGTATCGCCTCCCGATCAACATGGCTATTGCTCATTGGGCGTATCGGTAGATATTGCCCGCACGGCCGTAAATACCGCCAAATATGTGATCGCACAGGTGAACCCGCAGATCCCCCGTACCCATGGCGATGGCATGATCCATACCGATCGTTTTACCAAAATGGTATTGCATGAAGAAGCCTTGCCGGAAATAGATTATGCCGCAAAAATTGGCCCCGACGAATTGACCATTGGTCGCTATGTTGCCGAACTGATCGACGATGGAAGCACTTTACAAATGGGTATCGGCACCATTCCGGATGCCGTGATGCGTTCCCTGTATAACCATAAACACCTGGGCGTTCATACGGAGATGTGCAGTGATGGCATCATTGACCTGGTAGAAAAAGACGTGATCGATAACAGCAGGAAAAGTATCCATCCCAATAAAACCGTTACGAGCTTTGCACTGGGCACCAAAAAATTATACGATTATGTGGATGATAATCCTGCCTTCGCTTTTCTTGACATTGATTATGTGAACGACCCCCATGTGATCAGGCGGAATAAAAAAGTGATCGCCATCAACAGTGCCATTGAAGTAGATATTACCGGACAGGTTTGTGCCGATAGTATTGGTACTAAGCAATACAGTGGCATTGGCGGACAAATGGATTTTATGCGTGGGGCTGCATTGAGTGAAGGCGGTAAACCCATCATTGCGCTCACCAGCAGAACCAAAAGCGGAATATCGAGGATCGTACCCACCCTGAAAGAAGGTGCCGGGGTTGTAACCACCCGCGGGCATATTCATTATGTGGTTACAGAATATGGTGTGGCATTTTTATATGGAAGAAATCTACGACAAAGAGCAACAGAACTGATCAATATTTCCCATCCGGATGACCGGGAAATGCTATACCGCTATTGTTATGAGCGTTTCAAGATCTTCCCATAGGATGCTGCTGCAATAATTTCAGCCAGCTGAAGAATAATCTTTGCTTGGCCAGAAGGATCACAAATTTCTTCTCATCTTTTGTTTTCTTATGAAAAAGATCCAGCAAGGTTTTGAAAGCTGCAGGATCTGCTACTGTATGTTCATGCACCATATCGGCGATGAGCAATACAGATAAAGGCACAGGCTGCTTTACAGGACCATATTTTTTCAACAATTTCTTTTGAGCAAGTTCTCTGTTGAACCCATACTTGTTTCCAATATGGTGACTGATGGCATTGCTGATCGCGTTGATGTCGTAAAAGATTTGTTGCCTTGCAGCAGTTGATTGCAATTGCATGATGGAACCACTAAGTTTTTTTAACAAGGCTGCTGATCGTAGCGAGTCAGGAGTTGATCTTTTATCTTCAAATGCAGATGCAGCCAATTTTTTAAGATCGGGCTGCATGGGCCTGAATCCCATTTTATAGTAGAACCAAAATGCGGCAGATTGTATCCCTTCTTCATTCCCTTTTCCAATTTGAAAGGGTTCGATCAGGAAAGAACGAATTTGAAATTGATGAATAAATACCTGCATGAGCCGGATCATCAGCAAGGCCGATTCGCCGCCCCTGAATGCAGGAAGGATATTCAAGCCAAACCTGCACTGATGGCCTAATATCCAACCTCCACCATATCCCACCGGCACCCCATTCTTTAATAGCAGGTATCCGCAATAACATTCCAGTGCCAGTTGTTTTTCGGATTCCATAAAAAATAAAGCCACACTGATGCCGCGGTCGGCCTCCAGATAAACTGTTTGATCAGGATCAGCATAGGTGAACGGATCAGTTTCCTTGAATAGCCGGTAAATTGTTTGCTGGGCAAGTTGAACCAATGTTTCTTTTTCGGAATGCGAAACGGGAACAGGCCTGATCAATTTTTTGGAGAACTTGAAAATATTTTCTGCACTATGTTTTTGCAATCCGTCTGCATGAATGAACAGTTGCTTATTAATTTCAGGAAATGATTCCTGCTCAATGCAGGTATAAATTTTGAAACTGGCAAATACGGCTTCCCGTTCAGTAATTCCTTTCACCGACCGTTCAATTTGGTGGATGATCAATTCCAACTGCCTGTGTTTGTCATTTCCCCAGAATAGGGCAAGCCATTTTTTCCAGCTTAGTTTTTCTTCACTAAGCATTTCCTGTTCAATATCGGTGAGCCCTTTGCCCAGCAATTGCATCAATGCGTCGGTATCTCCACCTACATCATCCAAAAAAACACGAATACCTTTTTGAGTCAATAATTTTTTATTGAGATAATAACTGAAGCATCCCGTAATGGTGGTTACGGGCAATCCGGTATTGGCCAGTTCTTTTAATAATATATTGTTTTTTTGTACACGATTCAATAAGCCCGAATAGGCTGAAACTGCCTGTTGGTAAATATTTTCACTGGCCGGATATACCTTCAGAAATAACAATTCCTCAAAAAAAGATTTTACGAGTGCCGGATCAGAAAAACTTGATGCTGTCAAATGATGAAGCAGATCGCTGATGGCTTGTTGCGATCGGGTACCATGATCGAATTTTTGGACATGGAGTTGCTGAAGCCAATTTTTAATACTTTTTTTTGATGCAATTGTTCGCATGATCAGTAATCAAAAATTTATACGCCCTGTAATGCAACAGAATTTGTTCCAGATTTTCGCCTGAACCATTTCCATCCTTCCACCCAGAATGTACTTACCAGGGCAACTCCTATGCAACTGGCTATTACGGGAAGGGATATGGCTTCCAAACGAAATAGATGCCGCATAAAAGGAATGTACATGAATGATGCAATGAATATCAGGCTCACCGCACTAATGATGAGTACCAGGTTATTTTTATACCTCAATGTAGTAAAAACTGAATAATAAAATGACCGATTTACCAGCGTAAGCAGGATATTACAACACAACAAGGTCACAAATATTACTGTTCGCACCATTTCTTCATCCTGTTGTTGCTGCATGAAATAGAATCCCAGTCCCAGACAACCAGCCGTAATAAACAATCCCTGAATGATGCTGAGGGTAAGTTGTTTGGCCGATAAAAAATTATTGCTCTGTGTTCTTGGCGGACGAAGCATGGTACCTTTTTCCATGGGTTCGCGTTCATAAATGATGGAGCAGGTGGGCCCCATGATCAGTTCCAGAAAAATGATATGTACAGGCGAAAAAATATCGGTGAATTTCCAGAATAATAATAAAGGCATCGTAACGATCAGGATGATGGGAATATGAATGGAAACAATGTATTGAATGGCTTTTTTCAGGTTATCGTAAATCTTACGACCCAGTGCCACGGCTTCGGTCATATGGCCCAGGTCATCATCTCCCAATATCAAAGCGGCAGCAGATTTTGCGACTTCGCTTCCCCGTTGCCCCATGGCAATACCAATATGAGCGGCTTTCAATGCTGGACCATCATTTACTCCATCACCCGTCATGGCCACAATTTCGCCATTGTCTTTCAGTGCTTCAATTACTTTCAATTTTGCTTCGGGGAACATACGGGCATAGATATTCACGGAAGAAACTTTTTTCTGCAGGGCAGGTCCGTCCATCTCCAGTACTTGTTGTCCGGTAAGTACTTCCTGGTCGTGTTCCAGATGAATTTGTTGGGCGATGGCCATGGCTGTTTCGGCATAATCGCCGGTGATCATTTTTACGGCGATACCGGCTTCTTTAAATTGCTGAATAGCTTCGATGATCCTGGCTTTAGGGGGATCATAAAAAGCAACCAAGCCTAAAAAATCAAAGGCAAAAGATTCTTGCGAATCGGGCCAATGCGCAGTATCCCATTTTCCTTTTCCTACACCCAGCACCCGGTAACCCAACTTCGCATATTCGAGAACCTGTGTTTCAATATGCTTTAATGCAGCCACTCCCAGTCCGCTCAATTTTAAAATGGCCTCCGGTGCTCCTTTTGCCGCGATCAGGGTTTCTCCGCTATCATTTTTAAAAATATGGGTCATCATGGGCGGTTTCCCTGAAATGGGATATTCATGGATCTGCCGGAATGATTTTCGTTTATCCGTTGCCGTTGATTTTTCGTACAACTCATGAATGGCCTTTTCCATCGGGTCGAATGGATTGGTTTCGCTCGACCACATGGCATATTCAATTAATACAGCTGGCAAATTGAGGTTATCCGTGATCGTGATGCTTTTGTCAGACTGGGCATCGTACACAGCAGCAATGCTCATTTTGTTTTCGGTAATGGTACCCGTTTTGTCGGCACAGATCACCGTGGCAGAGCCCAGCGTTTCTACATACTGCGGTTGTTTCACAATGATCTGGTACTTCAGTAAGCGGAAGGCGCCCAGGGCCATGAATGTGCTGAATGCCACGGGAATTTCTTCGGGGATCACCGACATGGCCAGGGTCAACCCCTGCATCAGGGCATGTATGAAATTGCGGGAGGCATAATAATTATAGGCAAATACGAGTAAGAAAGCTGCTACCCCAAACCACACCATATATTTTACAAATAGTTGGATCTGCTGTTGTAGCGGTGTTTTTATGACCGTTATTTCTTTTAGCGAAAGACCGATCTTTCCAAACATGGTTTTGTTACCCACGGCTGAAACCCGGATGGTTGCACTTCCGCTGCTGATGAGGGTTCCCTTGTATACGGTACTGTTATTACCGGCTGTTTTATTTACAGGAAAAGACTCTCCGGTTAGGATAGATTCATTTATGGAGAGATCATTGGCTTGTAATATCAATCCATCGGCAGCCACAATAGCTCCTTCTTCCAACAATACGATATCATCGACCACAATCTCTTCCGTCAATATTTCAATTTGAGTTCCGTTTCGGATCACTATGGCATGTGGTGCCGATATTTTTTTTAGTGCTTGTACCGCATTACGGCTTCTATAATCCTGAAAAATGGAAATACCGGATACGATCATGATGGCTGCAAGCATGATCATTCCTTCCTGATACTGTCCAACCACAAAATAAATGGTACAGGCGGTGATCAATAAAAGGAACATGGGCTCCAGCACAACGCCTTTCAGCACTTGCCATAATACACGATCCTCCTGCATTTCAATGGTATTATTGCCATGTTGTAAACGAGAAAGGTCCACCTGTTCAGAACTTAAACCGGTGTGATCAGAAGGGGAATTCATAGGTGTAATTTTATTTAATCAGTAATCCTTTCCGCCCTGCTGCCAGGTTACTCAGTAAGGTTACAAACAATACAATACTGATACTGGATGCCGGCATTAAGATAGCCGCCACCATGGGAGATAAATGGGCTGATACGGCAAATGAAAGTCCGACAATATTGTATAAAATAGACAATATAAAACTCGCCAGTACTATGCGTTTCCCATTTTTGGCAAACTGTAAAAGTTTAGCCATCCGGTTCACACAACTGCCTTCCAGAATGGCATCACAGGCAGGAGTAAATAATGCGGTATTATCTGTTACGGCAATGCCTACCTCGCTTTGCATCAAGGCCCCGGCATCATTCAATCCGTCGCCCATCATTAATACATTCCTATGTTGCTCTTGCAGTTCATGTACATACTGGAGTTTATCATGGGGTGTTTGTTGAAAACGTATCACAGCAGTCTTTCCAAATAATTGTTCCAGGTTATTCCTTTCCGAATCGTTATCACCCGATAACACGTGAAGCTGGTAACCCATATCGACAGTTGATTTCAGCATATCCGTTAATCCCTCACGGTAATGGTTACTCACACTGAAGCGTCCCATATGAACATCATTGATGAGCAGGTGTACATGGGTGCCGGTATCGTAAGTGACGAGGCCCGACTTATACTGCCCGATAAAAGCAGCAGATCCCATTTTTACAGGAACCTGGTTTACCAATGCGGTGATCCCTTTACCGCTGATCTCTTGAAAATTCTCAACCTCCATCATCCCTTCTCCATCCACCATCATGCTTGAGGCAATGACCTTGCTCAATGGATGCGATGACTGACGGGAAATATTCCGGATCATCATCCTTTCATTTTCAGTGAGCGGTGTGCCATGATATATAACTTCGGCAGTATGCCCCTGTGTGATGGTTCCTGTTTTGTCGAATACCACGGTATCCACCTTTGCCAGGGCTTCAATAACACTGGCATTCTTCATGTACAACTTGCTTTTTCCGAAAATACGCAGCATATTCCCGTAGGTGAAGGTGGCGGAGAGCAGTAAGGAACAAGGACAGGCCACTAACAGCACTGCGGTTAGTGCAGGAAAAATATTAGCCGGATTATTCACCCACCAATACAGCACAGCACCCAGCGCTATGGTAAAGAGACATAAGGTAAAATATTTGCTCCAGGGATGAATGAATGATTTGACCGTATTTTTTGGGTGATGAAAAATATCATTATTCCATAATTGGGTGATATAACTCTGCGATACTTCATTGATCACTTCCAGTTCAATGGCAGTGCCTACCTGTTTGCCGCCAGCATAAACCAGCTCACCACTTTTTTTCTCCACGGGTGTATTCTCACCGCTAACAAAGCTATAATCCACATTGGCCATCCCTTTCATTAAAATGGCATCGGCGGGCACCATCTCTTCATTCCGGATGATCACCCGGTCGCCTTTCTTGAGTTTGGTGACGGGAATATTCTTTTCTTCGCTACCATTAATAACGGTAACGCCTAGAGGAAAATAAGATTGATAGTTGCGTTCAAAGGACAGGGAGTCATAGGTCTTATCCTGGAACCACCTGCCTACCAGCATAAAAAAAACGATCCCGGTGGCTGAATCCAGAAATCCGGCACCGGTACCTGATATGATCTCGTAATAACTTCTGCTGTAAGCCACCAGTATGGCCAGCACAATGGGTGCATCAATGTTTAAGAATCGTTGTCGGAGCCCTTTCCAGGCCGATACAAAGAAATCGGAGGCGCTGAAAAAGAGAACGGGTAATGATAATCCGAAGTTGAGCCAGGCAAAGGTTTCCTTCAATCCGGATTGTTCAATATTGCCCGATGAAAAATATTCGGGAAAACTCAGCATCATGATATTGGCAAAACAAAATCCTGCCACACCAATTTTATATATCCTGCTGCGGTTAAATACCGTCTGTACTTTTTTACCGGTATCCTGTATACTGATATAGGGTTCATACCCAATGAATGCTAAAAGTTCCACTACTTTTCTCAAGGAGATCTGTACAGGATCAAAGATGATAAAGACCTCTTTCCGCTGAAAATTAGTTTGTGATTTTATGATACCCGGCTCAATGCGATGTAAACTTTCGAGTAAAAATACACAGGATGAACAATGCATCTGTGGAAGTGAGAAGGTAACATTGGATTGATGTTCACTGCTGAATTGGATCAGTTTTTGTATGGTTCCCGCATCATCCAGATAAGCAAAACGGTCGGAATTGAATTTTCCGCGCACTTTAATGCCGGGGTTCTTATCAAGGTCGTAATAAGAACAGAGGTTGTTCTCATTTAATAAAAGAAATACCTGCTTACAGCCAAAGCAACAGAATTGTTTTTCATCTACAAAAATTTCTTCCGGGCATTCATCGCCGCAGTGATAACATTTAGTGGATATGACAGTGGCTGTTTCGATGATCATGAATATTTTTCTTCACAAATTTAGGTATAAAATTGAGCCGCCACGTAAGACTACGCGGCGGCTTGATTAGACAGAAACTATTGAACACTCTTTGATTTGCAGGTATTCCCATGCTTTATAAGTTAACCCTTGCAATCACTGTCATACTGCTTGGTTTCTCTGATGATATCTTTAACTTACTAACCTTTTTCAGTTGAACTTCTTTGTCTCGTAACTTTTTGATAAACACTTAAACATCAACCTAATATCACATACTCCAACAATCCGCTTTTCAGTGTTAATCAATTTTTCATAGTAACTTAACCCTACAAAGATGTTGGAACTGCCGGTTTATAAATATGATATTTATCAAAATAAAATATGACTAATATCATTTATTCGACTCAGGTACTAGACCCGAAATTGCCTATAATTTTATCATCTATTGCACAAAACGTATGTTTTTAATACTTAATGTGATTTATCGCAATTGTTTAAAATCCATGCTGGTCCTTTATTGCCTTTCATAGCGGCCCGACTTAGAAACGATCCGGATCCGGTAAAAAACGGTTTCCTCCGAACCGGCATGATCCGGATGGAGACGCTGGGCCGACAAATGCGGGGGCTTGGCCGTATCACTCAGTTTCAACAACAACATATGATCGGCTAATTTTTCCTGGGCTTCCTGCTTTTCCTCATCCGTTTCAATTTCTTCAAAAACCCCCTGCACCACCACAGATTTCCAATTGGCAAGATTTTGCAACTTATCCACTTCAAGACAAACACTAGGGTTGTAGCGCATCATGTCTAATTTTAACCCTCCTTTTGAATGCGCAAATATGTACTGCCCGTCGTACACATAACATACAGGCACAACGTATACATCTGTGCCGTTGGTACAACCCAATCGGCCCAGCAAATTTTCCTTGAGGAATATTTCAACTTGCTCCGATGACAGTGACCCTAACATAAAAAAGAAAATTATTGTTTACTTATAAGAAATAAACCAAACTATCGTGTACCCGGAAATTTTTCAAAAATCGCCTTTACCCCTTTTTGGATCGCCTCTTCCGGATGCTTGATCGCTTTTTCGGTGATCACATCAGTAGCCCATCCGCGCCAAACCAATTGATTGGTTTTACTGTCCATGATATCGATGATCAATGTACCCTCACGATACTGGTATACCTGGGTCATCCTGTTTTTCCAATAAGGTCCATATGAAAAACCAAATGGCTCAGAAGAGATCGACGTTTTATCATCTATGATCAGATGATAATGCAATTGCAGCTGTCCATTACCGGTAGCCAATTGCATTCCTTTAGCCAACATTTCGATATTTACCGCTTTTTTTATGCGGTCATTGGTTAGCTCATTGTATAAACGGGGATCCTTATTCTTTGATTCAATTGATTTGATGTCCATCCATCCGAAACTGGTATAGCCGGTAATGGGCACAGACTGGTCATGATCTGAAAATACCTGTATCGTAGGACCGCAGGAAATCAATAGAAGCATACTGCATAGCAGGGAAAGTAACTTCTTCATAGTAGTAGATTTAAATTGCTTCACTAAGTTCCAACTAATATCCAGCCCATTCTATGACAATGGTTATTGTGGAACGAAATTCCCATCATCATTCATCAAAATCAAACGTATAAATAGTTACAGTGCCCCCTTTCGCCCTTAAATTACATTAGTTATTCTCATAATTTATTTAAGACTGAATCAATATTGCTGGCGCTGATCTGCTCCAGCAAAGCAAAGTTAAAAATCCGTTAATGACCGAAGGGATTACCTTAAAGAGACGTCTAACCCTTTAATGACCCATTTATGTTGCAGATGGTTAAAAAATCTTTCATTAAATTGAATGGTTATTACTGCGCTTTACTGCAGTAATTTGCAACATAAAATTCGATCAACATGTATATTTCATTACAACCCTGGAAACCTGATCAAGTAGAATTACTGACCGGCTATTTTAATAATATAAATATCTGGAACAACCTGCGTGATTATGTGCCACACCCATATTCGGAAGCGGATGCGGAAAAGTTCATCAGCGATCAAATGGAAATTTTTCCAACCCAGAATTTTGCCATTGTAAATGAAGATCAGATCGTTGGGGGCATTGGCATTACCCTGCAGGAAGATGTATACAAAATGAATGTAGAACTGGGCTATTGGGTGGCAGAGCCCTTTTGGGGTATGGGAATCGCCAGTGTTGCTGTTGGATTGATGACAGAATATGTATTCAGCACATTCGCCATTAACCGCATTGTAGCAGAGGTATTTGAAACCAATAAGGCCAGCATGCGGGTGCTGGAAAAAAACGGATTTTACCTGGAATGCGTAAGGCGCAAAGGCATTTTAAAAAATGAGCGCCTGGCCGATGATTATGTTTGGGTAAAACAAAAAGTATATTAAACCTACCCCGCAAAAAACAGTCTAATAAAATAACCACATGATAAAAAAGAATATTGCAACGAACGAATTTGGGTTCATTTTCAATCCCTCTACTGGCGATTCCTTCAGCAGCAATCCCATTGCAGCCGAGATCATCCAGCTAATGAAGGAGACTAAATCAGTGAACGACATAAAGAAGATCCTGCTCGACAAATACGAAACCGATAAAATGACCATTGAAAAAGATGTGGATGAATTTGTTGGCGCGCTGAAAGAAAACAACCTGTTAAATAAGTAAATCAATCCTCTGTTATGCCCTCCTCCACAAAACCACTGGTTATTGCCATTACCGGCCTCAATGCAATTGATAGTCCGGGCCCCGGAGTAGCCGTGATCAGGGCCATCCGCGAAGGAATACCTGGCCCGGTAAGGATCATCGGCCTCGCCTATGAAAGCCTTGAACCAGGTATCTATATGGATGGTATCTGCGACAAAACCTATCAGATCTCCTATCCTGCCGCAGGAAGTAATGTATTATTTCAAGCCATCAAAAAAATTCACGAACAAGAACAACTTGACCTGATCATTCCGAATTTTGATGCAGAGCTCTATAATTTCATCACCATTGCTCCTCAATTGAAAGCATTGGGCATCCATACTTTTCTGCCCAGTTATGAAATGTTTGATGCCCGTGACAAACTGAATTTATATGCATTCGGACAAAAACATGGCTTACTGGTTCCCAAAGACAGGGTGATCTATCAGGCCGCCGACCTACAGCAATTGGGTGATGAATTCGGATATCCATTGGTGGTGAAAGGCAAATATTATGAAGCCGTAGTGGCTTATACCCTGGAACAGGCGCAAAAAGCTTTTTATAAGATCAGTGCCAAATGGGGACTGCCCATCATTGTGCAGCAATTCATCAATGGTACAGAAGTGAATATTGCCGCATTAGGTGATGGAGAAGGCAATGCCACCAGCATCATCCCCATGCGAAAAATGTATATCACCGATAAAGGAAAGGCTTGGGCAGGTATCACCTTAGATGATGAGGCGCTGATCGAATTAGCAAGAAAATTCATTACTGTAACCAAGTGGCGGGGCGGATTTGAAGTTGAGATCATGAAAACAGTAAATGATGAATTGTATATCATGGAAATCAATCCACGCTTTCCAGCATGGATCTATCTGACAGCCGGGGCAGGACAAAATCAACCTGCTGCATTGGTTAAAATGGCCATGGGTGAAACCGTAGCTCCCTATACCGATTTCGATGCCGGTAAATTATTTATTCGATACAGTTGGGACCTGGTGGTTGATGTATCAAGGTTTCAGCAATTCAGTGCATTCGGTAATCTTTCAAACACTTAAAACAGCATACCACCAATGGCAAAATTGAAATATGAGCGCCCGTTGATAAAAAAAATGAATGCGGGCATGATGAATAAGTTTGGTACCGTTAACGAGTGTACGCCCGTTACCCATATCGATGGGGTATCGGTTAAATCCCTCATTGAACAATATGGAAGCCCTGTATTCGTGTTGAGCGAACAAAAGATGCGGCAGAATTATCAAATGGCTACAAGAGCATTCAGCACCCGCTATCCTGCCGTACAATTTGCCTGGAGTTATAAAACGCATTACAACAACGCCGTTTGCCAGGTCTATCACCAGGAAGGCAGTTGGGCCGAAGTGGTGAGTGGATTTGAATATAAAAAAGCCCTCGGCAATGGCGTGCCCGGCAACCATATCATTTTTAATGGACCCGATAAACATGCCGATGAGATCGAACTGGCCATCAACAATGATTCACTGATCCATATTGACCATTTTGAAGAACTCTACCTCTTGATCGACACTTGCGCAAAACTCAATAAGAAAGCGCGGGTAGCCATTCGGGTGAATATGGATACCGGAATTTACCCTATGTGGGATCGCTTTGGATTCAATTACGAAAATGGTCAAGCCTGGCAGGCCCTGCAAAAGATCGTTCAATCAAATAATCTTCAACTGGTAGGCCTACACGCTCATATCGGAACCTATATGCTCAGCACGGCCGCTTATGGCATTGCAGCATCGAAGCTTTGCGACCTGGCCAGTAATTGTAAATCGCAATTGAATACCACCATTAAATATATCGATCTGGGCGGCGGTTTCCCCAGTGCCAATACTTTGAAAGGTGCCATTGGATTAGTACCCACCCCATCGGTAGATGAATTTGCTGAAGTGATCACCAGTACGATCCTGAACTTCGGATTCAAAACAGAAGATCTCCCCATGCTGATCCTTGAAAGTGGCAGGGTGCTGATCGACGATGCTGGATACTTACTGGGTTCAGTACTCGCTAATAAAAAATTAAGCGATGGCCGTAAAGCAACCATCCTCGACTTTGGCGTAAACATCATGTTCACTTCGTTCTGGTATGATCATATGATCAGTCCTGCCCAGGAACTAAGCCAGTTCAACGAAGACACGGTTCTTTACGGTCCGCTTTGCATGAATATTGATATTGTGCGGGAATCGGTGAACCTGCCCCTGATGAACCGGGGCGACCATGTAGTGGTGCACAAGGTGGGAGCTTATAATATGACACAATGGATGCAGTTCATTGCCATGCGCCCCAATATCGTACTGATCGATACACAAAATAATACCCATCTCATTAGACAAGCAGAAACATTGGATTATCTTCAGCAACTGGAAATCATGCCTGCTCATTTACAAAAAAAATAAAAACTCATTAACAAAATACTTCGATACATATCGCCCTTCTTTACTGCCTTGCTGAACAGCTATGCAGTATTGTTCTTTTCCAACAACAAACTATTTGCTTGGTTATTGCTGATCGTATCTTTTTTTAATCCTTATGCAGGACTGGCGGGTATCATTGCTGCATCACTGGCCATTTGCATGGCTTTTTTCACCGGATTGAACAAAAAGCTGATCATCGATGGAATTTACAGTTACAATGCATTGATCATTGGCATTGGCATGGGTACTATTTATAATTTTAATACTGCGTTCTGGGTGTTGTTGCTGGTGATCGTAGTCTTTTCAGTGGTACTTTCTTTGGTATTACAAACCTGGCTGGGCAAATACGGGCTGCCCTTTCTTACCCTGCCCTTTGTATTTTGTTTCTGGCTGGTGATGCTGGTTACCAAAGATTTTGCGGCCATTGATTTTTCATTAAGGAATATCTATTGGATGAATGAGGCATACGCCTTTGGTGATCACAAATTGGTGCAGTTCATCATGTACTTGGAAACGGCCAATATTCCTCCGCTGGTATCCACTTTTTTCAGGGGACTCAGTTCACTCTATTTTCAAAATAATTTATTGGCCGGTATCATCATGGCCATCGGTATCCTGATCCATAGCCGAATTATTTTTTCACTGATCATCATTGGATTCCTTTGTGCCATTGGATTCAATCAAATTGTAATGGCGCATCCGGAAGGGATCAATTATTACCTTATCGGAGGAAATTTTATCCTCGTGAGTGTAGCCATTGGAGGCTTCTTTACAGTTCCCTCAATTCATTCTTATATATGGGCCATCATCAGCGTACCCATTACTTTCTTGATCGTGATGGCATTGGGAAAGATCACTAGCCAATGGAATTTACCGGTTTTCACCATGCCGTTTAGCATCACTGTATTATGCCTGCTGTACTTTTTTTCTTTGAAAGCCCAGAACAACCGCATACAATTAACACCGGTTCAGTTTTATACTCCTGAAAAAAATCTTTATAATTATCTCAACAACAAGGAACGGTTACCGCATATCAACAAGATCAGACTGCAATTGCCTTTCATTGGAAAATGGATGGTATCGCAGGGATACAATGGACAGATCACCCACAAGGGAGACTGGAGTAAAGCGCTTGACTTCATCATCGTAGACCATGAATTAAAAACCTATAACCAGTATGCGATCAGTCCTGAGAATTTTTATTGCTTCGGAAAGCCTGTACTGGCGCCCGCTGATGGATTTGTACAACTGATCGAAGACAATATCGCAGACAATGAGATCGGCATGGTAAACCAACAGCAAAACTGGGGAAACAGCATCGTGATCAAACATGCCGAGGGTTTGTATACAAAACTTAGTCACCTGAAAAAGAACTCCTTTAAAGTAAATACAGGTGATTTTGTAAAGCAGGGAGATATTGTTGCTGCCTGTGGAAATTCGGGTCGGTCGCCGGAGCCGCATTTACATTTTCAGGTTCAAACCACCGCGTATATTGGAAGCAAAACCTTTGCGTATCCGCTCGCTCATTATATTCAATATCAGCATAACGAAGCCAGTGTTAAAGAATTTTCGGTTCCGGAAGAAACAGATCTGGTATCAACTGCTGCAAGTGATCCTGCTTTAAAGAAAGCCTTTGAGTTCTTGCCCGGATACAACCTTACGGTAAAAGCTGAAGGTATGGAAGAAGGCCGTTGGGAGGTATTTACCAATGCATACAACAATGCCTATGTGTATTGCCATAATTCTGGAGCCATTGCCTATTTTAAAATAAATGAATCTGTTTTTTATTTTACTTCCTTTCACGGCAATAAGGAATCACTGCTGTACTATTTTTACCTCGCCGCTTACAAAATATATTTACATACCCAGCCCTCCGTAACCGCCACCGATGTATTTCCGCTGCAATTAAGCAGGAATAATCTCGGCAAATGGTTACAGGATATCGTTTCGCCATTTTTTATATTTTCGAGGCTGCATTATGAATCGATCAACAAGCCGGCCACAGCTGATTTCCTGAACAGTTCGATCAGCATTTCCAGTAAACAGGTATTGCAGTTCCTTTCTGTTAAAAGGGCCACCCAGCATTCACTAATTGACATTCAGGATAATAAAATACTTTCGTTCACATTCCTAAAGAATAACAAAGAAATCAAAGCACTATGTATACCAAAAGAATTTTAATGGCCATGTTCTTTGGCCTCTTGTTTTTAAGTACTCAGGCGCAGGTTAAAGAAACTGAAGCCGAAGTGGATATCCATTCGCTAGGCTTGTACAATGCCGCCCAATGGAAAATATTGGTAAGCTATGGAAAGGAAAGGCTTGCTGCGGGCATAGATTTCCCCTTATTGCGCATGCGCGTGGGTTATGCCGCTTTTATGACGGGCAATTACAGTTTGAGCTTGACCCAGTATAAAAAAGTATATGCCCTTGAACCCGAGAACAATATTGCCCTGTATTATGTATACCTCAACAATCTGTATTTAAATAATACCACCGAAGCCCGCTACTATTCATCCCTGTTACCTGATGAAAGCCGCGAGCAGTTGGGTATCAAGAAAAATAAAATTTCCAATATCCAAACTGAATTCAGTTATAAGATGCCGGATGATACTACCCGTAAACATGCACAATACGCCCGACTGGGATTTGGCATACAACTGGGCTATAAATTTGAATTACAGCAAAGCGTTTCCCTGTTCAATCAGGTGATCAATGAGCCCAGGTTACTATCGGTGATCAATAACAGACGCATCAATATCAGCCAGAAAGAATATTATGGGAAACTGATCTTTACCCCCAGCGGAACCTTTTCATTACTGGGTGGCTATCATTATTTATATGTACCGTTCAATAATATCGTACACAACGACCAAATCGTTTTTGCAGGAGCCCGGTATACCAGCCCTTATATCCATTTGAAAGCAGGGATTGCTTTTGGGAAGATAACCGACAGTAGCTATACCCAATTCGATGCGGCGGTGTCGGTGTATCCATTAGGCAACACACGCTTATACAGCATCACCCGGGCTGCTTATGGAAATGATTTCACCCTTACGGAAATTGCAGGTTTCGGCATCAGTAAAAAGGTATGGTTGGAAGGAAATATCACCATTGGTAAATTCAGTAACCTGCTCGAAAATGATGCACTGTATGTATACAATGATATAGACGAGAAACGAATGAAAGCTGGCGGTTCAGCATATATTACCCTTTCAAAGAAATTACTGCTTTCCCTGAACTATACATTTGAAAGAAAACTGAAATTTGCCAGCAATAATTTTTATTTTAACCAACATTCAATAAACGGAGGACTATCATGGACATTCTAAAAAAATCAATTTTCGCTGTTACCCTTGCTGTAGCATTTGCTTTTACTGCAAACGCACAAACGACTGATGACATCCAAAAAGCATTCAAAGCAAGCTATGTAAATGAATACAAAGCCAATTACACAGGTGCAGTAGCTGATATACAGAAGGTTTACAAGGCCGACGACTATGCAAGTAATTTGCGTTTGGGATGGTTACAATATATGGCCAAACAGTTTGAAAGCAGTTTGTCGTATTACCAGAAAGCAATCGACCTGAGAAAATACAGTGTAGAAGCCCGTTTTGGGGCTATCAAGCCTGCCAATGAATTAAAGAAATTCGACAAAGTATATTCACTTTATGAAGATATTTTAAAACTGGATCCCTATAACAGCACCGCCAATTATTGGGTAGGTGTATCATATTATTATGCAAAAAAATACGATATCGCCGCTAAATACTTTGAATTGGTAGTGAATATGTATCCTTTCGATTATGATTCCAATAATATGCTGGGATGGACCTATTTAAGTTTAGGCAGATCTGCAGATGCAAAACAATTATTCACCCAGGCATTATACAACAGGCCAGGTGATGCCACGGCTGCTGAAGGACTAAGTAAGTGTAAATAACTCGCTGATCTAACAATACTATTTATTTCAGGTGATGGTGCAAGGCCATCACTGGTACATGACTGTGAAGTACCAGTTGTTTGGTATGGCTGCGATGGATCAATACATCGGTAAGACTATGCCGTTTGGGCAATACGATCAATAGGTCAATATGATTTTGTTCGGCAAAATCAACGATACCCTGATCGGTATTCTCACTGGTGATGAAATGGTATTTAGGATTTAGACTGACCAGCATTTCCTGCAACAAACCTGATTCAAATATCATTTCAGGTTTAACCTCCGTCTTTTTCCCTGTATTCAATACATGTAGTTCTGCATTAAAATCATGCACCAACAATTTGATCTCATCGGTTGGTAAGGTGTGTACTACCTGATTAAAATCGCAGGCCAGTCCGATCATTTTAATCGATGAAAAAACAGCTTCAGGAGGCACAGTGATCAGTGGCCATATCAGGTGCTTCATGGCATAGATGGCATGATTGCCAAAGATCAGGCGTTCTGCGGCAGTACTACCCTGACTACCCATCACTACGGTATAGGGCTTTACTTCTTCACAACATATTTTCAGTTCACTGAAGAAATCGCCCATCCGCACTTCAGTAACAATGGTTAATCGCTCACCACATCGTTGTTGAATCTTCGATTTAATTTCATCAATTGTTCTGCCTGCATCGGCCATCATTTCTTCTATGTTTACCGCTGCCAGTATCTCGCCATAACTTATTGGTATCTGGTACACATGGATGATATGCAACCGGGCATCAATTGCCAAAGCCATATCGGCTGCATAAAGACTTGCATTTAATGCTACGGGAGAAAAGTCGGTGGGTATAACAATCGTTTTCATAAAATCATAATTTCAGATGCTGGATAAGATATTGTATAGAATTGACTACAAACACTTCCTCCAAGAAACCGCAAGCTATACATAAGGATTTTGGAAAATACTGATATTCATCACAATAGATTTTGATTATACTCACATTTATAGGCCTCCCGCAGATTATGGTGCAAATCCAGCGAACCTGATTGATTGAATAAAATATCAATACATGATGAATATCATGATTTTTTTAGAGGGGTTTTTCTAACCTTGCTTCATTAAAATATATTATATGGAAAAGTCAACCAGAATCGTTGCCCAGGTATATGGTTATGCAGTATGCCTGGTTGTGGTAATTACTTTTTTGATCTCTACTACCGCATTGATCAATGCCATCATTGACCGTAGCGACCCCATACATTCAGGATGGACTCCTGCCGGCTCGCCCAGTCTTGCCTCATACGATAATTACAAACTGGACGTAATGAAATCAACTCAAAAAGGAACTGATGGAAAAGACAACTTCAATCCGGATGAGCAAACACTAAAAGCCATGTATGAAGCTGCCAGGAATGACAAGATCCAACTGGCCAATCATCAGGCGAATAAGGCAATCCTGATCGGCGCACTTATCAATCTAATTTGTATCATTTTGTTCTTTACCCATTGGAAATGGCTGAGCCGCTTGATGAGAATTCAAAAATATCCGAACTCCACTGTACTGTAAATAGTTGAACATATCATTTGCAAAAAAAATCGCCTGATAAATTTTAATTATCAGGCGATCTTTTATTTATTCGAAAAATTATTTAACCCAGTTCAGTTTCGCTTTTTTAAGATCAACAGAGCTAGAGCCTATCATGATGTCAAAATCGCCCGACTCCCAATCATATTTCAAATCATAATTATAAAATTTCAACAGCTCGGGTGTAATGGCAAATGAAACGGTCTTTGTTTCTCCTGGTTTCAGGTCAATTTTTTGAAATCCTTTCAGTTCCTTTACCGGCCTCGTTACTGAACCCACTATATCGCGAATATACAGTTGCACAGTTTCTTTCCCGGCCAATTTTCCGGTATTGGTAACCTGAACAGATGCTGTAAGCGTTTGATTCCCTTTCAATGCACTGCTGCTGAGTTTAACATCGCTATATTCAAAACTGGTATAACTTAAGCCATAACCGAAAGGATATACGGGGTCATTAGAAACATCCAGATAATTGGATCTGAATTTCTCAAACCATTTGCCATCGTCCAGTTTTCGTCCTGTATTTTTATGCGCATAATACATGGGTACTTGACCTACATTTTGCGGAAATGTTGTGGTCAGTTTACCGGATGGGTTAACTGCTCCAAATAACACATCAGACACCGCATAACCCGCTTCACTGCCACCAAACCAAACATTTAAAATAGCAGGAACCTGTTCATTTTCCCATTTCAATACTAAGGGCCTTCCGGTGAACAGCACCAACACAACAGGCTTACCTGTTTTCAATAAAGCCTTGAGTAGATTTTGTTGCGTGGCCGGAATTTCAATATTGGTTCTGCTGGATGATTCGCCACTCATTTCAGATGATTCACCAAGAACAGCAACTACCACATCAGCTTGATTAGCTACATTTACTGCTTCAGCGATGATATCTGATTCAGGCCTGCTGTCTCTGCCCAATCCTTTTCCAAACATGCCTGCCCGAACTTCAAAAGCGCTGTCGGCATCCAGGTTTGAACCTTTCGCATATATGATCTTTACCTGGTTGCCCACAGTTTCCTGTAAGCCTGCCAGTACAGAAGTAGCTTTTGAAAAATTTGCGGCCACACTCCAGGTACCGGGCATATTCTCTTTACTATTGGCCAGCGGACCAACCAAGGCAATGGTTCCTGTTTTCTGAAGTGGCAATAGATGATTTTGATTTTTCAGCAACACAAAACTTTGTGCAGCAATGGAACGGGCAGTAGCACGATTAGCATTGGTGAATATCTCTGTTTTTGCACGATTCTCATCGCAATAGCGGTACGGATCATCGAACAAGCCGAGTTTATATTTGGCTTCCAAAATTCTGCGACAGGCAGCATCGATCTGGGCCATACTTACCTTTCCTTCCTTTAATGATTTGGGAGAATAATCC
>Ga0194056_10000575_pt1 | contig 20112 bp, 10 predicted proteins | sample SepL4413m_MetaG_FD_155458 | JGI IMG/M metagenome (GOLD analysis project Ga0194056, IMG submission 155458) | Anoxic zone freshwater microbial communities from boreal shield lake in IISD Experimental Lakes Area, Ontario, Canada - Sep2016-L442-13m | ecosystem: Environmental > Aquatic > Freshwater... | reverse complement strand
GTTTATGGGTTTATGGGTTTATTATTTTTCTATCTGAGTTCCTCTCATATTTTTAGAAATAATATAATACCTATTTTTATACGTTTTTTTTAGTTTTAGTTTGATTTCGTTCGTGTCGGATATGCTTTCATTATAAAGTTTTTTGATTTCGTCAATTACGACATCTTCGTTTTCTTTACAGAAATTAACAAACCCATCTGATGGTTTATAATTTTCATCGCCAATATTTTTTATTATATGATACGTCATATTATATAATAATTCTTTACTGACACTAATATAGTCTCGTCGTTTTACCGGTTCGTTTTTTACATTTTTCTTTTTACGAAAATAATAACGGGCGCTTTTAAACATTTTATCCAATATATCACCTTTATATTCTAAAAGTCTCAATCGGGTTATTTCCAATTCAACCATCTCGTTATTATCCTCTACCCAAACATTCCACGCTTCTTTAAAATCGTGTCTATTATCATATTGGTGTATTTTTGCAAATATATATAAAGATTGTGCGAATTCGTTTTCAAAATTATAACGATAAATATTTAAACTCATGATTGTATCTGTCTTTTAATTATGTCGTTGTTATTAAATACATTTCAATTTTTTAAGTTTTACATATTTATTTCAATAAAAAATTGATTTAATATTATTTAATTATGTTTTAAATAAATAATATGACAGAATTCTCAACTTTAAAACTTTCAATCCCTGAGTCCATTCTCACATTAAGTTCTGAAAAACAACACCTGGTGTATCTTTATCTTGAACAACTTAATGAGTTTGACAGAAAAGCGTATTCAATCGCGAAAAACCATCTTGGAACCTCTTTTGATATTTTAAGAAGTAATGGTTATATAAGTTGGTTAAAAACACATCAATCCTTATAATTTATTTATTTATTTACGACCTGTTCGTTGTTTGGCGGTTCGTTGTTTGGCGGTTCGTTGTTTGGCAGTTCGTTGTTTGGCGCGTTTCTTAATTTTTCGGGATTTCGATTTATTTTTAAATTGTTTACTGCGTGGTTTATTACCCTTTCTTTTTCGTAAAACGAAACCACCCTTTTTTATTTTATCGTTGTCAACTATTCCATTATAAAATGCGTTTGAAAAATCAGTCATAATGGTTGTCAACGATTTATCTATTATTTTTTTTATAACTTCAACTTTATCTTGACCTATATTATTTATCATATTAATCGTATTTTCGGTTTCAGCACTTGTAAGCAAATCTTTACAAATTATCATCTTTGAAAAAACGCTATCTTCCGGGAACACCGGCTTTTTAATTTTTCCAATCGTATTTAAAAGTGCTTGGATAAAACTATTCATAATTAAATGAGAAAACGCAAACGTATTCGCTTTCAGCACTTCAGTTACGTTTTTAATAATTCCGGGGTTTTTCGTGTTCTCTGAGGTTTCAACCGTATTTAAATTATTTAATTTATTTATAAATTCTGGGTCATTAAGGTTTTTAAATAATTCTTTATAGTTGTTTAAAGTTATCATTATTTTAGTAAGTTTTTGAATATTTAAAACAATATCAAACGGTGGGAAATCGTTTAATATCGACCTAATGAATTTACCTATGTCACGACCAAAATCGTTCGCGAATTTTACCAATAATTGAGTGATTTTTGATTCAATTTGAGTATCGTTTAAATCGATATCCCCTATTATGTTTGTTACTTCGGGTAAGAGTTCATTTATTTTGCTTGTTATTAATCGCGGAATATAACAAACTATTGAGGTAATTATACTTTGATTCATATACTTTATTTATATATTTTTATTTTTCATTTTTTTAAAATCTGCAAAGGATAACGAATAATTTTTATTTACCAAATGTTTATCCACCTTTTTTATAAAATTAAAATTGGATATTTTTCCTCCTGATGTATACCTATTTATTTTTACTTCTTTATTTGTGGCGTTTATCTCATTATTATTATTATTATTATTAGACTGGATTTTTACCTTTAACGAGTCTTTATTATAACTTTTCAAATTCGCAAACACGCTTTTTTTAGTTTCGGGTTCTTTTATGGGGTTTTGTATGGGTTGTTTTATTTGAGTTGTTTGTTTGGAATCCGGGTTTTTATTTAATGCCTGTTTTTTTTCTTTGGATGAATCAATATACAAATTTAAACAATTAAACGTAATCACATATTTACGGGCTAATGTATCTAAATAATTATACGGAACCGAATGGTCGCTATAATAAACAAACGAACTTGTATCCACATTATCGCTATTATAATTAAAACACATAATCACACACCCAATCGGGGTTTTTTCCAAAATGAAATTATTCTTCAGGGCATTTATTTGGGTTTCAGTCAGCTTCTTATCACTTGTTTCCAATCGACTTTGGTATTCTTTCAAATATTTTTCTTCATACTTTTTTTGAACGACTGGAACTACTACTGGTTTATAATCCTCATACTCGTCATAATCATAATCATTTAGATAATCCATACACTCAAGCAGTTTTTTTATATCTATACCCAGAAAGTTAACCGTCATATATAAAAAAAAATAACAAAAAAACGCAACTACCCAAAATGGATTGGGGGTTTCAAAATCACTGGCGTAAAGCATAATTAAATTAATTGGGTTTTGTTGTTTAAGTCTTTTTATTTTAGGTTTTTATTTTAGGTTTTTGTTTTTATTTATAGGTTATTTATCTCTTTTCGCCGTTCTTCGAATAATTCTGAAACTTCGGTCGATAAATCAGCACAAGGTATTAAATTATAGGTTGTATTACTTGGATGTAATACCACCAAATACAAGTCTGTCACCTTCTTCCCGTATTTTTCCTCAAGTATTGCTTTATAGGTATTTAATTGGAGAGAATAATGCCAGAAATTCGCATCTGGTAAATGACTAATACATTCGGTTAACGCGTATTTATCAAACCCGTTTGTTTTTGTGATTCCTTTACTTCGTTTCCAATCATATATTTTTAATGAACCGTCCGGGTTTTCATATACCATATCTATTGAACCCGACAATTTTAAATCTTCATTATAAATTAACCATTCCGTTCTATAGGGCGTTAATTCGGGATTTTCTTTTACGAATTTTAAAAAGAAACCAAACTCTTCGGATGTATTCAGCGCCGGTTTTCCATCTCTTAAATCCTCTTCATACATTTCAAGCAAATCGGCATGGGTATACTTTAAATCGTTGTTGTTTTCATCCACCAACTCTTGATTCATAAAACACTCGATATCAAAATGCATAATTGTTCCAGCACCCGAAGCTTCTGCTCCGTTTTTATTCCACGATTGTTTTATTTCGTCGGCAGTCATTCCCCAATTTTTATGTCCTTCCTTCCAATTTTTTCCGTTCATCATATTTTTTATCACTTTATCCGTATCAAACTCCGGAAAATGGTAATGGTTATATGTTGTTACCGACGTATATTTACTATCCGGGTCTGTTAAAATCTTATATATATGACCTTCTTCGTAAAATTCTATATTCACGTCTCGCTCATGCTTGTTCTTTGTTTCCAAAATAGGATATAGCGTCGAGTTTGAACCTGGAATTGTTGTCATTTTATTTGTTGCTAGCATTCATACAATTATTGTTTTAAATCAATTTTATTATTCATATTTTTAAATTATTGGACCCGAATTCACCAGAAGTTCCAACATACAGAATTAGATGTTGTATCGAATTTTCAGTTTTTTCAAAAGGATTTATCTATAACCCCGCGATAGTTCAGTTACTTCAATACTACCACCAATAAAATTATATTTTGTGATGATATTTTGTTTTATGAATTTAATACCAAACTATATTATTAATTTAATAATAATTATATTCCAAATCATCAGAATAAAGTTGTTCTACTCCGTTATAATATACTTTACAAGAATTTCCTTGATAATCGTTGGTTGGTGTAACAAATTTTGGTGTTAATGTTCTATTATAATAATTTAATCTTATATACAACGACACACCATCATATACTATAAGTCCATAATTAGGATATATTAAATAACCAACATCCTTATCATGGATATCTATGTACCCAATATTTCCTACTCCACCAGTACCATTAATACCATTAATACCAGCTGCAAAACCAACCTCCATAGTGATATTCCTATAATTATACAAATTTGAAAAACTTCCTGAAGTATGTAAAGGATAAAAACAAAAGGCATTTTTAGTACTATTACTAAAAGCGGAATATGCATAAACGCCACAATCTGGAACCGTTAAATGTTGTCTATAAATTGTATTTGCGAAGGCGTATGACACATCGGTTACTGGCGTAGCATATTCTCTTGTTATAGTTCCGTTGGATGGAATATTAATATTATTACAATTTAAATTATTTATATAACACGTTCCTATATTTTGTAATGGAGGTGTTGTTATCCATAACATAGAGTTAGAGACATTGCCATTAATATAGCTCCCTTTAGATGGAATCGTCATACTACAATTATTATAACTTTTTATCGGACATAATGATGGGTCAACCATAGATAATTCTAATTTGATATTAGTTGAATTATTGGGAAAAGAGGTTGATTTACTTATAAAATTATAAGTAAATACACTATTTAAATAAATCGAATATTGGTCATCAATTTCTGTATCATTTGAGTCAGGTTTAAAAGAACAATAAAATGGGGATATAAAAACTGTTGCTGTACCTGAACCATATGTAGCCGAAGCATTTAAAGTGAATGTATAATTATATGATGCGTCTAAATTAATATTAGTCTTAACATCGGTCAGAAACGATTCAGTCTTTTTTTTAATTGTGAACGTTGAAGAATCAAATTTTACATAAAATGTGAAATTTTGACTAGTACTAGCAGTAGGTGAATATTGACTTACTACAACGTATGTTGTTAATCCAATTGGAATAGCGAAGTTCACCATACCTTCAAATGATTTTGAAATATTTATCGTACCCAAATTTTCAGAAGTGTATGTAAACCGTTTTGATGTAGAATTAATACTGTTTGAACTAGCATCTGATGTTATTATTGGATTCTCATCAAAAATAGAAGAATACCCATTGGTGTTATATCCAAGTGCGGTTTGGAAATTGTTGCTTGAATATATATTTGTCCCTACGTTTATTCCTCCTTTTGTAATAATTGATCCGGTGGTTGAATTATTATAATCACAATCTTGGGTTGAAAGAAAAATATTACTACTTCCGTTTAAATTAATAGTTTCATTTATAGTTCCGATACTAATATTATTATTTCCAGTTGCGATTGAATTACAACCGATCGCGACACTTGAACTTCCCGATGCGATTGTATTGTTTCCGATACAAATTGAGTTCTTGCCTTGTGAATATTGTCCTGCTTGATATCCAATCGCAATTGACCCTGATCCTTGCGAGTTTTGCCCCGATTGATACCCAATCGCAATTGACCCTGATCCTTGCGAGTTTTGCCCCGATTGATACCCAATCGCAATTGACCCTGATCCTTGCGAGTTTTGCCCCGATTTATATCCAATCGCTATTGACCCAGTTCCTTGCGAGTTTTGTCCGGCGTTTGCTCCGATTGAAACGGCATATGTTCCTTGTGAATAATTACCCGCGTTATACCCAACAGCAACCGCGTATTGTCCTTGTGTATATTGACCCGCATACATACCAATACTTATATTGTTATTTCCTACAACCCATGCCGAAGTAGTCGAATTCCAATATATATAATCACCATAGTTTGTCCCAGTAACGCCTATTAGACCCGTTGGTCCTGTATTTCCTGTCGGTCCTGTATTTCCTGTCGGTCCTGTATTTCCTGTCGGTCCTGTATTTCCTGTATTGCCTGTCGGTCCTGTATTTCCTGTATTTCCTGTATTGCCTGTTGGTCCTGTATTTCCTGTCGGTCCTGTATTTCCTGTCGGTCCCGTATTTCCCGTTGGTCCTGTTTCCCCAGCTAGTCCGTTTGTGCCGGCTACTCCTTTATCGCCTTTATCACCTGTTGGTCCTGTTGCACCGGAGACTCCGTCTTGTCCGTCTTGTCCGTCTTGTCCGTCTTGTCCGTCTTTTCCGTCTTGTCCGTCTTGTCCGTCTTTTCCGTCTTTTCCGTCTTGTCCGTCTTGTCCGTCTTGTCCGTCTTTTCCGTCTTGTCCGTCTTGTCCGTCTTGTCCATTTTGTCCGTTTAGTCCGTTTATGCCTGCTATTCCGTCTTGTCCATTTTGTCCGTTTAGTCCGTTTAGTCCGTTTATGCCTGCTATTCCGTTTGTGCCTGCGGAACCGTCCACGCATGATGTACCTGTTAGTCTCGTCCCTGTTATACCACTTAAAAATAAAATGGATGAACCCGTCAGCCCTACATCTTGAGAAACAGTTAAATGTTTTGCATTACAATAATTACTGCGAACTATATTACTATTTGTTGAAAAATTCATACCTCCGTATTTTTTAAACGACATTTATATATATAGTTTTTAAAATTATTTTACTTATTTTAACTATTTTAACTATTTTCGAGTAATTCGATTCTGGTTTTTAATAACCTATTTTCTTGTTTTAAATCCTGTATTTCTTTTACAATAAGTCCAATTAATCCAGTGTAATTTACAGACTGGAACGATTCACCGTCCTTTTCACCATCAACCAAATATGGAAAATATTGTTTAACTTCGTGTGCTAAAAACCCTATGTCATTTTTATGTGTAACTTTATTTTTAAACAAAATAGGTTTTAAATTATTTATGTTGACATCCATTGGAATACTTGTAACGTTTTCTTTTATACGATAATCGGATGTTGCGTAAAACGCACTCGCATAACAGTTTCCGGAAATATATACGTTTTGATTACTGGAGTTTCCAATTACAATTGAATTTGCTTGTGAAGCAAACACATTATTTCCAATAGCGATTGAGTTTGCGAATGAGGCGACTGCTTGGTATCCAATAGCAATAGATCCGGAACCTTGTTGTGAATACCCGGCTTGATACCCAATCGCAATTGAGTTTGAACCTTGTAGCGAATACCCTGCTTGGTATCCAATCGCGATTGTTCCTGTTCCTTGTTGTGAATATCCGGATTGATACCCAACCGCAAGAGCATAATATCCTTGTAGTGAATATCCGGTTTGATACCCAATCGCGATTGAACCCGTTCCTTGAGACAGGTTTCCGGATTGTTGTCCTATAGCAACCGCACTCTGTTGTTGGGAATATTGTCCCGATTGATACCCAATCGCAATTGACCCGGTTCCTTGTGAGTTTTGACCTGCGTTTGCTCCAATTGCAACTGCATTTGTTCCTTGTGTTCCCTGTCCGGCTTGATACCCTAGAGCAACCGCATTTGTTCCTTGATTATATTGACCTGCACCCCCGCCAATACTTATATTTTTACTTCCTACAGCCCATGCCTGAGTGTTTGAATTCCAATATATATAATCACCATACGTTGTCCCAGTAACACCAATTAAACCTGTTGGTCCTGTATTTCCAGTATTGCCCGTTGGTCCAGTATTTCCTGTATTTCCTGTTGCTCCTGTATTTCCTGTATTACCTGTATTGCCTGTATTTCCCGTAGGTCCTGTATTTCCTGTATTTCCTGTTGGTCCTGTATTTCCTGTATTTCCTGTATTTCCTGTATTACCTGTTGGTCCTGTATTGCCTGTTGGTCCTGTATTTCCTGTTGCTCCCGTCGGTCCTGTATTTCCAGTTGGACCTGTATTGCCTGTTGCTCCCGTCGGTCCTGTATTGCCTGTATTTCCTGTATTACCTGTATTGCCTGTATTTCCTGTATTTCCTGTATTTCCTGTATTTCCTGTTGGTCCTGTATTTCCTGTTGGTCCTGTTACTCCAGTTGCTCCCGTCGGTCCTGTATTACCTGTTGGTCCTGTATTTCCTGTATTACCAGTTGGACCTGTATTTCCCGTAGGTCCTGTATTACCAGTTGGTCCAGTATTACCTGTATTACCTGTATTACCAGTATTTCCTGTATTACCTGTATTACCAGTTGGTCCTGTTACTCCAGTTGCTCCCGTCGGTCCTGTATTACCTGTTGGTCCTGTATTTCCTGTATTACCTGTTGGTCCTGTTACTCCAGTTGCTCCTGTTGCTCCAGTTGCACCTGTTACTCCTGCTGACGCATAATAACTAATTTCACTTGTTGTTGTATCATAACATAACACATTGAGATATGTTTTGTTTGTTATTGGGGCAACAAAAAACCCGCTATTCCCACTAGTTATGAAACCACCTGTTGCGTTTAAGACAATTGAATTCGCGTATGTTGCCGTTGCTTGGTATCCAATAGCAACTGAATATGCTCCCTGTAAACTTTGTCCTGCTTGATACCCAATCGCGACTGCGTATTGTCCCTGTAAACTTAGTCCTGCTTGAGACCCAATTGCGACTGCGTATTGTCCTTGATTACTCTGTCCTGCTTGAAACCCAATCGCGACTGCGTATTGTCCTTGGGATTGTTGTCCGGATAGTCTCCCAACAGAAACTGCGAATTGTCCTTGAGAATATTGTCCTGATTGGTTTCCAATCGCAAGTGCGCTGGTTCCTTGAGAAAATGCTCCACAATTAGTACCAAGCGCGACTGCGTTTTGTCCTTGAGAATATTGTCCGGATGAGTTTCCAACTGCTAGTGCTCCAGTACCTTGGTATGTTCTACCTGAGGATAATCCAATAGCAACTGCGCTGGTTCCTTGATAATATTGTCCCGCGTTGTTTCCAATAGAAACAGTGTTTTGTGCTTGAGAATATTGTCCTGCGCTACTTCCAATCGCAACAGCATAAGTTCCTTGATTTGTTTGACCTGCCTCGAATCCAACCGCAACTGCTTGAGACCCTTGTGAACTTACTCCTGCGTTGTATCCAACCGAAACCGCATAAGTTCCTTGTGAATAATTTCCTGCGTAATATCCAACAGCAACCGCGTTTAAACCTTGACTAATTTCACCCGCATGACCACCAATATTTATATTTGTATCTCCAACAGCCCACACCGAAGTGTTCGAATTCCAATATATATAATCACCATAGTTAATTCCAGTAACGCCTATTACACCCGTTGGTCCTGTATTGCCTGTATTACCAGTTGGTCCTGTTGGTCCTGTATTGCCTGTATTGCCTGTATTGCCTGTATTGCCTGTTGGTCCTGTATTGCCTGTATTGCCTGTATTGCCTGTATTGCCTGTATTGCCTGTATTGCCTGTTGGTCCTGTATTTCCTGTATTTCCTGTTGGTCCTGTATTTCCTGTTGGTCCTGTTGGACCAGTATTTCCTGTTACACCTGTTGGACCTGTATTTCCAGTTGGTCCTGTGTTGCCTGTTGGTCCTGTTTCTCCTGTATTTCCTGTTACACCTGTTGGACCTGTATTTCCAGTTGGTCCTGTGTTGCCTGTTGGTCCTGTATTACCTGTTGGTCCTGTATTACCTGTTGGACCTGTATTTCCAGTATTTCCTGTTACACCTGTTGCTCCTGTATTTCCTGTATTGCCTGTTGGTCCTGTATTACCTGTTGGACCTGTATTTCCAGTATTTCCTGTTGGACCTGTATTTCCTGTATTTCCTGTATTTCCTGTATTGCCTGTTGGTCCTGTATTTCCTGTATTGCCAGTTGGTCCTGTGTTGCCTGTTGGTCCTGTATTACCTGTTGGACCTGTATTTCCTGTATTTCCTGTTGGTCCTGTATTTCCAGTATTTCCTGTTGGACCTGTATTGCCTGTTGGTCCTGTATTTCCTGTTGGTCCGGTATTTCCTGTATTACCTGTTGGTCCTGTATTGCCAGTTGGTCCTGTATTACCTGTATTACCAGTTGGTCCTGTGTTGCCTGTTGGTCCTGTATTACCTGTTGGACCTGTATTTCCTGTATTACCAGTTGGTCCTGTATTACCAGTTGGTCCTGTATTTCCTGTTGGTCCTGTATTGCCTGTATTTCCTGTATTGCCTGTTGGTCCTGTATTTCCAGTTGCTCCTGTTGGTCCTGTATTTCCAGTTACACCAGTGGCTCCAGTTGGTCCTGTATTTCCTGTTGGACCTGTATTTCCTGTTGCTCCGCTTGCACCTGTATTTCCAGTTACACCAGTGGCTCCCGTATTGCCTGTTGCTCCTGTTGAACCACCGCTTCCAGATATATAACTAATTTCTTTTGTAACTGTATCATAACATAATGTATTTGAATAAGTTATATTTCTAATTGGTGCTACATAAAACCCTGTATTTCCACTATTTAAAGCACTAGTTGACGCATTTAAAATTATAGAATTATTTCCTTGAGTAAGATATCCTGCTTGATACCCAATCGCAATTGAATATGAACCCTGTGAGTAATTACCTGCTTGATACCCAATTGCTACTGCGGTAGTTCCTTGACTAAGATATCCTGCTTGATACCCAATCGCAATTGAATATGAACCCTGTTGTGAATATCCTGCTTGAAATCCAATCGCGACTGCTTGGGTTCCTTGTGATATCTGTCCTGCTTGATAGCCAATTGCTACTGCGCCAGACCCTTGAAACCATTGACCTGCTTGATAGCCAACTGAAACTGTATTAAACCCCTGCGAATATTGTCCTGCTTGAAATCCAACAGCAACTGCTTGTGCGCCTTGGGAATAAAAACCTGCGCTATTTCCAACCGCGACTGAAAATTGTCCTTGTGTATATCGTCCGGCATCAAATCCAACCGCAACTGTTTGTGTTCCTTGTTTAAGTTGTCCTGCTCCACATCCAACTGAAACTGCATTTTGTTGTTGTCCAGAGCTTCCTGCTATCAATCCAATCGCAACAGAGTATTGTCCTTGATTTGTTTGACCTGCGTAATACCCAATCGCAATTGCGCCTCCTGCTTGGGTATTCTGACCTGCGTAATACCCAATCGCAATTGCATTCCCTCCTTGGGCATATTTTCCTGCCTCATATCCAATCGCAACACAATTGTATCCTTGACCCTCTTGTCCTGCTCCAGAACCAGCCGCAACCGTAAACCCTCCTTGGTTATTCCGTCCTGCGTAAAACCCAACAGCAACCGCTCCATATCCTTGACCACCTCCTGAATTACTTCCAATAGAAACCGTATATGCCGAAGAACCACCTCCTGCAGCAAGACCAATAGCAATCGCTTCTTGACCTTGATTATTTTTTCCCGCCTCTCGACCAATAGCAACCGCATCTGTTTGTTGTGATGTTGCTCCTGCTAAATATCCAATCGCAACACAATATTGTGCTTGTCTAGTTTGAGCTGTTTCTCGTCCAATCGCAATTGAATTTTGACTTTGTCCAGTATTACCTGCTAAATATCCCATCGCAATTGAAAATTGACCCTGACCGGTTCCTCCCGCATTTTGACCAATAGCAATTGCTTGTGGTGATTGGTTCGTTTGACCTGCTTGTAGTCCAATCGCAATTGACAGATTTGATTGTCCAGTTTGACCTGCTTGAGTTCCAATCGCAACTGAATTTCCTCCTTGATTTGAGTAACCTGCTTGAGTCCCAATCGCAACCGCATTATCCTGTTGATTTGAGTAACCTGCTTGATATCCAATTGCGACTGATTGGGTTCCTTGATTTGAGTTACCTGCTTGATATCCAATCGCAACTGCGTTTGTTCCTTGTCGTGAAAATCCTGCTTGAAATCCAATCGCAACCGCGTATGATCCTTGTGAAATATGTCCGGCTTGATATCCCATCGCAACAGCGAATTGTCCTTGGGAATAAAACCCTGATTGATAACCAACAGCAACCGCGTATTGTCCTTGTGTATATCTACCAGCATCAAGTCCAACCGCAGTAGCAAGTGTTCCTTGTTTAAATTGTCCTGCTCCGCATCCAATTGAAACAGCTCCGGTTTGTTGTCCAGTTTGTCCTGCTAAGTATCCCATCGCAACAGCGTATTGTCCTTGATTTGTTTGACCTGCTTGATTTCCAACTGCGACTGCTTGTTGTCCTTGAATTGAGTAACCTGCTTGATACCCAATAGCAACTGCGCTTCCTCCTTGTCCAGTTTGACCTGCTTGTTGTCCAATCGCGACTGCGCTTCCTCCTTGTCCAGTTTGACCTGCTTGTTGTCCAATCGCGACTGCGCCTGCTGCTTGAGCATTTTCACCTGCGCTTACCCCAACCGCAACCGTATTCCCTCCTTGGTTATTCCGTCCTGCGTAAAACCCAACAGCAACTGCTTGGGCACCTTGAGCACCTCCTGAATAAGGTCCAATAGAAACCGCATATGGCTGATTACCCTGTCCTGATCCAATACCAATAGCAATCGATTGTTCTCCTTGATTATTTCTTCCTGCCTCTCGACCAATAGCAATCGCATCTGTTTGTTGTGATGTTGCTCCTGCTGAATATCCAATCGCAACACAATATTGTCCTTGTCTAGTTTGAGCTGTTTCTCGTCCAATCGCAATTGCATTTTGACCTTGTCCAGTATTACCCGCTAAATATCCCGTCGCAATTGAATAATTACCTTGACCGGTTCCTCCTGCATTTTGACCAATTGCAATTGAACTCTGACCTTGAGCAGTTTGTCCGGCTTGTAATCCAATCGCAAGTGAATAAGCTGATTGAGCAGTTTGTCCTGCTTGATTTCCAACCGCAATGGAAAAAAATGATTGTCCAGAATTTCCTGCTTGGTTTCCAATCGCAATTGAACTTCCGCCTTGTGTGAACTGTCCTGCTTGATATCCAATCGCAACCGAAGTATCTTGTTGATTTGAGTAACCTGCTTGATATCCAATTGCGACTGAATTTAAAGCCTGTCGTGAATATCCTGCTTGATATCCAATTGCAACAGCGTTTGTTCCTTGTGAACCCTGTCCCGCTTGATACCCAATTGCGACAGCGTTTGATCCTTGTGATTGTTGTCCCGCTTGATACCCAATCGCAACGGCATATGTTCCTTGTGAACCCTGTCCTGCTTGATACCCAATTGCGACTGCGTTTGCTCCTTGTGATACTTGTCCTGCTTGATATCCAATTGCAACAGCATATGTTCCTTGTGTTTGTTGACCTGCTTGAAAACCAATCGCGACTGCTTGGGTTCCTTGTGAATAATTACCTGCTAAATATCCGAGAGCAACCGCACCGGTTCCTTGTGTATACTGACCAGCAAAACCACCAATGTTTATATTTGTATCTCCTACAGCCCATGCGCTTGGATTAGAATTTGTATTCCAATATATATAATCACCATAGTTAATTCCAGTAACACCTATTACACCAGATGGTCCTGTATTTCCTGCATTTCCAGTTGGTCCTGTATTTCCTGTATTACCAGTTGGACCTGTTGCTCCGCTTGCACCTGTATTTCCAGTTGGACCTGTTGCTCCGCTTGCACCTGTATTTCCAGTTGGTCCTGTATTGCCTGTTGGTCCTGTTGCTCCGCTTGCACCTGTATTTCCAGTTGGTCCTGTATTGCCTGTTGGTCCTGTATTTCCTGTATTACCAGTTGGACCTGTATTGCCTGTTGGTCCTGTATTTCCTGCATTTCCAGTTGGACCTGTTGCTCCGCTTGCACCTGTATTACCAGTTGGACCTGTATTTCCTGTATTACCAGTTGGACCTGTATTTCCTGTATTACCAGTTGGACCTGTATTTCCCGTATTACCTGTTGGTCCAGTATTTCCTGTATTACCAGTTGGACCTGTATTTCCTGTATTACCAGTTGGACCTGTATTTCCTGTATTACCAGTTGGACCTGTATTTCCTGTATTACCAGTTGGACCTGTATTTCCTGTATTACCTGTTGGACCAGTATTACCAGTATTTCCAGTTGGTCCTGTATTACCAGTTTCTCCAGTTGGTCCTGTATTACCCGTTGGACCAGTATTACCAGTTTCTCCAGTTGGTCCTGTATTTCCTGTTGGTCCTGTATTTCCTGTATTACCAGTTGGACCTGTATTTCCGGTATTACCTGTTGGACCAGTATTTCCTGTATTACCTGTATTTCCCGTTGGACCAGTATTACCCGTTGGTCCTGTATTTCCAGTATCTCCCGTTGGACCAGTATTACCCGTTGGACCAGTATTACCAGTTTCTCCAGTTGGTCCTGTATTTCCGGTATTTCCAGTATTACCCGTTGGACCAGTTGGTCCTGTATTTCCTGTATTTCCAGTTGGACCAGTATTACCAGTATCTCCCGTTGGTCCTGTATTTCCCGTTGGACCAGTATTACCAGTATCTCCCGTTGGACCAGTATTACCCGTTGGACCTGTATTTCCTGTTGGACCTGTATTTCCTGTTTCTCCAGTATTTCCAGTTGGTCCTGTATTACCAGTTGGTCCTGTATTACCAGTTGGTCCAGTATTACCAGTTGGACCAGTATTACCAGTATCTCCCGTTGGACCAGTATTACCAGTTGGACCTGTATTTCCTGTTGGACCTGTATTTCCTGTATTACCAGTTGGACCGGTATTACCAGTATTGCCTGTTGGTCCAGTATTTCCGGTTTCTCCTGTATTTCCAGTTGGACCGGTATTACCAGTATTGCCTGTTGGTCCAGTATTTCCGGTTTCTCCTGTATTTCCAGTTGGACCGGTATTACCAGTATTACCCGTTGGACCAGTATTTCCGGTTTCTCCTGTATTTCCAGTTGGACCGGTATTACCAGTATTGCCTGTTGGACCAGTATTTCCGGTTTCTCCTGTATTTCCAGTTGGACCGGTATTACCAGTATTACCCGTTGGACCAGTATTTCCGGTTTCTCCTGTATTTCCAGTTGGACCGGTATTACCAGTATCTCCAGTATTACCGGTTGGTCCTGTATTTCCTGTATTACCCGTTGGACCAGTATTACCTGTATCTCCAGTATTTCCTGTATTGCCTGTTGGTCCTGTATTACCAGTATCTCCAGTATTTCCAGTATTACCAGTATTTCCTGTTGGTCCAGTATTACCAGTATCTCCAGTATTTCCAGTTGGACCAGTATTACCTGTATCTCCAGTATTACCGGTTGGTCCTGTATTACCAGTATCTCCAGTATTACCGGTTGGTCCTGTATTACCAGTTGGACCTGTATTACCAGTTGGACCTGTATTTCCGGTTACACCAGTATTACCAGTATTTCCAGTTGGACCAGTATTACCAGTATCTCCCGTTGGTCCTGTATTTCCAGTTGGACCTGTATTTCCAGTTGGACCTGTATTGCCCGTTGGCCCAGTATTACCGGTTGCACCAGTTGGACCTGTATTGCCCGTTGGCCCGGTTCCAATTGGACCTGTATACCCGGTATAACCAGTTACACCGGTTGCCCCCGTATTGCCCGTTGGTCCTACACTTCCTGTAGGTCCCGTTGGACCAACATAATTAATAATTTTATTGGTGGTATTCAGCAAATTACATTGATATAATGGTTTTGCGTAAGACATATATAACTTTAAAATAAATTTATTTAATTAAATGAATTTATTTATTTTTATTATTTGTTTATTTCAAAATACATGTTTGGCATAGATATTATAACACTAGATACTTACAAAACCACATATTTATAAACTGAGTGTTTCAATCATCTGTCTTAATGTTAATATTTCCTTTTTTAAGTTTTTAATCTCTTCAACAGCATAAAGTAAAATATTATTCCATTCGATACCTTCCGGTTTTCCATCCTTTTTAAATGTAAATAAGGTATCTACCTCATCTATTTCTTCGGCTATATACCCAATCAAATGTTGTTTGGTTTCTTTCCAATCATATTCCCTTGCCCGAACATTATATATATTTGATGTGCTCCTGTTTAAATCAACTACATTTTCCTTATATTTTATGGATGAAGTCGGCATTACAATTTCAGAATCGGTATTATAATATAACGCACCACCGGTGGATGCCAAATTCCTTATTGGTTTAACGTAAAACCCTTCGGCTGTCCCGCTTAAATCGCCAGTTGATGCGTTTATAACGATTGAGCTTGCGGGTTGGTTCGTTTTTCCTGCATTGTATCCAATCGCTATTGCGTTTGCGCCTTGTCCGGTATAACCTGCTTGGAAACCAATCGCAACTGCGTATTGTCCTTGTGAATTTTCTCCGGCGTTTTGTCCAATCGCGATTGCTGTTACGCCTTGGGAATTTGAACCGGCATAGGTTCCAATCGCAATAGAATTTCGTCCTTGTGACCCGCTTCCTGCTCGAGAACCAATAGCAACTGAGAGTATTCCTTGGAATGTGTTTCCTGCAAAGTCTCCAATTGCGAGTGCTTGAGCTTGTTGTGAAAAAAATCCAGCAAAATTTCCAATCGCAACAGCGTTGTTTCCTTGTGTATATTGTCCTGCGTGGTGTCCAATCGCAAGTGCGTATTGTCCTTGTGTTCTTTGTCCTGCGTAATATCCAATGGCAACTGAATATTCTCCTTGTGTTATGTATCCTGCTTGAGAACCAATAGCAACTGAGTTTTGTCCTTGAGTTGTGTTTCCTGCCAGGGATCCAATCGCAACTGCTTGTATTCCTTGTGTATATTGTCCTGCTGCATTACCAATCGCAACAGAACTGTTTCCTTGTGTATTGTTTCCTGCGTAATATCCAACAGCAACCGCATTTAAACCTTGAATAAATTCACCTGCGTGACCACCAATATTTATGTTTGTATCTCCTACAGTCCACGCCGAAGTATTCCAATATATATAATCACCATAGTTAATTCCAGTAACGCCTATTACACCGGTTGGACCTGTATTGCCCGTTGGTCCAGTATTTCCTGTATTTCCTGTATTTCCTGTATTACCTGTATTTCCTGTATTACCTGTTGGTCCGGTTTCTCCAGTTGGTCCGGTTTCTCCAGTTGGTCCGGTTTCTCCAGTTGGTCCGGTTTCTCCAGTTGGTCCTGTATTTCCAGTTGGTCCTGTATTTCCAGTTGGTCCTGTATTTCCAGTAGGTCCGGTTTCTCCAGTTGGTCCGGTTTCTCCAGTATTACCAGTAGGTCCGGTTTCTCCAGTATTACCAGTTGGTCCTGTATTTCCAGTTGGTCCGGTTTCTCCAGTTGGTCCTGTATTTCCTGTTGGTCCTGTATTTCCAGTAGGTCCGGTTTCTCCAGTATTACCAGTAGGTCCGGTTTCTCCAGTATTACCAGTAGGTCCTGTATCTCCAGTTGGTCCTGTATATCCAATTGGTCCTGTATCTCCAGTTGGTCCTGTATATCCAATTGGTCCTGTATATCCAATTGGTCCTGTATATCCAATTGGTCCTGTATCTCCTGTAAGTCCTGTATAACCGGTTGGACCCGTTGCGCCAGTTGGTCCGATTTTTCCGGTTGGACCCGTTGCGCCTGTAAATGTTAAAACCTTAAGTTGTCTTTGAAATAGCGGTTTTGAATAAGACATATATAATCTAAAAATAATTAACTCTCAATATATAAACTAAAATAAACCATCTAAATATAATATTAATTCTATTTATATAATATGTCGTTCGATTTAACAATCGATAATTACAATAAAATAGAATTGATTGATATGTTCGAGTTACCTTCTAATTATGACACTTATATCGTAGAACAACAAGAAACAAAACTAAAAGAAAGTATTTTAAATAATAGCGGTAATATCACGCAACAAACACGACTTAAAATAGTCGAGTTCCTTAAAGAAGCGAAAAAAATCTTATTAAACGGTATTACACCAAAGATGACCGTGTCTGGAAGTCACGACGTCCAAGAACGACCATCCGAACCATATTTAACCTCTTTTCCAACGGATTATGTTAAAGGTGTAATTAACCCTTTAAAAAGAAGAGTTAATACCCGGTATTTAAACATAGATACTCGATTTAGAGAAAATTACTTTACGTGTCAATCAACGAATTACCATTTGGATTTACCGTTGAAAATTTCCGGCGTTATGTCCTTACAGTTATCCGCAATCGAATTACCCACCACATTTTTTAATATCTCTAAACAACTCGGCAATAATTTTTTTACTATTGAGGTGGATAATTATAATGACGGAACAACCACAGAGTCATATTCAACAGTCATTACATTACAAGACGGAAATTATGCCCCGTCTTCTTTAGTTGATTATTTAAATTCGATTGTTGGTATCATGGACCCACCGTTTAATCTATTGATTTTCACGCTAAATATTTTAAATACGATGATTTCAGGAACAGGTCAAATGGTTGTTGGTATATCATCAGCAAGCACTCCATTTAATTTTACGCTCAACTTTCAAGCAGATAAAAACGGGAATAACGATAACAATACACCATTACCTTTGAAATTAGGATGGACTTTTGGGTTTAGAAGTGGAAAATATGTAAATAACTCTACATATATTTCAGAAGGTGTTATGGACTTAACCGGCCCAAGATACATTTATTTAGTCGTTGATGATTTTAACAATAATGTGAATAACGCGTTTTACGGCGCTTTTAACTCCTCTATTTTAAATAAAAATATTTTGGCGAGAATCTCGTTACAGTCCAAGTTTTTCGATATTTTTATTGAAAATAACTTAAATGTCATCACCACACCCAGGCATTATTATGGACCTGTTGACATCCAAAAACTACATTTACAATTATTGGATGAATACGGTCGCGTTTTAGATATAAATAATATGGATTATAGTTTTTGTTTAATTTTACATACTGTTTACGACATTTAATTATGCCATATCGCCTGTCAGTTTAAATTTTGACCAAGAAACGGGACATATTTTTTTACCTCCGTCATATTTCACCGCTAGTCGTTCGTTAATTAATAAGGTATTTATATGGGTTCCCTCGAAATATACGTCTGCAAGAATTCTTCCGTATTTATCGTTTTGTATATTCTCCAAATTTACGGTTTTTTGTAAAACCAACGAAGACACGAAATCCTTTGCTAACTTGGCAACACTCTTTTCATCCGGATTTTTTCCTTTAATTTCGGGGGTATCTATCCCGTTTAATCTTACATGAAACCGGTATAATGGCGAATTATCATACGGCATTTTAGATGCGATTGTTATTGTATCCCCGTCATATACTTTAATTACCTTACCGGAATGCACCGGAAATTTGAATTCTACCGTATCTTCCCATTTAATTTCTTGGTCTGTCGACATATACTTATTCTTCTATTTATTATTTAAGTCATTACTTCTCAAATAATAAATATATATATTATATAAATGGCAATGTCTCGCAGTTTTAATTCTCAACTTCAAATTAATAATACATTTGGAACTGTTAAACCCAATTTATACGCAAGTGATTATATAGCAAATAAAAAAGCAAAGGCAATGTATTGTAACGCGACCGCAACATCCATTCCAACCAACTCATCCATATCTGTCTCAAACGACAAACAAATCAATAGTCAGGAAAACCTAATATTATTTAATAACGCTTCGCAATTAAAACAACAAGATGCATCTTATTGTGCTTTATATCCATTTAACACAGCTAACCTAAATATTAATTTATACACCACAACAGACCTTAGCGGGGTAAGTGTGCTTATTAATACTCGCGAATCGGCTGTTCCTCATACTAATATAACAGCCGAATATTATCCTTTATATGAGTTTTATACTCTTGACCCTTGTGGAAGTTTATTCGGAAATACCGAATGTTATAAAAGAAACTTTTTGAATTATTGGGTTCAAAATTCACCGGTTTTACCCATAAACGATATCTCGTGTAACACACCCATATACCAAAATTCCGATATTCTCCAGGGTGAAACATTATCTATTCCTTTCTGTGCAACACTTATAATTCTAGCTGATTATATAATTACAAATTATGGAACCGTTTATGTTTATGGGTCAGTTGAGATTTATGGAACCTTTATAAATTCCGTAGACGGTCAAATTCAGATTTATGATTCAGGGACCATCACTAATTATAGTAACAATACATTTAATAATTATGGAACTGTTATTAATGGAACCGTTCGAAATTCAGGTGCTAGAATTATAAATATTGGAACTATTAATTCAATGGAGACCACCGGAAATATAATTAATTATGGAACCATCATATCTCATGGACCATTTAATATTTATAATGAAGAACAAATAAATAATTATGGAATTCTGGATATTTCATACGGCACACTTACCAACTCAGGAACCATTACTGGTTCGAATGGTAATTTTATTATTGATGCTAGCGGGTCGATATCCAACTTCGGCACTTTTGATATTCTGATTGATTGTAGTTT
>Ga0194056_10000570_pt1 | contig 20166 bp, 20 predicted proteins | sample SepL4413m_MetaG_FD_155458 | JGI IMG/M metagenome (GOLD analysis project Ga0194056, IMG submission 155458) | Anoxic zone freshwater microbial communities from boreal shield lake in IISD Experimental Lakes Area, Ontario, Canada - Sep2016-L442-13m | ecosystem: Environmental > Aquatic > Freshwater... | reverse complement strand
ATTTCATCAAGGACTCCTTACTTGTTCTGTCGCGTCCAACGACGTAAGTGTTTGTAAGTCCTTGTTTTACACAACCTCCTGAAATCGCGCAAGGCTATTTAGCCGAGTTCGCTGTGAACGTGCAGTTGGTCAGCGTCGGGGAGGATAAGTAGTAGTTGAAGAGGCCGCCGCCCTCGTTGCTGGCCGAGTTCGCTGTGAACGTGCAGTTGGTCAGCGTCGGAGAGGACGAGGAGTTGTAGAGGCCGCCACCGTGGGTGGCCGAGTTTGCCGTGAACATACAGTTGGTCAGCGTCGGGCTACCGCCACTGTTGTACATTCCACCGCCAAAGTCGTTCTGGGGGCTTCCGTCGGCAATTCCGCTGGTAATCGTGAAGCCGTCCAATACTGCGGTTGAGTTCGTATTGCTACCAACGACCACGTGATAGCTGTTGTCTGCCGTGAACCCGACGATTCCGATATCGCCGGAGAGGATACTGGGGTAGGAGATGACATTCCGGGCGTTCGGCTCCGGAGCGCCGACCCCGGCATAGCCGCCATAAATGGATACGCCATTCTTCAAGACGAAACTAACCGTCCGATCCGTGTCGGTGGTAGGTTTGTAGGTGCCCAGGGCCACGCAGATCACCTGCCCCGCAACCGCAGCGGCCAACGCCGACTGTAGGCTCGCGTAAGCGTTGGCCCAACTCGCTCCGCTATTCAATCCGGTGGCTGTGTCGTCCACGTAAATGGGCACGATCATCACGCCGTTCGAGGTGGCTATCGACTGTAAGCCTGCTCTGTTGGTAGATCGGACTGTAACATAGTAGGTGGTTCCAGGGGCCAGCGAAAGACCGCTCTTCGTGGTCGATGTAGAGGTCCAGATGTTGGTGAACGCCCGGACGTCAGTCCCGCCGAAGGTCGTGCCGAGTGCCCATTCATAATGGTCAATGGCGCTTTCTGGATCGGCGAATACGCCAGCCCAGTCTGCGGAGAGCGTCGTTGGGGATACCTGGCAACTGATGCCGACGCCCGAGATCGTCGGCGGCGTCGAATCCACCGTCACGCCGTTTGAAGTGGCCGCCGATTGGAGACCAGCTCCGTTGGTCGCTCGCACGCTCGCGTAATACATCGTCCCAGAGGTCAGAGAAAGGCCGCTCGTTGTGGCGGAAGTCATTGTCCCCGCGATTGTGTAAACTTGGACGTCCGTCCCGCCGGAGGTTGTCCCGATCGCCCACTCGTACACGGTGATGCCACTCTGCTCGTCGGCAAACACGCCGGCCCAGTTGGCCGAGAGCGTCGCGGTCGAAGTCTGGTAGGTGATGTCGGTGCCGGCGCCGTCGTTGGGCGTGCGGCTGACTGTCGGGGCCGTCGTGTCGACGGTCACTCCGTTCGAGGTGGCCGTCGACTGGAGTCCGGCCCCATTGGTCGAGCGCACGCTCACGTAGTACTTCGTTCCGAGCGTTAGGAAAACGCCGTTGTTTGTCGCCGACGTGGCGGTCCCGACACTCGTGTAGCCCTGGGCGTCGGTCCCTCCGGAGGTTGTGCCAATCGCCCAGTCATAGCGGCTGATGCCACTTTCCGGGTCCGCAAACACCCCGGCCCAATTGGCTGAAATCGTTGTGGTCGAGGTCTGGTAGGTGATGTCGGCACCGGTGCCGTCGTTGGGCAATCCTGTCACCGCAGGGGCTGTCGTGTCGGTGTACGCGATTATGCCATTCGAGGTGACTGTCGATTGGAGGCCCGCGCCGTTGGTCGCCTGGGTGGTGACATAGTAAGTCGTCCCAGCCGTCAACGAAAGGCTACTGTTCATAGCCGACGTGGAAGTCCCGACGTTTGTGAGGCCCTGGACATCGCTCCCGCCTGGAGTGGTTCCGATCGCCCAGTCGTATCGGCTGATGCCGCTTTCCGGATCGGCAAAGACCCCAGCCCAGTTGGCCCAAAGCGTCGTCGTCGATGCCTGGCAAGTGATACCATTACCGCCGACCGTCGGCGGGGTAGTGTCGATGGCGGTGCCGGTCACAAGCACGTCGTCGATGTTCCAGCCGCAATAGTTATTGCTGCCATTCGTCGTTCCCATACCCCAGCGGATGTATACGACAGGCTGGTTGTTGGCCACCGAAGAAATGTCATGGGTCTGATGGGACCAACTCGTTTCATTGAGCGTCGTGGTGCTGTTTTGCCATACGTCGGTCCAAGTACTTCCATTGTTGGAGACCTGGATACTGGCGTGATCGTAGGTAGACTGCTCCACTCCCAGCCAGCGCCAGAAGTCCAGCGTAACGCCGGTGTAGTTCGAGCAGTTGATCGCGGGCGTGGTGGCGTACTTCGTGGGGGTTATGTTGTTGAGATAGCCGCCGGAGAGGTTGTAACCGACGACCTTGGCTCCCGTATGCCCTGCGGTGGGATCCGGGCCGCCATAATCACCCGAACCGCCGGTGGGCGTGCCCCAAGCCCATTGGATGCCGGCATCAAACGTCCAAGCGGGATCGGCATCCATGTTCGCCGAATAGATGCTCAGCATGCGACGGTCTTCCAGCGGTTCGCAGAGCAACCGCCGGTGGCGAATCCGCAGGGGAGAGTTCTTCTCACCGACCGATGGCGAGCGGCGGCTCAGTTTGGCAGAACGAGGATTTCGATGCATGACTACATTCTCCTCACACGGTTGGGCAGAGCGGCCTTGACACGGCCGAGGTTTTCCGGGTCGGGATCTGACGAGCGGCGGATGACGAAACATGCGGCTTAGAACTGCATATTGGCTCCCATTCTGGTTCGGTGCCTTGACCTCCGCGAACAGCCCTTTATTCTAATAGGCCACTTTGGCATGCCAATACTCGGCGCGGTCGCTTTTGCGGTTTTTCTCCGCTACTTCGCGTGCCGCACAGCCAGCAGGACGACTGCCAGCTTAATCATCTACTTTCCGCTTCCGCCACCCCCAGCCCATCAGCCCGATCATACAGACGCCGAGCAGGGCGATGCGTTAAGGCGGCAGATCTTTAAGTGCGAAACTCGCACTTACCGAGGGCTGGCCATGCCGCCATCTGACAGCAACCCCCACTATTGACATAACAACAGTATAGTCAGTCGCCAGTCTGTCCACAAGCAACCGGATTTTGCTTTCGGGTCATGTTTCGCAATCCAGTCGCAAGCTCGACACCCCAGAGCAGACGTACTCGCCAGGCATTCATCAGCGAGGCTTCTCAGTCCCAAGCGATCGCAACCAGGGATCGCACCAAAGGCCCAAGCAGAAGCCTAGAATAGGCGGTTATGCTTATGCACTTGGCTAAGGTTCCTTCAAATCGGTCAATGTTTGCGAGGCTTTGCAGGCTAGCAGACGGCGTCGGAAGAGAATTGCCGCCGAAATTCCTGCAATGTTTTCGGAAATTCTGATCGTCCCATGCGGGGCTTGATCGTAACCGGAGAATTGTCTGGCTCGGCATTGCAATCAAGTCATCGCTCCCCAATGACCGATGAACTACTTTTTTACCAATACCGACCTGTCCCCTTCGCTCCCTCCCGGGGTCAGGCCGAGCGGAATAGTTATGTGTCCGACGATAAAATGCTAAGCATTTCCGCCGTCCGCCTCAAGGTTATTCCTGAGATTCCATCAAAGTCGGAATCTTGGCTGCGAAAAGAACTTGCCGAGCAGAACCGCCCAGGAGTGCGGAAATGATTGGGTTGGCGTCGACAATCACCGGCTCAACCACGATTCGGCTCGCGCAGCTCTTGGCGGACCATTGCAAAATCATTCAAGATGTCAGTTTCGCAGATCCCTTTTTTCCGCATTGCGACTCGCGTTTCATCGGAAAGTCGAAAGAACTCCTGTTTTCGCGACTCCCAAGAAAGCTTATCTCGGACGGCTGCCACGACGAATTCTTCCGGCGATATCGGCAGCCGAACAACCTGTTCGATTTCGGAAAAGAGCGTATCGGGAATGTACACTTGCGGCATGATTTCGACCTCCTGCGTAGGATGTGACATTCCATTCTAATATCCCCGAAAGTGCGGTTCAAGACCAAGCCATGAACCAGGCCATGAAGTTGCTTAGTAAAGGGTAGCCTACTGAACTTATTCTGACAACATCACAGGTGCAGGTGGGAGCGTTCCTGCCTTGCCGCTTGGCCGTTTGGATCATGGTCTTCATGCCCATGCGCCTCGCCCGCCGGAACGTGCCTTTGCCCCTTGGCTACGGTGCTTTTCGGGCGGCACTGGAGGTAGCTTCGCCTGTCAAATTGGCATCCGCGACACAGGAATCGCAAAATTCGCGCCCTCCCCAAAACTTCATTGCGCCGCGTAACCTATTCGCAATTAACATGTTACAGTGTTTCTTGGTTCCTTTGGCACACCGCTTGCTCCCTCAATGTCTTCAAACACAGTCGGCTGCCAAGTTTGGTCGTGGTACGCCGGCAGTGAGCCATGGCATGAAAAACGGAATAAATTCCGTTCTACTAAACGCATAAGTGATCAAGCCCGCAACAGGAGGATTCCACTGTGGCAAAACAGATGGTGTATGAGGACGAAGCTCGGCAGTCGCTAGCCGCCGGTGTCAGTAAGTTGGCCCGGGCCGTCGTGACGACCCTGGGACCCCGAGGCCGAAATGCGGTCCTCGACAAGGGATGGGGTGCCCCCAAGGTCACTAAAGACGGTGTGACCGTTGCTGAAGAAATCAATCTGGACGACCCCCAAGAGAATCTCGGGGCCCAACTCGTCAAAGAGGCCGCCTCGAAAACCAACAAGGTCGCCGGCGATGGAACCACAACGGCCACCGTGCTGGCCGAGGCTCTTTATCGCGAGGGTCTCAAGATGGTCGCCGGCGGGGCCGATCCCATGTCGCTGTCTCGGGGCCTTCAGAAGGCGGCCGCAGCCGTCGTCGCAGCCATCGGCAAAATGTCCACGCCGATCAACGAGAAGAGCAAGAAAGAAATCACCCAGGTCGCCACGATCGCCGGCAATAATGATCCGAGCATTGGTGCCGTGCTGGCCGATGCCTTCATGAAGGTCGGCAAAGACGGCGTGATCACGATCGAAGAAGGCAAGCAGTCGGAGACGACCGTTGAAGTCATCGAGGGCATGCAGTTCGATCGGGGGTATCTTTCGCCGCACTTTGTCACCAACCAAGACGATCAGGTCGTTGAGTTTGAAAAGCCACTGGTGCTGATTCACGAGGAAAAGATCTCCAGTGCCAAGAGCCTCGTGCCCTTGCTGGAGGCAGTCAGCCGAGCCAGCAAGCCGCTGTTGATCATCGCCGAGGACGTCGAGGGCGAAGCCCTGGCGACTCTCGTAGTCAACAAGATGCGAGGCATCCTTAACGTCTGTGCCGTCAAGGCCCCGGGCTACGGCGATCGCCGCAAGGCCATGTTGAGCGATATCGCCGTATTGACCGGCGGCACCGCCATCCTCAAGGATCTCGGCGTGCAGCTTGACTCGGTAAAGCTTTCAGATCTGGGCAGCGTCGATCGCGTGATCATCACCGCCGACGACACGACCATGGTCGGCAGTAAAGGTGACAAAAAAGCCATTTTGGGCCGGGCCGAGCAGATCCGCAAGGAAATCGAGACCACGACCAGCGACTACGATAAAGAGAAGCTCCAGGAGCGGTTGGCCAAGTTGTCCGGCGGCGTCGCTCTGATCAGTGTCGGGGCCGTAACCGAGACTGAGATGAAGGAGCGGAAGTTCCTGCTGGACGACGCCCGGGCTGCTACTCAGGCCGCCATGGAGGAAGGTATCGTCCCCGGTGGCGGCGTTGCTCTTTTGCGTTGTGAGAAGGCCGTCGATGCCCTGCAGCTTGAAGGCGACGAGGGCCTGGGCGCGAAGATCCTTCGCAACGTGCTGGAAGTGCCACTAAAGGCCATCGCACACAATGCCGGCCAAGACGGCCCCGTGGTTGTGCATCGCGTCCGCCAGCTCAAGAAGAATGAGGGCTATGATGCCGACAAAGACACTTATGGCGACATGCTCGAAGCGGGCATTGTCGACCCGGCCAAGGTCGTTCGCACCGCTTTGCAGAATGCCGTGAGCGTGGCCAGCCTACTCTTGACCACGTCCTGCCTCATCACCGAGATTCCCAAGAAGGACGACGGCAATGCCGCCGGACCTGGTCCTGGTGGCGGTATGGGGGGTGGCATGGGCGGAATGGGCGGCGGCATGGGTGGAATGGGCGGCATGGGTGGCATGGGCGGTGGTATGGGCGGCATGGGCGGATTCTAGTCTTCCGCTCCCCTTTCCCCTTGGGAGAGGATTGTTGCAGAACAATAATTCATAACTAAAATTGACAGGAGAACTATAAGATCATGGCAAAAGACAGCATCAAATTACGTCCCTTGGACGATCGCGTCGTGGTGGAGCCGAAGGAAGCCGAAGAAGTGACCGCAGGCGGCATCGTCTTGCCTGATTCGGCCAAGGAGAAGCCCCAGCGAGGCACCGTCATCGCCGTCGGCCCGGGCAAGCTGCTCGATAGTGGCGAGCGCGGCGTACTCTCGGTCAGTGTCGGCGACGAAGTCATCTACGGCAAGTATTCCGGCTCCGAAGTCGAAATCGATGGCCGTGAGGTCAAGATCCTCCGCGAGACCGACATCTTCGCGAAGGTTGTCAAGTAAGGAAACACTTGTAGGGTGACGACGAAGGCATCATCGAGCAGCATGGTCGCCTAAGTCCCACCATTCCCCCGCCTACACGTCCATCATTAAGGAACTGCCAACGTGGCTAAACAACTACTATACGATGATCAGGCCCGGAAGCGTCTGCTTCGGGGTGTGGAAAAACTGGCCGATGTGGTCGCTGTGACTCTCGGTCCGACAGGTCATAACGTCATTATCGACAAGTCCTATGGCGGCCCGACCGTCACCAAGGACGGCGTTACGGTGAGCAAGGAAATCGATCTGGAGGATCGCTTCGAAAACATGGGCGCGAAGCTCGTTAACGAGGTCGCCTCAAAAACTTCGGACTTGGCGGGTGACGGCACGACGACCGCCACGGTGTTAGCTCGCGAGATCTTCCGTGAAGGTCTGCGAAACATCACTGCCGGTGCCAACCCCACGGCCGTTCGACGCGGTATCGAGAAGGCCGTTGATGCGGCCGTCGAGCACCTTCGCACGATGGCCAAGCCGATCAGCGGCTCGGACGACATCGCCCATGTCGGCGCGATCAGTGCCAACAACGATCCGGTAATTGGCAAGCTCATTGCCGAAGCCATGGCCAAGGTGGGTAAGGACGGCGTGATCACGGTCGAGGAAGGCAAGACTGCCGAAACGACCTACGACGTCGTTGAGGGCATGCAGTTCGACAAGGGCTACCTATCGCCCTACTTCATCAATAACCCAGCCACGATGAGCGTCGAGCTTGAGGATGTTTTGATCCTGATTCACGAGAAGAAGATCAGCAATATCCGCGAGTTGATTCCCATCTTGGAGAAGGTCGCGCACTCCGGTAAGCCGCTGTTGATCATTGCCGAGGACGTCGAGGGCGAGGCCCTCACGACCCTCGTGGTGAACAAGCTCCGTGGCGTGCTCAACCTTGCTGCCGTGAAGGCCCCTGGTTTTGGCGATCGGCGCAAGGCCCTGCTGGCCGATATCGGCATCCTGACCGCCGGCACCGTGATCAGTGAGGATCTCGGATTGAAGCTCGAGAATCTTACGCTGGAACAACTCACTCGGCCGGGCAAAGAAGATCTCGACAAGGACAACACGACGATCATCGAAGGCGGCGGCAAGCCGGCCGACATCAAGTCCCGCGTCGAGCAGCTCAAGCGGCAGATTGAATCCAGTGACAGCGACTATGATCGCGAGAAGCTCCAGGAGCGTCTGGCGAAGCTCTCCGGCGGCGTGGCGGTGATTTCGGTTGGTGGCAGCACCGAGGCCGAGATGAAGCAGACCAAGGCTCGCGTGGAGGATGCACTGCATGCCACCCGTGCGGCTGCCGAGGAAGGCGTACTGCCCGGCGGCGGCGTTGCTTTGCTGCGTTGCAAGGCTGCGGTCGAGAAGACCCGCGGTGCCAGGGGCGACGAGAAGGTTGGGGTTGATATCATCCTGCGGGCGTTGTCTGGTCCGATCAAGCAGATCGCCCAAAACAGCGGTGTTGACGGTTCGGTGGTGGCCGACGAGGTCAGCCAGAAGGCCGACAACATTGGTTTTGACGCCTATTCGGGCAAGTATGTTGACATGTTCAAGGCCGGCATCATCGACCCGTTGAAGGTTGTTCGCACGGCATTACAGAACGCTGCCAGCATCGCCGGATTGATGTTGACCACCGAGACCTTGATTACCGACCTGGAAAAAGACGACAAGAAGAAGATGGTCGAGGGATCTGTCCGCTAAGCGGTGGTTCTAACAGAACCCGATTGCATTAAAGCGCGGGGCCACCTCTGACTTGGGGTGGCCCCGTTTTTTCTGCCATCGTGTCGATTAAGCTACAATATGGTGAAGATGGCTGATAAACGCGACCTCTACGAAATTCTCGGCGTTGATCGCTCCGCAACCAAGGAGCAGATCTCCGATGCCTATCGCAAACTGGCACTGAAGTTCCATCCCGATCGCAACCCGGGCGATGAAACGGCGATCACCCGATTCAAAGAGGCGGCTGAAGCATTTGAGGTTCTGAACCATCAGGAAAAGCGAGCGAAATATGATCGCTACGGCTTCCAGGGTCTTCAGGGCAACGATGCGCCACACTTCCACAACGTGGGCGATATTTTCGAGGCATTTGGCGATGTCTTCGGCGATGGTATCTTCGGCGAACTCTTTGGCGGCGGCCGAGGCCGAGGTCGCCAGACTCGCAAGGGAGGCGACGTGCAGTGCGAAGTCACGCTCGACCTCATCGAAGCGGCCAACGGCGCGTCGAAGGCCGTCGAATTTGACCGGCATTCCGCTTGCGACACCTGTAGCGGCTCGGGGGCTAAGCCCGGCACCAGGCCGGAAAAATGCCCCTACTGCGGCGGCAGTGGCCGTGTTGTTCAGGCCAGTGGCTTTTTCTCGTTGCAAACGCCCTGTCCTTCCTGCCATGGAAGCGGCCGCGTGATTCGTGAAGCCTGCCCTTCCTGCCGTGGCAACGGCTATCTACCCCGGCATGTCAGCCGCAAGGTCGATATTCCCCCGGGCGTGGACAACGGTACACAACTCCGTCTCAGCGGCGAAGGCGAGCCGAGTACTTCCGGTGGACCGCCGGGCGATTGCTATTGCTTGATCCACGTCAAGGAACATCCGCTCTTCCATCGTGAAGGCCGCGACTTGGTCTGCCAGGTGCCGATCACCTATTCGCAGGCCACCTTGGGTGCGCCGATCAAAGTTCCCACGCTCAGCGGTCCAGAGCAGGTCGACGTGCCGCCCGGCACCCAGCCCGGCGAGGTATTTACGTTGCGTGGCCGGGGCATGCCCGATGTCCGTTACCGCGGCCGTGGCGACCTCCACGTGCAAATCGCGGTCGAAATACCCAAGCGGCTTTCCGACCGCCACGAGGAATTGCTCCGCGAGTTGGCCGAAATCGAAAACACCAATGTTTCACCAAAGCGGAAGACCTTTTTCAAGAAAATCAAGGATTTATTCCACTCCGAAGAAAGCCCGTGAGATCCTCACGTTTCCCATGAACGACGAAAATACCAACACCACGAATGATGCCCCACCGCAGCCGGCGGTTAATCCAGAATCGTCCACGGACCCGGGTGCCGCGGACAACGCGCCCGAGGCTGTGGAGGAGAATCTCTTGGATCAGTTGCACAACGACCTCGAAGCCGCCAAGGACCGCGTGCTCCGCAGTCAGGCGGAGTTGGAAAACTACCGCAAGCGGGCCGCTCGCGAGATCGAGGAACATCGCCGCTATGCCAACCAACCGCTGATGTATGACCTCTTGCCGGTGTTGGACAACATCGAGAGGGCGATTGATGCGGCTGAGAAATCGCAGGATGTGGCCGGTCTGCTGGAAGGCGTGAAACTGGTTGCACGGCAATTTGAAGAAGTATTTGCGAGGTACCGCTGTTTGCGGATCGAGGCTTTGAATTTGCCTTTCGATCCGCACCTGCATCACGCAATTTCGCAACAGGTAACCGATGAAGTTCCACCGAACACCGTCGTACTCGTAACCCAATCCGGCTTCCAGTTGTACGATCGCGTCGTGCGGCCCAGCCTCGTGATCGTGTCGCGCGGGCCGGATGCCTTGTAAGTAACTTTGCCCCCAATCCCGGAGCCACTAACATGCCAACCTATGACTATGTGTGCGATGCCTGCGAGCACCAGTTCGAGCTGTTTCAATCGATGAAGGATGATCCGAAGAAGCAGTGCCCCGAGTGTGGCAAGAAAAAGCTTCGCCGGCTGATCGGGACGGGTTTGGCGATTGTCTTCAAGGGTTCCGGTTTCTATACGACCGACTACCGCAGCGAATCTTACAAGAAGGCCGCCGCCGCCGACAAGTCGGCCAGTTCGTCCAGCCCCTCCGAGAAGTCCGGCACAACAGAGAAGTCCAGTCCCGCAGAAAAGTCTAGCACGGCAGAGAAATCCAGCCATGCCGAGAAGTCTACGGAGAGCAGTGGCGGAAAGAAGGGGAAGAGCGGGAAGAAGTGAGGTGGTGGGCGGTACTCAGAATCCATCTCAGAACTCAAAGAGAACCACGAAAGACACAAAACAGACGAAAAAAGGCAGTTGTATTTCGTTCTCTTTCGTGTGTTTCGTGTGTTTCGTGGTTCTTCAAGAGTGTTTTGAGATAGTTTCTCAGTATTCAGTACTCAGTACTCAGTACTCAGTACTCAGTACTCAGTACTCAGTACTATAATTCACCGGCCATCCACCATCCACCGTCCACCATCCACCGTCCACCATCCACCGCTCACCATCCACCGTTCTATGAGCCAGCGTCCTTGCCCTCTGTGCGAACGTCTCTTCGATCCGGAGCAAAGTTCGGCATTGCCGTTTTGCAGTATCCGCTGCCGTCTGGCCGATCTAAATCGCTGGCTCAAAGAAGGCTATGGCCTTCCCTACGAGTCGCCTGAAGAGGACGAAGAGCGGCCCGTTCCGCCGGAAGAGGATGAACGTCCCAAGTAAGCCAACTAGAATTGGCGAGGAATCCGAAAAATAATTCCGAAGCATTATTGCTCCATTGCGTGCCTTACGGCCCCGGGAAAATTCCTTCGGAAAGTGCCTCTGTCTAACCGCTGTAGGGTTTGATATACTTGCACAATAATCCAGATAACGGGAGCAGGAGGTAGGGCCAGCATGTTAACGCAACTCCAACTAAAGAACTTCAAAGGGTGGAAAGACACGACTCCGATCAGGATGGCGCCCTTAACCGTGTTCTTTGGGACGAATAGCTCGGGCAAGAGTAGCATCGCACAATTCTTGCTGATGCTAAAACAAACGGTTGACTCCTCGGATCGAAAACTCGTGATCCATCCGGGGGATGCGAACACGCCCGTGAACCTGGGATCGTTCGAGGAACTGGTATATCGTCGTGATCTAGAGAACAGTTTGGGGTTCAATTTTGCATGGCAACTTCCGGAAGTTCTTCAAGTCGGCGATCCGAGGTCGAAGTTTAAGTGTAGCGGCAATGAAATGCGGTTTTCTGCCGAAATGGGAATAAGAGGCAAGCAGCCACCTCTTGCGGTCGATCGTTTCAGGTACGAATTGGTGAATGACGGCACCGAGAGCATGTGGGTCTCGGTTGAGCGAAAAAAGCATGCTGAACAACCGGCGTATGACCTGAAAGCGAGCCCCTATACTTTGACGCGAAACCCGGGGCGAGTTTATTCGCTAGGTGCCCCGACGAAGTTTTATGGCTTTCCCGATGAAACCGCGAGATACTATCAAAACGCTGATTTTGTGAAGGACTTCAGTCTCGAAATGGAGAGGTTGCTGCGATCGGTCAGTTACTTAGGCCCGTTGCGATCGAAGGGCGAGCGGCTTTATTATTGGACGGGCGGCGAACCTGAAAGTGTTGGCTATTCGGGCGAAAATGCGATAAGTGCCATGCTGGCCGCGAAGGAAAGAAAACTCAGCACCCGGCCGAGGCAAAGGGTTCAATTCTTTCAGCAGTTTATTGCGGAGAGGCTCAAGGATCTTGAACTGATTGATGAGTTCGCGGTGCGGCGAATTTCGGCCAACCGCAAAGAATACGAAGTCAAAGTCAAGACGCCAGGTTCGCCGTCTTGGGTCGATATCCCTGATGTGGGATTTGGAATTTCCCAAGTGCTGCCTGTGATCGTGCAATCTTTCTACGCGCCGGCCGGCTCGATCCTCTTCATCGAACAGCCGGAATTGCATCTCCATCCCCGCGCACAAGCGCGTCTCGCGGACTTGTTCATTGAGGTCTTGGCGGCGCGTGAGGATGGAAAGGAGCGCGGTATCCAGTTGATTATCGAGACACACTCGGAACATTTTCTCAATAGGCTTCAGCGTCGAATTGCCGAAAGTCAGCCGGAGCATCCCATTTCGTCGTCGAAAGTTGCTGCCTATTTTGCTCATAGCACGGGCAGCGAATCGAAACTCGAGACGCTACAACTCGATGAGTATGGTAACATCGTTAATTGGCCCGAAGACTTTTTTGGAAACAGTATGCAAGATCTTTTTGAGATGTCCAAGGCGGAAGCTCGCCGACAGCAGGCTCAGAAAGAGGAAAAATGAGCGCGATAGTCATCGATACAAACGTGCTTCTCGTTGCCGATGGACAGGCGGAGCAAATGAGTCCCCAATGTCGCGCCGCTTGCGTAAATAGGCTTGAGAAGGTTCAATCGGATGAACAGGTTGTCCTCGACCGCTCGTGGTTGATTCTTGGTGAATACGGAAACAGGCTAGATGCAAATCGGCAGCCCACGCCAGGCAGTGCTTTTCTTAAATGGCTACTGCAACGAAAAATGATGCCGCAGCATGTTTGCTTTGTGACGATTACGGCAATGAACGAAGAGAAAACTATTTTTACCGAGTTTCCATCCGACGCAGTGCTCCTGGAGGATTTCGATCCAGCCGACAGAAAGTTTGTTGCGGTTGCGAATGCGCATGGCGAAAAGCCGCCAATTCTTCAGTCGGCGGACTGCAAGTGGCTCGGCTGGGAGTCACGGCTTGCCAGCCACGGGATTCGGCTCGAAGTGCTTTGCCGCGACGAATTGGAATCAATTAGGATTCGCAAAACCACCTAATGCCATGGGCAGAGGATTTGTAAAATTTCCCACGACACCGCACTTGCTCTGGCTTGGCTCGGCCACAGCACGTGAAGACAAAGTCCTGGCCCGCACGGAAGCGGAAGAATTCCTTCGCGGCCCCGTGTCTATCGAGGAGAAGGTTGACGGAGCGAATCTCGGAATCTCCTTCGACCACGGAGGAAATTTAATCGCACAGAACCGGGGCGGCCTTTTGGAACCAGGAATGAAAGGTCAGTTTGCCCCGCTCTGGAACTGGCTGTCCGAACGTGAGTCCCGCCTCTTTGACGCTTTAGGTGATCGCCTCACAATCTTTGGCGAATGGTGCTGTGCGTGCCATTCCATCCAATACACCCTGCTGCCGGATTTCTTTCTTGCCTTCGATGTCTACGATAGGCATGAGCAACGGTTTATGAATAGTGCCCGCAGAGATGAACTCATTGCCGAACTCGAACTCGGCGTGGTGCCAAAGATTGCAACCGGCATTCTCCGTCTAAATGAAATCCCGAGATTTTTAGGAAAATCGTCTCTTTACGACGGACCGATGGAGGGAGTCTATCTCCGGCGTGAAGGTGTATCCTGGCTGACGCAGAGGGCCAAAGTAGTGCGCGCGGAGTTTGTACAGCAAATCGGCAAACATTGGTCGAAGCAGTCCCTCGTTCTAAATAAGCTGAAATCGTCTGAGCACCGTCCTTGCCGAGATTCGGGGGACAGCATACAGAATGATCCTCGGTGAAGAGCAACAGCCATTCGATCCGCGGCACTATTTCCCGGCATTCTCCGCCGAGTTCGCACTCCTCTTCGTACTCCGCTCTTCTTCCGCTGGCCCCAGCAGTTCTTCCAGCTTCTTGCCGAGCTGTTCACCGCGGACGTTCAAGGCCAGCACCTTGCCGTCCTTGCCGACGAGGATCATTTGCGGAATCGCGAAAATGCCGTAGTACGTCGCCATCGAATTGTCGGTGCCGCGGGCTTCGTTACGGTCCAACAGGATTGTCCAGGGATGCTTTTCTTTTTCCACGAAATCGACGATTGCCTTGCGATCGCGGTCGATGCTGATTCGCACGACGTCGAACCCGCGTTTATGATAGGCCTTGTAGCACTTTGTAATGTTCGGTATCTCCTGGCGGCAGGGACCGCACCAAGTGGCAAAGAAATCGATGAGCACAATCTTGCCTTCGTACTTCTTCCAGTCCAGTGGCTTGCCGGCCACCGTCGAGCCTTCCAGGACAAACGGCTTGCCAACCAGGTCCAGTCGCCGCGCCGCGCCAAGCATCGTAGCCGCAGTGTCGGTAGCCTTCTCGTCCTTGCTCGTGGCGAGGACCGTTCCCAATTCCCGGTAGGCATCAACAGCCAACCGAGGACGATTCGATAGTTCCGCAGCCATGGCAACATTCACGGCAAGCTTGGCCGATGTGGTGTCGATCGGCCCTCTTTGCAAAAAAACCTTCAGACGCTCGACGAACTTGCCGTATTCTGCATCCGGCATCGCGCTCGCTTGCTCCGCACGGTTCTCCAAGGCGGCCAACTGAACGTCGCGAATCATTTCCTTGAGGCCGAGTTTTTCGACTTGATCCACCGTGGATTCAAGATCGGTCTGCGCCGTCGGATCGCCTAGCCGGCCAAGGACCGCCAGCGAGGCGACTTTCAAGCGGACAGCCGCCTGGGCTTGCTCGGGAGTGGGCTTGGCCGCCAGAATCTTGTCGCAGGCATTCCGTTGCGCCGTCGCTCGCTTTTTATGAAGCTCCGCGACCGCTGGCCGGAGACTCGACGACGGATGAATTTTGTTCAAGCCATCAATGTATTTTTGCAATTCCTCAATCGTGCCGTTGGGTACATCAAAGGGATCTTTGTCGGCTGCCTTGCTCTCTTGCACCGGCGGCACAAGGGACTTCTTGGTATTTTCATCTGCTACCACGGATGCCCCTAGCCAAGCCAGTACAGCAACGGGGCCGAGTGCGGCCAGAATGCCGCGGGAGGATCGATGCAACATGCCAGATTCTTTCTTGTAAGGATTTCTTCGTAGGGTGGGTGGAGCACGGAAACTCAATCGCAGTGGTGCGTTGCGCGAACCGGTCTAAACCAGGGTGAAAGGTTGCCGTTCGCTGGATTCCGTGCGTAACCCACCATTTCCCAGGGGTTTCGCTCCACGCACCCTACAATTTATGAATAATCCAGACTATCGTCCCTTAGGACCGGCGCAGAAATAACTGTCGTGTTTTGCCCACTCGCCGAGCGGGGGCAGACGGCACACGGAGTGTGCCTGCTACTTTTCTTGCGACAGTTATTTCTGCGCCGGTCCTTAGTATCGGCAACCGGCTGCCGACTGTCAATTGCTACGCATCAGCCGCGTTTCGATGACCCGGAGGATGGCCTTGGCCACCTGCCGCTTGCTTCCCGCGACCGCAGCCAGAACCTCGCCTTGGGCGTCGATCACTTCGACCTTTGTATCGGCCGCGTGCATGGCAGCGGGACCGTTTACCACGATGAGGTCGCACCTCTTGCGTTCCAGCTTTTGCATGGCTCGCATCCGCAAATCTTCGGTCTCCAGGGCGAAGGCGACCATCCATTGCGAAGTCTTGATCGCGCCGAGTCTCGTTACGATGTCCGGGGTTTCGATGAACTGCACCTCCAGCGTGCGGCCCGTCTTGCGGATCTTCTGCGATGCGACGACCTTGGGTCGGTAATCGCAGGGTGCCGCGGCAGCAATTAGGCCGTCACATTCAGGGAAGACGCTCAAGCAAGCCGCCAACATTTCCTCCGTCGAGATCACCGGAAGCAATCGTGCGGCCTCCGGATAACGGACCTCGACGGGACCGCTGACGATCACCACCTCATGACCGGCTTCCAACGCGGCTTCCGCCAGTGCCTTGCCCATCCGACCGCTGGAACCGTTGCTCAGATACCGCACCGGGTCGAGGTACTGACGGGTTGGGCCGGAGGTGAGGAGAATACGAGACATAGGAGGTGAATGACGAATGACGAAATAATTGCCAGCACTCCAACCTTCCGTCATTCGTCATTCGTCATTCGTCATTTTCTTAAGTTGTTCTGCAATGACGTTAAAGATGACATCCGGTTCGGCCATTCTCCCAATCCCAACTTCACCGCAGCTCAGGTGCCCGGCCTCGGGATCGATGATTACCATGCCATCGGCTCGAAGCTGGGCGATGTTTCGCTGCACCGGGGGCTTTGACCACATCTGCCAGTTCATTGCGGGGGCAACGATGATCGGACCGTCGAAGGCCAGCAGCACGGTACTTACGATTTCGTCGGCCAAGCCCAGAGCCGCCTTGGCCACGATATTGGCTGTCGCTGGGGCAATGCAAAGCACCTCTGCCTTGCGGGCAGTTTCGATATGCGGATGCGACCCGCGGCCATAAACGGCAGTCACCACCGGCCGGCCGCTAAGGGCCTCGAACGTCTTTGGAGCAACGAGTTTGGTGGCCGATTGCGTCATGATCACCGACACACCGACCCCTGCCTGCGTCAACAGGCTCACCAGGGCCGCCGTCTTGTAGGCGGCGATTCCCCCCGTGACGGCGATCAGCACTTCGCGGCCTTGCATGGCACACTCCCTGTACAGCTTTGCCGTTTACAACATGCGGAAATCGATATCCGGGATGCCGCCGGTCGCGGCGTCCGTCCTTTGCACATTCATCTGGGAGTCGAGGAATATCTTGTCCTGCATGATTTCCTGGATCACAACTTCCATCTTGTTGGGAAACTTGCTGGCGTCGACTAGCGGCCTAGCACCGGCATTCAAGGCCACGAGACGTTTCTGGATTAGGGTCGAAAGTTTGAATCGTCCCCCCACCTTGTTCACAATGGCTTCTTCACGTAGTTCATCAATCATTTTTCTCTTTCTCCTTTTCCTCGGTAAGAATAGTGCAAAGCTCGTTTACGGCCCGATCCAAATCATCGTTGACAACATGGTAACGATATCGGTGGGCCTGACTCAGTTCATACTGAGCCCGTTGCAATCGTTTTTCGATTTCGTCGGGGGTATCGGTGCCGCGAAGTTTCAACCGGCGTCGCAACTCCTCCATGGAACTCGGCTGCACAAAAATCGTGATCGCGTTGTCAAACCGCTGCATCACGGCCGCCGCGCCGTGGACGTCGATATTCAACACGACCCATTTTTTGGCCTGGATGCCGGCATGGACCTCGCTGGACAGCGTACCATACCAGTATCCCCGGCCAAAAACCTCAAAACATTCCAAAAACTGCCCCTCATCCCGCAATATCTGAAACCGCTCCGGGCTGACGAAGTGGTAATCGACACCATCAACCTCCTCGCCCCGGGGTGGCCGCGTGGTGGCGGAAATGCTTCGCACCAGCGGCAACGGACAGGCATGGAAGAGACGGTCGGCGAGGGTCGTCTTCCCGACCCCCGACGGTCCTGAAACCACCACAACTCGCCCGCACGGTACACCTTTCATTATTCAACATTCCGACATTATTCGAGGTTGGATCATTTTCATGGCTCCTCTCGATGGCCGGGCCTTCCATCTTCATTTTGGCACTATTCGATGTTCTGGATCATCTCTCGGATCCGCTCAATGGCAGTCTTGATCTCGATCACTTGCTTGGCAATCTCCACGTCGGTGGCCTTCGAGCCGATCGTATTGGCCTCGCGGAACAATTCCTGGGTGAGGAATTCCAACTTCCGCCCGGAACTTTCCGGCAGTTGCATGATCGAGTCAAACTGTTCGAGGTGGCTTTTCAAACGAACGATTTCTTCCGAGATGTCGCCGCGATCGGCATACAAACAAACTTCGCGAATGATGCCGGCCGGGTCGAGGTCTACCTGACGCTCAGACAGCACTTTATTCAGCCGCTCTTCCAATCGCACGCGGTAGGCATCCAGAACCAACGGTGCCCGCTGCTGGATTTCTTCCACGCCGGCGGCGATGGCGCGGCAATTGACGGACAGGTCGTCGGCCATGGCTTGGCCTTCACGAATTCGCATCTGGGCCAAGTTCTGGATTGCAGCTTCCAAAACCTTTGAAATCGCCGGCCAATCATCTTCGGGACTGAAAAGGACCGTCGATTGATCATTCACCACGCCGGGAAGGGGCAACAAGGATTCCAGCGAAATCTTGACGTTCTCATCCCACTTGCGGTACAGGGTCTGAAGCTGATCGCGGTATCCACTCAGCACGTCGCTATTGATCCGAAAATCCTGGCACGACCGCAGCCGATCAACCCGCAGGTTCACCTGCACCGTGCCGCGACGGATATTTTGCCGCGCGATCTCCTCAATGTGCGGCTCAAGCGAAGCGTAGCCTTCCGTGGCACGTACGCTCAGCTTGAAGAAACGGCTATTGATCGCGCGAACCTCCACGGCGACGGCTAATCCGTCTTGGTGACTGTGGGCTTCGCCGAAACCGGTCATGCTTAAAAGCATGTCAGCAATTCTCCGAAAGAGGTACGCCGCGATCGCGTGTTGACGATCAAACGTCGTCATCCGCACACTCGATGCGTCTTCATCGCTACAATTTAGGACCTGTCCAACATGAACTCCGCTTTTTTGTGGTGCGGCCGTCGCGGCTGCATGAGCAGGCGAGACGCCTGCACCACAAGTTGTTTTTGGACGGGCACTTAGCCGCGTCGCCTGCAACGAGTTGGCAGACTACTTGGCTGGCGCGGCCGGAGGTGTTGTCGTTGGCGCGGTGGGTATCGGCACAGCCGGTGGCGCTGGCGACGGTGTGGCCGATTTCTCAGGCGACTTTTCCGTTTTGCCAGTGCCCTTCTCCGTATTGCCAGTGCCCTTCTCCGCTTTGGCAGCACCACTGTCGGCAGGCTTCCCGGGGACCGATGTCTCGGGTGCTTGGCCAGGATTCTGCTGGGCATTGGTACTCTGCTGCGCACCAATCTGATCACCGGACAGGTGCGGGGCGTAAATCGCCGTAAAGATGCTGATCAGAATCCAGAAGGAAGCGACACCGACCGTGATTTTGGTAAATAAGTCGCCGGCCTTGGTTCCAAACGCACTTTGGCCACCCATGCCGCCCAAAGCTCCCGCCAGTCCGCCTCCTTTGCCGCGCTGTAGCATGACAAGGACAATCACCGTGACGGCCGATGCCGTCAGAAAGAACTTCACAAAAAACTCGAGCATGACGATTCCTTTTTTTATTCCTATTGGGCACTCCAGGCCCATTCCAATGCACTCAGCTTTATGCCCCTGCCACGATGCCCATGAACTGATCAACCTTGAGGCTCGCTCCCCCGACCAACGCCCCGTCGATGTTGGGCTGGCCGAGCAGTTCCTTGGCGTTATCGGGCTTGACGCTACCCCCATATTGAATGGGTATGAGCTGGGCTATCCCATCATTATAGCGTTCCGCGATGATCTTGCGAAGGCCGAGATGGACATCTTCGGCCTGCTGCGGTGTAGCGACCTTGCCGGTACCAATCGCCCAGACCGGCTCGTAAGCGATAACCACCTTCTTAAGCTGCTCCCCCGAGATGCCCACGAGCGAACCGTCAAACTGGCTCTGAATCACGGCGAGCGTCTGCCCTGCCTCCCGCTCCGAGAGCAACTCACCAACACAGAGGATAGGCAATAACCCCGATTGGAGGGATGCATGAATCTTCTTATTGATTTCCGCGTCCGTTTCGCCCAGGACATGCCGTCGCTCGCTGTGGCCGAGAATGACGTATTTCACACCCAAATCGCAGAGCATTGAGGTACTAAGTTCGCCGGTAAACGCCCCATTGGATTGGTGGTAAACATTCTGGGCACCCAAGGCGACTTTGGAACCCTTGAGTACTTGGCCGACTGCTTCGAGGTAGCACGCCGGCGGGCAAACGGCCAGATCGACCCCGCTGAACTTCTCCGCCTCACGGGCCACCGCCTCGGCCAGGGCCACGGCAGCCTTTCGATCCAGGTTCATCTTCCAATTGCCAGCTATAAACTTACGTCGCATCTCGATTCTCCTCAACTTAAATCAAAAATGACAGAAAAATGTGGCTCTTCCGGTTCCAGGTGCGGAACGCGAATAATTGTGGGGCTCGTTTCACTCTCCCCACCCTACTCCTAATCCCTACTTCTACTCCTAATCCCTAATCCCCAATCC
>Ga0194056_10000567_pt1 | contig 20251 bp, 17 predicted proteins | sample SepL4413m_MetaG_FD_155458 | JGI IMG/M metagenome (GOLD analysis project Ga0194056, IMG submission 155458) | Anoxic zone freshwater microbial communities from boreal shield lake in IISD Experimental Lakes Area, Ontario, Canada - Sep2016-L442-13m | ecosystem: Environmental > Aquatic > Freshwater... | reverse complement strand
GAAGGGGGTTGCCGGGGGGCAGGGGTTAGGGTTGGATATCACCATTTTCAGCGATTCACGATATCTGGTCGATATGTTTAATCAGGGACATGCCAAGCGCTGGCGCGCCAAAGGCTGGATGCGGGGGCCGAAAGATCGGGCTAAAAATGAGGATCTATGGGGGTGTCTACTTGATCTAGCCATGCCGCATGACGTCAAATTTGTGTGGGTTAAGAGCCACAATGAACATCCGGAGAACGAACGGTGTGATCAGTTGGCGGTTGAAGCCCGCCAGCGGGGCAATCTTCCGCCAGATGAGGAATATGAAAGAGGGGGTGCAGTGGGCAGTGGGCAGTTGGTAGGGAGCAGTGGGCAGTTGCCAGTTGGCAGTGGGCAGTTGGCAGGGAGCAGTGGGCAGTTGCCAGTTGGCAGTGAGCAGCGGGAAAAAAGTTCAGAAATCCAAATGGTTCTATTATGATTGGTGTTCTGTCCACTGCCCACTGCTCACTGCCCACTGCTTTCCTCCTCGCTCCCATTCGCGGTGTGACCGATGCCGTTTATCGAGATGCGTTCGCCAGTTGTTTTGGTGGATTCGATTATGCGGTGTCTCCTTTTTTGCAACTCCGGCAGGGGCATCCCCTGCGTTCTGCTGAACTCCGGCAGATTGCCATGGAAAATAACCGCGCATTGCGCACGATTCCGCAGGTGCTGACAAACCATGCGCCAACCTTTTCCGCCGCCTTGCGCGAGTTAAGCGAGGCGGGTCATGAAGAGGTGAATTGGAATCTGGGCTGTCCTTATCCGACGGTGGCGGGACGTGGGCGAGGGGCGGGGTTACTTCCGGATGCCACGCGGATCGACCGTATTCTTGAGGAAGTGCTGAAGGATACGTCTGTGCGGCTTTCGGTGAAAATGCGGCTTGGGTTACACAATCCGGATGAATTTCAGGCGGTCATGGAGGTGCTGAACCGCTATCCCCTGACGGAAGTGATTTTACATGCACGTACGGCTGACCAGATGTATGAGGGTGGAGTGGATCTTGCCCGCGCTCGTCAAGCACTGGAGTTGTGTCGGCATCCTTTTGTCTATAACGGGGACATCGCGACAGTGGATGGATGGAATGTGCTGGAGAAACAGCTTCCAGGGGTTGCAGGTTGGATGATCGGCCGCAGCGCGCTAAGAAACCCCTTTTTGGCTGCACAGATCAAAGCCGCCGCCCCCCTGCCGTCGCCGGACGTCCGCCGCGAGCGGCTCATCAAGTTTCATGATCTCCTGTTTGAGGGGTATGGTCAGTGGTTGAGCGGGGATCAGCACCGGCTGGATAAGATGCTGGCGCAATGGGAGTATTTGGCGCATGCCTTTGCTGATCCGCATGCCGTTTATTCCCGCGTTCGCCGCAGTCATGCTGGCAATTATATGGCGACAGTAAAACTCATACTCACCCCTCATAACAGGGGCTGTGATTAAACGGTATATGGGATTTTTGTGGCAGAGGCGTCCCGCCTCTGAGTACCAGGAGCCAGAGGCGAGACGCCTCTGCCACGTGGATGAAGAGAGCAGAAGACCAGAGGCGAGACGCCTCTGCCACGTGGATGAAGAGAGCAGAAGACCAGAGGCGAGACGCCTCTGCCACGTGGATGAAGAGAGCAGAAGACCAGAGGCGAGACGCCACTGCCACGTGGATGAAGAGAGCAGAAGACCAGAGGCGAGACGCCTCTGCCACCTAACTGTCTTGCTGATGGAAAAATCGTTATCCCGGCAGATAGACGGCGAGCGACAGTTCATGTGATAATTTGTTCCATGGAGAGAAGATTGGCGGCAAACTCAGCATGTAAAGAAGAGCCAAGCCCCCGTGGCAGCGGCGTCCCGCCTCTGTCCCCATCCCTCCGGACCTATTTCGCCCCTACAGCTCCTGTCGCTTTTCTTTCTGGCGACCTTCCGCACTGGCGCCAGGCAGGTGTGACTTACTTTGTCACATTCCGGTTAGCCGATTCCCTTCCGCAGGAAAAGCTGTTGCAGTGGCGCAATGAGCGTGAAATCTGGCTTGCCCTGCATCCTCCACCTCATGATGAGGCGCTGCGGAATGAGTATGAAGCACTTTTCCCGCAGCGCCTTCAGCAATGGCTCGATGCAGGGAGTGGGTCATGTATTCTGGCGCAGCCTGCGATCATGAAGTTGGTGGATGGTGCCTTGAGACATTTTAACGGCCAGCGCTATCAACTCGATGAATTCGTTGTTGCGCCCAATCACGTCCATGCGCTTCTCGTGCCATTTGGCCAATATAAGCTTTCTGAAATTCTCCATTCATGGAAATCCTTCACGGCGCATGAGATTGTAAAAATGAGTAGAAGTGGCAGAGGCGTCCCGCCTCTGAGTACCAGGAGCCAGAGGCGAGACGCCTCTGCCACGCGGAAGAGAGCAGAAGACCAGAGGCGAGACGCCTCTGCCACGCGGAAGAGAGCAGAAGACCAGAGCCGGGACGGCTCTGCCACTGTGAAAGTGAAAATTTGGCAGAAGGAATCTTTTGATCACATTGTCCGCAGTCCGGACAGCTTTGAGGAATTTTGCGGATATATTCGCAATCACGGCGCTTGGACAGAAGTTGATGCGGAAACCGCAAGGGATTATTGCCATACATCAAGTTAAGTGGCAGAGGCGTCCCGCCTCTGGATAATACGATAAACGACCAGAGCCGGGACGGCTCTGTCACGCGGATATAGAGAGCAGAAGATCAGAGGCGAGACGCCTCTGCCACGTGGCTGGCCCGATAGAGAGGGGCATGCCATGTTGACTGACATTAAAAATAGATTGCACATGATTTCATAATGCAACATCATTTTATCGTGATTGCCCAACATCGACAATTGCAGCGGGGGATGACATCTCGCTTTTGAAAACAGGGCGTATGACGATCCAAAATGATATAAAGAGGCGGGTTGCCCGCATGCAGGCGCTGATCAGGGAGAAAGAGCTCGATGGAGCCTTTTTTATGTACCCGATCGATGTCTATTATTTTTGTGGCACGAATCAAACAGCCACCCTGTGGATCCCAGCTGAAGGGGAACCGATATTACTGGTACGAAAAAGTCTTGTCAGAGCGAAGCAAGAGAGTGTGGTAGCGGATGTGAGGGCTTATCCCGCCAGCAGGGATTTTCAGGGTTTGTTCGGCAAGGCATTAAGCAAAGTGGGGATGACCTTTGATGTGATTCCCGTACAGCAGTTGAATTACTGCATCAAGTTATTGCCGGGCACTGAGTTTGTTGACATCTCTCCATTAAACCGCGAACTCCGTTCCGTCAAATCTCCCTTCGAATTGGATCAATTACGGCATAGTGGGCGGGCGATTGGCGAAATTTTTACCCAGGTGCCGCAGTTTCTAAAGGCAGGGATGCGGGAAGTGGACTTGGCTGCTGAGTTTGAGTATCGGCTCCGGAAGGCGGGTAATGAAGGGTATATTCGTATGCGAGCGTTCAACCAGGAGCTCTTCATAGGGTTGGCCGTTTCTGCTGGTGGTACTTCGTATGGAGGGTTTGATGGCGCGGTGACAGGGCGCGGGGTGTCCAGTGCATCCCCTTACGGATCATCTTTTGATGTCATTAAGGAAAATGAACCTGTATTCTTGGACTACGCGGGGGTCATGAATGGTTATGTTGCTGACATGACCCGGGTATTTGTCATAGGGAAACTTGATCCCGAATTACAGCGCGCCTTTGATGTCGCTCTTGAAATTCAATCATTCCTACAGAACGCATTGAAGCCGGGGGTCATTTGTGAAGAGCTCTATTTCGAATCGGTCGAAATGGCGAACCAAGCCGGCTTCGGTAAGGCTTTTATGGGTATGCCGGGCGAGCAGTCTCGGTTTGTCGGACACGGGGTTGGTCTTGAGCTTGATGAGTGGCCCATCCTTGCGAAGGGATTCAAGGGGCCGCTGAAAGAGGGGCAGGTTATCGCCATTGAACCCAAGTTCGTGATTCCCGGGAAAGGGGTCATTGGCATTGAAAACACCTTTGCTGTCACGGGTGCGGGTGGTGAAAAATTAACCGACATACCCGATCAGATCCGGGTATGAATGAAGATCATTGGACAGTGAAAAGGGGATACGTTACATTCTGCCTCCATTATTTTATCTGAAAGCGAATGGGATCAATGACGACTATTAAATCAATGCGGTGGCTGGGTGTAGTGGCTTGTGCTGTGGTGTTGGCTGTTAGTGGAAACGCTTTGGCGGAAACTCAAACCACGAAGAAAACCTCGAAAAAAACCACGACAACGGCAAAAAGCACGAAGTCTAAAGCTTCCTCCACAGGGCGTGCAGCGTTGCCGAACCGGACTGCTGATCCTTATCTGGGAGCGATTGTTGTGGATGCGGCAACCGGGCAGGTGCTTGTTGAGCAGAATGCCGATGCCGCCGGATTTCCCGCAAGTGTCATCAAGCTGATGGACATGATGGTCATTCTGGACCAGATCAGCGCCGGTCAGATCAGCCTTAGCAATTCTGTGACCGTGACGGCGGAGTCGTCGAAGATTGGCGGGTCTCAGGTGTATTTGAAGGAGGGTGAGGTTTTTACTTTGGAGGACCTCATGTATGCCCTGATGATTCAGTCGGCGAATGATTCCGCCATGGCGCTGGCACTGAATGTGGCAGGATCATCAGCCGGATTTGTGGAATTAATGAATAAGAAGGCCGGTGAGATTGGGATGACCAATACGATATTCCATTCGGTGCACGGACTTCCGCCAGTCGCTGGCCAGGCGGGTGATACTTCAACGGCCCGTGATCTGTCTAAATTGGCCCGTGCCTTGATTGCCCAGCATCCCGAAATCATTAAATACACGTCCACTCAGGTCCGGAACTTCCGTCCGAATACCACTCCATTTGTGATGCGCAGTCACAATCATCTCCTGCATGAATTCCCGGGTTGCGACGGGTTGAAGACGGGCTTCATTACCGCTGGCGGTTTTTCGATTGTTGCTACCGCCCAGAAAAACGGACGACGTGTCATTGCGGTTGTGCTGGGTAGCAAAGACCGTAAGGTGCGTGATGCCAAAGCGGTGGAATTGCTTTCAAAGGGCTTTACTGCCTTGCCGCCGCTTCCTCCGCCCCCTCCGCCTGTACTCGTGCCGGTAGTCACAAATTTTCCCACTGCAGCGGAGCCTGTTCCCGCCGAAGAGACTTCCCGAAGAGACTGGCTTAAAATTACCGGGATCGTTTTCGCGATCGGGTTAGTGGTGCTGGTCACCGGCAGCTTCTTTATGAAGAAGCGCGCAAGAAATGATTTTTGACGGGGTGAAGATGGCCCTGAAAACCAATCGGCTTATTTTCTCGCTGGGACTGTTTTCCGTCATGGGGCTTTTGCTTTCAGGTTGCTCCACGCCCGAACTGAAGGGGACGCCGTACTACTCAAGCGAGACGGATACCGATACGCAGGCTGCTAAAGACCGTATCCCGCTGTGGCCGATTCTCTACTACAAGAGCCCGACACTATCGGTGCTCTGGCCGTTCTTTGAGAAATCCGACGAGTACATGGCCTTGCGGCCTTTGTGTTCGGTGCACGGCCTGGATAAATCCAAAAAGATTTATAGTCTGCTCTGGCCGTTGGGGCAGTTCGACAGGGTTGAGCAGCAGAATCGATTCTTCCCGATGTTCTGGGGAGACGGCTATGTGGTGGGCTTTCCACTATATTGGCATTTTGGGCATCCATTCGGGAATGAGGGCGGAACCGATGCTCTGATCCCAGCGTGGTGTTATGCGAAAAGCGGGCGCGGCTATTCACTGAACATCTTGTGGCCTTTCATCAACGTCAAGGATACGGTTGATGGGCGTGGGTGGCGTGTGTGGCCTTTGGCGGGAGGCTATTCTAATGGAGATGACGGTTATTACCGGTTTATGGCATGGCCGTTCTGCCATCAGTGGGGGACCGGCACGTATGAAAAAGGTGAGGCAGTTCTGCCGCTCTATTGCAGGGGGACTTCCGGTCAGGAGACTTGGTTCTACTCCCTGCTGTATTCCCGCTATCGCGCAACCGATCGACGCTGGGATCTACTTTTTCCTGCCTACTACAATCGGCAGCAGGGAGATCGCCGCACACTGATCACCATGCTGGGCGGCATGAGTAAGGATAAGAACGGATTGGGTTGGGTGGTTTTCCCGCTTTTATCAGGAGGAATAAAAACCCAAAATAGCAGTGAAACCTGGGTGGTGGGCCCGCTGGCGCATTTTGGACAGCGCACAAATGCTGTGAGCAACCATGTTTTCCCGTTTTACTATTCAAGCAGTAATCAGTCTAGCCGGATGTTTCTGTCCATTCCCTGGTCAAGTAGTTCTGCCCGCGATGGAAGTGGCTGGAAGTTTATTCCGCCATTCATGTTGCGCATAGCGCAGGGAAAGGACCATCAGTTGTATACTCCGCTTTACACGGCTGGAACCCGGCATGAGGGGGCGGAAACCTGGAAAAGTGTGCATCCGCTTTGGTATCAGAGCGAGGGCCCCGACGGGAAAACCCTGGCGACACTGGTAGGCGGGTGGCAAACGAGAACAGATGGCCGGAGCTGGCTGATCTGGCCGTTGTTATCGGGCCAGGTGCGCACCGCCGACAGTCGCGATCTGTGGGTTGTAGCTCCTCTTTTTCATTGGCGACGTGATATGGCGGGGGTGTCGCATCATCTGCTGCCATTTTACTGGTGGGATGGGCGTGATGACCGGCTGATTTCCCCGCTTGTGGCCCAGTGGAGTAACGCGCAGACCGGAGCCAAAAAGACGGTGGTGCCTCCATTGCTTACGTACTACTCGGCGACGCCAAAGGTTGATGATTTATGGACTGGCGCAGGCTTAGCCCACTTCAGTTGGGGAGAGGAGGCCGGCTCTTCTCATATCGTGCCTCTTTACTATCAAGATCGCACCGAAGGCACTTTCATTTCACTGCCCTGGTCGAGGTGGACATGGAAAGACACTTCGACCAATACGCTCATTGCGCCGCTGCTTTCGTGGATGACGCATCGTCGGGATAGGACGGATCTGTGGATGGTCGGTCCCCTGGCTCATGTCAGTTGGGGAAAAAAAGCGGGGGCCTCGCATGTGTTCCCGCTGTTCTATCGCGATAAAGATGAAGATGCCTTTATTTCCCTTCCCTATTCGCATTGGAACAGGGGTGAGTCGGAATACGATTTATATCCGCCATTGTTCGCCATGATGACTCATGAGGGCAAAGAGAAGCAGTTGGATGCCCTCTTGGGGCTGTTCTCGGAACGGTGGGGGGGGGAACAGCGTCAAGGGTATTTCCTGCCATTCTACTACCATGACAACGGGCGGGTTTTTTATTCCCTGCTGTTCGGTTGGAATCACCGCGATCCTGATGATGGGTTTTATTACCCTTTGACCCCATTGCTCGGGGTGCGAACGGGGAAACATTCCGGAGGCTGGCTTTTTCCGTTGTGGTCGCGTGACTACGATCAGGAGTCCAAGACCACGACCGGCACGGTATTATGGGGGACTTATTCCCGTGATTCTAGGCGCTCGGAGGCTGCGTTGATTCCGGTCTTCGGGTATAAAAATCGGGGTTCATTGGACACGGCGATGGCAACCAATTCATGGAATGAATCGTATGGAAAAACCTTCTGGAGTCTGCCGGCATGCTGGTACCGGAACACGTTGGATGTGGCCCCTGTCAAAGGTCAGGACGGGAAGCCCACAGGCAAAATGGACGTGTCATTCGCGAAGGATAATGGCTTCTTTCCGCTCTGGTCCTACACGCATTTGCGGCCTGCCACTGGGCCGGATCAGACGTATGGCTCTCTGCTGATGGTCCTTTATGATTACAAGACAACTTTAGGTGCCGGTCTGGATGGAGCACAGACACGGGAAGAGTACGTTCGCAAGCGGGTGCTCTGGCGGCTATATCACTACGAGCGGCATAACGAGGATGTGAGTGTGGATATATTCCCTGCCATTACCTATGACCGCACGAAAGACGGATTCCAACGCTGGGCCTTCCTGTGGCGTGCCTTCCGCTATGAACGTGGGCCGGAGGGTAAGAAGCTGGACCTGCTTTTCATCCCCCTGATACGTTCGGAGAAGTGACACTATACCAAACCCAGACAACAACCTTGGTGTCTGCGCCATGTGCGGCGCGGTACTGATCCGTAACCGTAAGTCTGCGCTCTCGCTGCCTGGCGTTGGTGTTCCGGACAAGGCGTATTACCCGGAAGTCCGCTTCCAGCTTGTGGTTGTATGGTGCCCGGCCTGTGAGTTGATCCACAGTCTTGAGTCACCCGACCTGGGTTTTTCATGGAAGAACTCGGATGCGGAAGAGGCTCGTCATCGGCAAGGCAAACCTTCGCCCTAACAGCGCAAAATACGATCTGAAACGTTTCAGATCATGTTTTGCCATCGCCTTTTCCCTGAGAAAAAAGTAAACTGATGACTTGTTGCCGGCTCGGTGCGTCCGAAGTCAAGCTAGCAAGGCGCGGTAAGGCGGTGAGTATAAACTTGTTGTATTAATAGTGGATTTAGTTTATGTTTTAAAAAGTCTTAAATCGGCGATTTCGAAACAACTTTTAATTAATAGATTGCCGATAGTACGAGCCGATAAAATTGATTACTGATGGTGGAACCATGAGCTTGCGTGCCAGATTGAGTACCGTGGAAACCTGCGGCAGTTTCAGGACTGCGGCTGAAGAACGTTTCTGGGATGGATTTGCGCTTGCGACCGAATGCGGTGATCGTCGCATGGGTGCCATTTATCTTTTTGGCTACGTGGCCGAAATTCTGCTAAAGGCCGCGTTTTATCGGGCCATAGGTTTGGCTGACACGGCCCCGGTTGGGCTTGGCGCGATTAGAGCGCATGCTTCGTGGCAGGGACGAAATTTTCATGACATACGGGCTCTTGCTTTGCTTCTCGTTGATCATCGTCGGCAGACCGGCGCGCCTTTTGATCCTGCATTTGCCGGGCTGCTGGCTATGCATGCCGCAACCGTTGATGCCAATTGGAATGAGAGCCTTCGTTATCGCGAAATCTCCGCTAGCGACGCCGAAGTTGTTGAAGTTTATCGAAGTGTTGAATGGATTCGTGATAATGCCCATGTATTATGAGGTGATTTTATGCCTTTCATTGAGAAAAAATATCCATCAGACCCCGCCGCATACCGCCAATTCGTTGATGCCATTGCAGCCGAATTGAAAGAAAAATCGGTCATGGGGCCAGGTCCGCGCATCATTGAAGAACAGCAGCGGCGCGGTGGGTTCATTCATGTCACCGTGATCTGGGACGAATGGAAAAATGTTCCGGTAGAAGATCGCGGGCGTATCATCATGGACGCATATGAGCGCGAGCGTAACGACGTTATCCTGAAAATCACTGTAGCCCTCGGCCTCACTAGCGATGAAGCCCACCGTCTAGGCATCGATACGTGAAAATGAGCCATGGACAGAGTTGACTCTTGCGAACCTGTTGCCTAGCGCGTCTGGGTTTCCCGGGGGCCCGATATGGCGGCAGAGGACCGGCGGCTTTCAGCGCTGAAGGAATGGGTTCTTTGTAGGGAGTATCCGAACGAAAGCCGAGGCCGCGACTTGGCCGCTAGCAAGGGTAGACTGCCGCATCTCAGCGTCAAAGAAGCAGACGCTTTCAGTCGGGACATTGATTATTATGGCTATACGGGCACGGAAATTCGCAAAACAGTCGCCTTCTTTCCCGTGGGCTTAAGGGTATAACGATCGAGTATGGCCGGGATCAGGCAGGTGCGTCCTCCGGGGATTAGTTCGGCGCCGGTTTCGCACATAATTTTGACGTTGTCCGTTTCGCTGAAGAGGGCGTGGAAACTCCCGCCATCGTGCTGGACAAAGAACGGCGCCGAAATTTCAAGTTTTTCGAGGCGGAAATAAGGCGAGACCACCAGTTCTGTGACCAGAGCTCCGGGCTTCTCGCTGATCGGGCGGGGGGTGGTTTTCACGGGGGCGGAGTCCGACCAGTGAATAACCTTGAGGGCCTGTGCTAAATGAAGTTCCCTCGGCTTGCCTGCTTTGTCCACCCGTCCCCAGTCATAGACTCTGTAGGTAGTGTTTGAGTTCTGTTGGATCTCCAGAATCAGCATGCCTTCACAGATGGCATGAACGCGACCACCGGGGATGAAGATGGTGTCGCCCGCCGTTGTGGGAACAGATTGCAGGGATTCTTCCAGTCGGCCGGCCTTGAGTGCGCTCAGGAAGGTGGCCTCATCAGTGCCTGGTTTTAGGCCGGCAAAGACCTGACCGCCCTTCGGGGCGTCGAGAACATGCCAGGCTTCAGTTTTAGCTTCGCCAATGCCCTTGGTGGCTGCCGCATCATCCGGGTGGACCTGAATGCTCAGGCGTTCCTTGGCGTCAATCAATTTGACCAATAAGGGAAAGGAGGTGGATTGGATTCCGTGCCCCAGTAATTCCTTGCCAAAGCGGGCAACAAGCTCAGCGAGTGATTGGCCTTGCAGGGGGCCGTTGGCTATATAACTCATGCCCTCCTGGCGATCGGAAAGTTCCCATGATTCAGCGTAGACACCTGCCGGTTGGTTCCGATTGAATCTTGCAGGAATGCGGTCACCCCCCCAGATGTAATCCTTGTAGGCAGGCGCAAGAATGAAGGGATAAAGTTCAGATGTTTTCATGTTGTCAGACCTCCTTATGATGAACACCCTCACCCCGGCCCTCTCCCCTGAAGGGAGAGGGAGTGGATGCAGGGTCAAGTGTCAACTCGGTCAAAGATTCGAAGTGGGCGGTACGGGGGAACATGTCGAAGAGTTGGGCGGATTGGACCTGATAGCCACCTTCTTTGAGCCAGGCGACGTCGCGGGCCATGGTGTCAGGGGCGCAGGAGATATAGAGGATCCGGGCGGGCCGTTGCGTGAGAATGTCGCGGGTCATCTGCCGGCCCATTCCGGTGCGGGGTGGGTCGACAATGAGGGTAGTTTGGTCCGGTTGATCCAGTTTAAGTTTGATCATGCCCTTTTCTGCCGGGGCTGTTATCCACTCTATGGACGACAGACCCAGCTTCTTTGCATTGAAAGCGGCGGCTTTGAGTCCGGGACCATCCACATCCATGCCAATGACGCGAGGAATGCCGAGGTTAGCGGCTGCCAACGCAAATACGCCTACGCCGCAATAGAGGTCAATCACTGTTTGCGGTAGAGCGTTGCTTAAGCGCTTAAGTACTGTGTTTATCAGCAATTCGGCCAGGCCGGGATTCATTTGATAGAAGCTGTCGCGGGGCACCGAAAGGGTGCCCAGAGGAGAGGATTCGATCAGCCAAACGTCGTTTTCCGCCGCCTTGTTTCGCCACCAGAGCGCCCCATCTTTTTGTGTCCAACGGAAGATGATGGTCACATCGCTGCGCAACGTGCGACGAAATGAAGGGGAGCCATGGAGTTCTTTGAGCAAGGCGTTGATGGGCTCAACTGCAAGCGGGCAGGAGGGAACGTCCAATACGGTTAAGTTGTCTTCCATAAAATATCCGAGCCGGCGATCTTTGCCATCAATCTGGCCGTGAAGCGAGAGTTTGTTGCGGTAGCCGAGAGCGGAGGGCGATGGGACAGGCGGCAGCAGCACGTCCTCTGTACAGCCCGCCTGACGGCTAAGCGTGGAACGCAGTTGCTGATTCTTGATCCGTATTTCCTCCTCATAGGTGGCGTGCTGGTAGCAGCAGCCGGGACAGGAGGAAATGGGGAGTGTGGAGTGTGGAGTGTGGAGTGAAGAGGAAGGAATGGCGAAAGCGAGGGGACAGGCCGGGGTAATGCGGTTTGGGGACGTGGTGATTAAGGCTGTCGCTCGGGCTTCGAGGAAGCCGCCGCGATCCTTGATGATCTCGATGGTCGCGGTCTCGCCGGGAAGAACGCCGGGGATGAAGCAGACTTTTCCCTCCACACGGGCAACGCCGCGGCCGCCGGTGGTGACTTCTGTGATTTGGACAGAAGGAGATGAACCCACCCCTAACCCCTCCAAGGAGGGGAACTGGGGAGAATGCAAGTTTGGAGAAGTTCCCCTCCTTGGAGGGGTTAGGGGTGGGTTCTTTCCGGGTTGAGGTAACGGCACAACCATAATTCTTAATTGCCTTCAGCCTTTGGTGAATCCGCCGTTGGCTCGGTGGTAATTGCCGTCTTATCCTTTTTGGAGCCTGAATAAAGGGCAAAGCCGAGGAGCCGGCACTCGATGTTACTGTTGAAAAACAGAATGCGGCGTGAACTGCGCAGGCCAATCCCTTTGCCCAAGGTCATATTTCCAGTGAAAACCCAGCCGGTATAGCCCTGACATTGTTTCTTGAAAAAGTCGCCGATTCCCCGATACACAGGCCTGAGCTGTTCTTCTTCGCCCATCCTCTCGCCATACTCGGGATTAAATACCAGTACGCCGCCGCCTTCAGGGACTGGGGAATCGGCGAAATCACAGATTTCGAATTCGATCAACTGCTCCACCCCGGCGGTGCGGGCATTCTGGCGGGCGGCCTCGATGGCATCCGCACGAATATCAGAGGCAATGATTCTTCCGGTAAATTTCCGTTTAGGGAGGGCGCGGGCTTCAGTCCGGATCTTTTGCCAGGCCTCGTCGTCGAAGCCCTTGATGTGCATGAATCCGAAATTGCTGCGGAGCAGGCCGGGTGCGCGGTTTTGTGCAAGCAGGGCGGCCTCGATGGCCAGCGTGCCGCTGCCGCACATGGGGTTCAGGAAATTGCCTTCGCCGATCCAGCCGGTGGCGCAGACGATGGCGGCGGCCAGGGTTTCCTGCATGGGGGCCAGCATGGGGATTTTTCGATAACCGCGGCGTGAGAGGGATTCGCCGGAGGTGTCGAGATAGATCTTGGCGTTGCCCTGATTCCAGTAAAGAAATACGACGGTGCCGCTGCGATCGTTGCCGGAATTGGGACGGTGCCCGGTTTTCTCGCGGATACGATCCACAATCGCATCCTTGGTTTTGACATTGGCAAAACGGTCGTCGCGGATGGACTCAGTGTTGATAAACGAGGTGACGGTGAAATAGCCATCGTCCGGAATGAGTTCCTCCCAGGGAATCGTCAGGAGGTGCTGATAAAGATCATCCGGCTGACGGACCTTGAACCGGCTGAGTTCGAGCAGCACCCGGTTGCCGGTATGCAGGAAAAGGTTCAGTCGCATGGCGTCATGGAATGTGCCCATGGTTTCGATTCCAGCCTCCAGTTCCTCCGCGATGGGGAACCCCATGGCCATCAGTTCCGCCTTGGCATAGGGGGGGATGCCTCTGGCGCAGGAGATGAGCAGTGGGAAGGATCCGGATTTGAGATCTAAGGTCTGAAATTCATCATTCATAATTCATCATTCATAATTTCCTGTGCTTTAGCGCAGGTATGGTCCGGCGGGTTTTCTCGAGATCGTGGATATTGATTGTGATGGTAGCGGCCTGGACTTCGGTGTCGAAGCGGGTTAGAATTTCGCCCCAGGGGCCGACGATCATGCTGTTACCGTAGCTTGCCACACCGTTGTGCGGGTTGGTGCCGCACTGGTTGGGGGCGATGACAAAACATTGGTTTTCTATGGCCCGGGCACGGAGCAGGACTTCCCAGTGGTCCTTGCCGGTGCGTTGGGTGAAGTTGGAGGGCAGAAATAAGAGCTGCGCACCATGGGCTGAATAGTGGCGGAAAAGTTCGGGAAAACGGAGATCGTAGCAGATTGCCATGCCGCAGTTCCAGCCCTCAAGCTCTGTCATTACGGGTTTGGTGCCGGAATTCCAGAGGTCGCTTTCCCGGATGACTTGCCCTGATTCCAGTTCGGCTTCAAAGAGATGGATTTTGCGGTATGAGGCGGCGATTTCTCCGCGACGGTTGAGCAGTACGCTGGTGTTGTATACTCCGGAGTCATGCTGTTCCACGATGCTGCCGGCCAAAACCCAGGCATTGTGCCGGTGGGCGATGGAGGCAAGAAAGTTCATTAGAGGCCCCGTCAGGGGGGAGGCCGTGCTTCGATAGTCGTCATCGCTGCCACGAATGGCAAAGACCTCGGGGAGCGCAATGACGTCCGTGGCGCCGATTCCTGCCAGAAGATGTTTTGTGCGCGTCAGGTTGGTCTGAACATCGCGTCCCGCATCAATCTGGACAAGGGTGATTCTGAGATGGTTCGAGGGGTGGTTCATGGGATCTGGTCACGCTGTAAAGGCCACGGCGCCATAGCCGACGACCCATTCGCCCCGGCCTTCCGGGAAGTCATCCCCGCTGTTGCGGTATCGCAGTAAAGTGGCCTTTTTGCAGCCCTGTTGTTGTGCATAAAACATCGCCGTGATCACTGGGCCGATGCCGCAGAATATCTGATGGGAAAAATCCCAGTCGTGCATGATTCCCTGAATATCCATCCCGACAACTTTGCGCAGGGATGCTTGATCGGTTTTGCGAACCTTTTCGTAAGAATCATCGTGAAGCATATCAGAACTCGCCACGACGAGAATCTTTTTCTTATTCGCCAGTTTTTTCAAGGTGGTGGCGATGGTGTTGAGCAGCCCCATATCGCGCGGACCGATCATGGCCATCACCAGGGAAACCGAGGGCAGCACAGTCTGGATGAAGGGGATCTGGTTTTCAAGGGAGTGTTCCCCCATGTGCGGGCGGTAATCGAAGGCGATGCGGGAATCGGCGTTAACGAGGAGGTTTGCGCTGTCCTTATCGAGCGGGGTCAGGCCCAGCGGGGTTGAAAACGCATCACCATCCATGAGGGCCACGCCTTGGATTGGTTCGCGATGGCTGAAGCCCAGAATCACCACCGTGTCGGGGGTGCCATGAATACGACTGTTTTCCTGGATGGTCCGGTACGTGTAGGCGGCCGTCGGGCCGGAATAGACATAGCCAGCGTGAGGGGCAATGACCGCGACAATGGGGTCTGGGACTTCCGGAATGAAGGCGTTTTCAAGTTGTTCTGCAATAGTCTGTCTCAGTGGTGCGGGCGATCCGGGAAACCATTTTCCGGCACCTAATGCGGTCCGGACGATTTGACTTTTTGTATTCATGTCCCATTCCTGAATGACTACTTATCAACTCTGTTGATATAATAAAACGAGTGGGCTGGGATAACAATAGAAAAGCAATTGTTATCCCGCATTGACACTGGGGGAGGTGTGTTTCATCATGGCGGCCACATGGGAAGGAGTTGTGGAGTGAGTTCTGAACGTGATCTTGAAATGCGCTCTTCTGCGGTGACGCTTTCGGATATGGAGATCTTTGTCTTCCCGGAGTTGATGTATGCGCTGATGCTGGCGAATCTGATGTCGCCTCGCATTTGGAAGTGGCGTGAAGATCCCTGGTTCGTCGGTCTGGCCAAAATGAAGCCCTACCGCCGGATCACCCGGCTTAAACAGTTCATCATGGATCATTATGCCTTCAATCTGGACTTGGATACCTGGGGCCTGACAACCAAAAACCGTGAGATCGCCCGCTTTCGTCCTTTTCTGGAGGAAGACACCATTCGTCGCTCCAATGCCTTGTTCGGGTATGAAGGCGATAAATATTATTTTGATATCGATATCCGCACCCATTTCGGCCTGAATAAATACACTACGGACGCGATTCCCTATTGGAAAACGGAAACCGTGGAGGCGATGGATGCGTTTTGCCACAAGGCCGGTTATTCGACCGGGGCGGGGGAATGTGTCTCGCTTGCGGCGCTCTATGCCGCCGCCCTGTTCATTGTGGCGGGGATTCCGCTGAAGGATATATTTCTGCTGGCCACGCCATTGCATTCCCAGAACTTTGTGGATTTGGATGACGGGATTTTGACCAACAACCGGCGTTTGGTGACCAAAAAAATGTGGTGCAATGGGACAGCACTCTCTGCGCAAGCCCGGCGCGCCCTTGAAAATGAAGAAGTTACGGTGGTGGCGCACGAGACCGGCTGGATTCATGCGGTCTACCCCGATGCGACAATCGACCCAACTGTCTACGAACGGTTTTCCAAGAAGCTCAATACGTTTCTTGATACCCCGCTTACGGATGAAGTGATGGGGAATTTTTTGCGTCATAAACGTGACATTCAGAAGTGTTTTCAACTGAGAAGCATCATTCACGGGATCACGCACTATGTTCCGCTCGAGGTCGCTTTCCAGTATGAGGAGGATAGTTCGTTTCTCGTTACGGATACGACGCGGCATGCGCTTCTGGCGGATATTGATATGGATCAGTTTGTCACTGAGAAACTGGCGGGGCGCATTGTGCTTAATGATCTCGAGGATTATGTGCGTCGGGAAAAGCCGGATCTGAATCACGCAGAAGATGCCTCCCGGTTGAAGGCTCAATTTTCCTGCGCCTGTATGGACTCTGCAAGGGCGATGGAGCACTTGATTAAATTCTGTCATGTTGAGCCGCGGATTCCGCCGGCCTCCCGGCGCACGTTTACGCCCGTTGCGAATCAGCTGGGAGTCACGCGTGAAATGACCCGCAGGGAAGTGATCGAACGTCTGGAATCGCTCCGTTCCGCGGTGCCGGTTGTGGATCTGGCCTTTTACGCCTATCGGGATATAAATCGTACAGAGCCGGAGCCCTTTCTCAAGGCGGCGATGGAGCGTAATCCGGTCTCCATCGCGGGCGCAAAGCCGATGTCGGATGACGAGGTGCTGGCGGTAGTGCAGGCGATGCCCTTGGAATCGATTTATGATGAGTCCGGGCGGCTTGCACAGCCGGATGAAGTATGGAACTATGGTCGGGGTGATGGGGTGGAGAAGGCGGTCCTTCTGGCTGCCATTTTAAAGACCCGCAAACCAGATGTTCCCATCACGATCGAAGTTGCTCCGGGTCGTGCCGTTTTAATTGTGGATTCTCGCCAGATTGAATGGATATCAGCCAAGGGGTTGAAGACCCAGCGATGGAATCTCTGGTAACACATATGAAGACAACAACTCACTCTGAAATGGTAAAGCGGGAGGTCCTTAAGTGTTATGAAAGATGCTGCGCAAAATCCTTCATCGAGTTTCGGATGGAAGTCTCTTTCACTCTCACAGCGTGGTGCGTGGAGGCAGGTTGTGGTCGCGGGTGTTCTTATTACGGTCCTCCCGTTGTTGATTCTCGCCTGGATCTTGAAATCACACTTGGACGGCGCCGCCTTGTCTACCGTGGTGGCTTCATGTGCTGGCACTGTGATCGTGCTTGTTATCACGCTAGGCTACTCCCTGTTGTTAAAGTACCCCGTAAGCATCGTCCGCTTGCGGGAATATTTGAGCACCCTCGCCAAGGGAGAAATTCCCGATCAGATTAATCTGCCTGAGAACGAGAATGACCTGGTGGCGGTCCAGTATCACATGGAACGGATTGTCAAGATGGCGGAGGACCGTATCCAGTTGCTCGAAATACGCTATCAAGTGGAACTCCAGGCGGAGCGCCAGCGTGTGATGATCGAAAGCATTGGCGCCATGTGCCACCACGTGGGGCAGCCCGCCACGGTGATGAGCATGTGTTTGTATCGCCTGAAAAGCAACCCCAGTCCCCAGGATGTTCCCCTGATTCTGGCTGAATGTGAGGCCGCTTTTGATTCCATGGTTAAAATCCTCGAACAACTGCGAACGACGTCGGACTATTCCTCCGAACCCTACCTCCATTCCGCCCCAAGCCCTCTGGGACCACTGGCAGAACCTGAAGTGAGGATCATCAAGGTCTGAAGTTCTGCCGTCCGCCTCTATTGAATCAGCGTCATGACGACCATGAGGATGCTGATGGAGGCGGTGATGATGGCGCCGCTCCAGGCGACCATGCTAAACCACTTGCTGTTGGTGTGGGTGCCCATAATCGTTTTGTCGCTGGTGATGCGCAGCATAAAGAAGATGATGACTGGCAGCAGGATCCCGTTTACCACCTGCGAGAAGAGCATGATTGGGATCAGCATGGCCTTGCTTGCCGCCAGCGCCACGGCGGCCCCGGTAAACAGAACGACGGTATAGAGGGAATAGTAATGGGGGGCTTCCGTGAATTTCCGGTTCACGCCGCGTTCCCATCCCATGGCCTCGCAAATGCTCGTGGCGGTGGAGATCGGTAAAATTGCTGCCCCGAACAGTGAGGCGCTCATGAGCCCGAATGCAAACAATCCGGCACAGTAACGGCCTGCAACCGGTTTCAAAGCCATGGCTGCATCTCCCGCATCAGAAATCGAGATGCCGTTGCGATGCAGCGTGGCGGCACAAGCCAGCATGATGAAAAAGCAGACAATCGTTACCAAAATCGCGCCGGCCACCGTGTCCAGCTGGGAGTACCGGTAGTGTTTCAGCGGAATTCCTTTTTCTACCACGCTGGCCTGTTGGTAGAACTGCATCCAGGGCGCGATAGTGGTTCCAACAATCCCGACGATCATGTAAAGCGTCTCGGAATTCCAGGTGGTATTGGGCACAATACTGCCGTAAATTGCCTCTTTCCAGTCTGGCCCCGCCATGAAGCCGGAAATCAGGTAGGAGACATAGAAAGCGCAGGCGATAAAGAATACGCGCTCGACGGTGCGGTAGGAACCCTTTATGACCATATGCCAGAGCAGGAACGCCCCGATGGGGACAGCCCACCATCGATGAAGGCCGAAGATTTCCGCGCTGGCGGCCAGGCCGGCAAAATCGGCGATCACATTGCCGAGGTTGGTGAAAAACAGTGCGATCATCAGGTAAAAGGAAATCCCCAGCCCGAACCGCTCCCGGATCAGCGCCGATAGCCCTTTGCCGGTGACCACACCCATCCGGCTGCACATTTCCTGTACGAGAACCAGCAGGAAACAGGTGGGGGCAAGAACCCACAACAGGGAGTAGCCATATTTGGCGCCTGCGACGGAATAGGTTGCGATACCCCCGGCATCATTATCCACATTGGCTGTAATGATGCCCGGTCCCACCACCAAGGCAAAGAGGGCCAGACGCGATTTCCATTGAGTCAAACGATTCATAAATGTTTCGTCAGTCGTTTAAAAAATTTGCAAGTTGTGAAAGGACACTGTCGTAACGTACCACGCCCTGAAGCACGCCATCGGCGTTCACGACGGGAACGGCTTGAAAGCCGTATTTGGCGAATTCCCGTGCCACATCCTTTAGCGGTGTTTCCGGGTGCACCGTGATGAGTTCGTGGGAAATGAGACTTGTCAGAGTAGCCGACGGGGGTGCTCTAAATAATTCCCGAAGACTTAGGACCCCCTGCAAAATCCTGTTTTCATCTACAATGTAGATCAGGTTGTATACCTCAACAACTTCGGTCAACTTGGGAATGCGCTCCAGAATCGAGGCGACGGTGTCGCCGGGCCGGGCTTCAATGCAACTTGAATCCATCACCCCTCCCGCGCTCTCCTCTTCATGGGAGAGCAGGGTTTGCACCTCGGAGGCGGCATCCCCATCCATGCGGTTGATGATGTTCTGGGCATCCGGACCGAGGTCGCGTAGCACCTCGGCGGCCTCCTCCGGGGGCATCTCCTCGAGAATATCCGCCACGCGCCCGGGCTCTCCATGGGAGACAAGGGTGCGCTGGAACTCGGGAGTGACCTCTTCAAGGGCATCGGCGGCGGTTTCGACCGACATTGAATTGAAGAGTGCCTGCCGATCCTTCACCCCCAGTTGCTCCAGGATATCAGCCAGTTCCGCTGGATGAATATCGGCGAGTCGGTCGGAGAGCTTATCGACCCGGAGTCCGCCGGGAACCCCGCCGGGGGACATGACCTGAATATGACGCCAAGTGACGAAACTGTCCTTAATCGTATAGTCAAAAAGCCATTGGGTCAGGAAATTCAGGGCTTTTTCAAACTTAAGCCTGCGCAGGATCCCGCGCAGCCCTATTTCCACATGTCCAAAGATCAGCTTATTGTCCGAATAAATCAGGTGTACGTCATTCACGCGCAATACCTGGGCGCCGGATACATCAACCACCTGGTCGTCCAGCACATCCCTGCGTGCCCAGAAATCTGAGATCGGGGCCGACTCTGTCGTGCGGCGAATGACCGTTTCTGATGCAGTCATGGATAGGACTGCGCTCCATGGGAGGAATTCCACGCAGCTCCCTTTGCGGGGAGTCATTTCCAGCGCGTTAGCCAGCGGGTAGGCGGTAGCGGTCGAGCCGCCGATATCGTACAGGCGGGCGAAAGGCCGTTTCTCGTCCACATAGCGCACGGGGCAGCCAAGCAAGTCCGATAGATTATAAAATACAACGGGCGGCATGGCATTGCCTGTTGAAGTTTTAAAGTCCTGGCGACATCATTGGAAAGACATCAAGATTTCTGCTTTTCGGGGCTGGCACAAGGGCTTTAAAGGGGGGCGATTCGCGCAGGGGCGTGAACCGGGGATCATCCCGGGAGT
>Ga0194056_10000565_pt1 | contig 20282 bp, 14 predicted proteins | sample SepL4413m_MetaG_FD_155458 | JGI IMG/M metagenome (GOLD analysis project Ga0194056, IMG submission 155458) | Anoxic zone freshwater microbial communities from boreal shield lake in IISD Experimental Lakes Area, Ontario, Canada - Sep2016-L442-13m | ecosystem: Environmental > Aquatic > Freshwater... | reverse complement strand
AACGAGCAGCCCGATGGCCCACGCTGCCGAACTGGGGAAGCTGGCGGCGATAAGCACACCGATGATGATGGCGAGTGCGCCACCGAATCCCACGAGACCGGCACCCTCGCCGCCACGGTGGGTGATGGCGGTGGCCACGCGCACCACGCCCATCACAATGAATACCACCGCGATGACGGCGGTGAGACCGATGGTGGCATCAATGGGGTTGAAGAGGATCCAGAGTCCACCGATGAGCAGGAGGACCGACAGGATTCCACCGGTCACCTTCCAGCCCGGCGTGGCACTGCTCTGAAATGCAGCCATCAGCCATGCCACCGCGAGCACGATGACGAGGATCCCGACGAGAATCGCGATGCTCACCGAGGCCACCGCCGGAACGGCGATGGCGATGATGCCGATGATGATCGCCAGAATGCCGCCGGCCATCAGGGCCGACGAGGACTGCTTGATGTCTTGAAGGGCGTCAGAGCCCATGAGGCCGTGCTCCTTGCTTGGAAACGTTGCTACGGGATGTTCCCTCACCCGGTGGTCAATCCCTGCCGATGGTCAGTAGCAGGGGTCAGTCCCGGAGCGACGCCCGGGCCAACTCGGCCCCGATTTCCCGTGCATCAGCAGGGTCGGCGCCACCTGATCGCTGGGTCAGGACCACCAGGATGACGGGGCCGCGCCGGGTGTAGGCAATGGCAGCCCCGTGCTGCTCATCTGTGCGCCAGCCATTCTTCTCGGCAATGGGAGTGCCCGGTGGGAGTCCGCCCGAGAACAGTGTGGCGTTGGGTCCGTCCTGCACGGTGGTGAGCAGCAGGCCAAGGATCAGGCGTGCATCGACGACCGGGATGCGGGTGTGGCGCCGCGCCGCCCCAGTCGCAGCAACCGATGCCTGCAGGGCGTACAGCATCCGCCCCATGTCGCGTGCGGTGGTATGGCGGTTCGACCACACCGGTGCGACAGCGATGGACGCGCCCGGGAGACGCGGCTGGAGTTCTGACTCCAGCTGGTAGCAGCCGGTGAAGGTGCTCTGCTCGGCGCCGAGTCGGCGAAGCCCGTCTGCCGCTGCAGAATCGGCGCTGGTGCCGCACCCCGACCCGAGATGCTCGATCAGTGCATCCGCAGCGGCGTTGTCACTGCGTTTGAGCATCGCGACCATGTCCGGCCACCATGGATTGGTCCACGGGGTGGGGCCCATGCGCATAATCACCCCGACGGCGAGCGGCAACTTTACGAGACTGGCCGCGGGGAACTCGGCACCGGCATTCCATCCGGCGGCACGGCCATCCCACAGTCGCTGGGCCCAGAGGCCGGTGACTCCACCGTGGCGCGCGGCAATGCGCGCGAGGGAACGTTCGAGCGCAATTGAGCGGTGGGATCCGGGCATCGCCAGATCACCATTTGCGGGGAGCAGGTAGGCGTCGTGGATCTCATGCGTTGCCACTATCGCGCCGGTGTCGTCACGGAATACCGCGGTCACGCCGCGCGGGCCCGGACGACCAGACACCTCCCCGCGCGCTATGGCGGTCGCGGGGGCGGGTGCCTGCACGACGCCGCGGCTGGAGAAGACAACCGTCGCCGCGCCGGGAGGCCGGGCGGCGGTCACGCTGCCGAAGAATGCCTCCCCATCCACCGGTCGCATGAGTGGTGTGGGCTGGGCCACGGACGGCGCCAACGCGACCGCGGCCAAGATGGTGGAAACGAGGATCCGCATCAGTCCAGCCCGGTCCGTGTCTCGAGTGCCACACCCTCCCGGCGGGCCAGATCATGGAGGTGGCCATCGAAGGTCGCCGCGTGGACCTCTGGCTCGGGCACTCCCGCCTCGATCAGACGCTGCTCCAGCCCGCGCTCCGAAGCATGGCGGAAGAACAAGATGCCGATCGCGGTAAAGGTGATGGCGCAGTGCGCGAGCACCATGACGGTGCCGGCATTCGCCTGATCCTGAAGGGGCCCGACGCCCCAGGCAGCAGCACCGGCGGCATGCGATCCGTAGAACGGTGTGCCGGAGAACCAGAAGAGGTTCGCGATGGCGATGCCCGCAAACCACACCAGCACCATGTACACGCACTTCGCGCCCGTGCGAAACCACGGTGGTGGGTCCACGATCCGGTCGGTGATGGGCGCCCACAGCGCGATGCCCGCCACGAACACAGCCCCCTGCTGAAGCACCCAGAGTGCAGGGGTCACGAGCACCTGATGGTGCACATCGGGCACGAGCCAGACAATGGTGCTGCCGAGCCATATGCAGAAGGCCACAACCGGGTGAAGCAGCACTGCCCGGATCGGGCGCCGTGCTCGTGTTCCACGGCTGGCGGGCTGGATGCCCAGAAGAACCAGCACCGGGGCCAGCGCTCCCAGCAGCACGTGCTGTGACATATGGGCGGTGAGCAGACCACCCTGCGCGATGGTGGCGATGGGGGCGCACAGCGACAGCACTCCCACGCCGACCCCACTCCAGAGGAATGCGAGGCGACGCCGGTGCAGCGCTGCGTCATCGGCCTGGCGTGGCGAGAGGATGATTCCCATGGCCACCAGCGCGCCAACCAGGATCCCTGGAAACGCCCAGAGGGTCCACCACTGGTCATCGGTCACCCGGCGCAGCGCACGTTCGTAGCCGCCCCATATCTCAGAGGCCCCACCCGTGGCTCCGGCGAGGATGACCCCAAGGGCAACGATCGCGGCGCCGCCGACCGCGCCGAGGATCCAGCGTGCGCCCGGAGGCGTGCGAGTGGCAGGGGCGGGTGGCATGGGTGGTGACGCTAGCGCGGCCAGCGGCGCTGTCGCAGCCGCGCGGCTAGGGTGGCTCGCATGCACGACATCATCATCCGTGGGGACATGATCAGGTTGGGGCAACTGCTGAAGCTGGCCAACCTTGCATCCGGCGGCGGCGACATCAAGGCGATTCTTGAGCATGGGGTCGTCGTCAACGGGGAGCCGGAGGATCGCCGGGGTCGCCAGTTGCACCCGGGAGACCTCGTTGAGGTCTTCGGCGAGTCACTCAGGGTCGTCGCGCAGGCCTGACGGTGACGGTTGGCCCGGCACGTTCGTTGGGCCAATGGGAGAATGCACGCATGGCTGAAATCGGACATACGGCAATTGGCGCGTGGAGCGGCGGCCGGGTAATGCACTTTGGGGAGCCCCTTCCCGACGAGCGGCTCGAGGCCCTCCTGTGCCCCGGCGCCGACATCAACACCATCGTGACGGCAGACGTCTACGCCGAGGGAGAGGCCGATCGCATCGTCGGTCGCTCCATCACGGGCCTGCAGCGCGACCAGTTCAATCTGGTTGCCACCATTGGGCACGACTTCTACAACGGAATCCGGCGCGGCTCGAGTGGATACCCCCGTTTCACCGATCCGGATCTTCGCGGGCCGGATGGCTACCGCGACTACCTGTACATGGCGCTCGAGAAGAGTCTCGAGCGCCTTGGCCAGGACCACGTTGATCTGCTGTTTCTCCACAACCCCGATCGCATCGGATACACGAGCGACGTGGTGTGGAAGGCCATGACCGACATCCGCGACGAGGGGCTCGCCGACATGATCGGAGTGGCCCCGGGCCCCGCGAACGGGTTCACGCTCGACCTCATCGGATGCCTTGAGAACTACGGTGATGACATCGACTGGACGATGATCATCCTCAACCCGTTTGAGCCCTGGCCCATGGGCATGGCCCTGGCGGCGCACGAGAAGTACAACGTGAAGGTGCTGGCCCGCGTGCTCGATTACGGCGGCGTGTTCCACGGCGATCTGCCGGATGAGGACAAGCTGGTTGAGGGCGACCACCGTAAGTACCGCCCCGCGGGCTGGGTTGCCGAGGGCAAGCGGCGGCTCGCCGAAATGCAGCCCATTGCCGATCGCCACGGGCTCACGCCGCTGCAGTTGTCGGCGCAGTGGACTTTGGCGCAGCCCGCGGTGGCGTGCGTGGTGCCCACCTTCATTCAGGAGGCAGGGCCAATGCACAAGACGGTGGAGGATCAGCGCCGCGAGTTGGCAACGACCCCACGCGAGACCCTGCTCACCCCGGAGGACATCGCAGAGATCACGCGGCTTGGCAACAACCATGGGTGCATGGCGCTCAAGGGGGGCACTCCCGGGCACGAAGGGCCGCAGATGCCCGACTCGTGGCCGATGGCCGCCGACCTTGACGCCGTGGCCGAGCGATGGGGCATTGACCCTGCCGCAGATCTGGTGCACCTCCACTAGATCTTGGGGGGGCGCTGGCACCGCGACCCACCGCAGGCTGCCGATGCCGGCGCCGGTGGGTCAGGGCCACGATCCATGGGGTATCCCGGGTGCCGGGCGTGGCGGTGCACCGCCGGGCGCGGCCCCGGCGCCCATCAGGTGGTGAGCCGCTGCCAGATCGACGAATGCGCGGGCGTACTGCGCATGCCCGGCCACGCTCAGGTGCGCGCCGGTCTCGGAGCTTACGAACCAGGGCACCGCGCCGGGGCAGAAGCCAAATGGGTGAAGGATCGCCAGTTTCACCTGCGTCACCCGGGCCTGCGTGCTCTCACCGTCAACTCGGGGGTGGGCGCCCAGGGCATTGGTCTCGCAGCGGTGAGTCCCTGGGCCGAGCCCCGCGTTCGCCTGTGGTCCCTCCATCAGCAGCAATCGGTCCCCAGCGGCGCCATTCGCCCGCACGGCAGCCCGCACGGCCCGTTGAAGGGACCCAGCGACGTATCGCACGCGGTCAACCTGCAGGAATGCGCTGGCGGGTACCGCGAGCGGATAGTTGACCACCACAACCTGAGCGCGGGAGCCAGCAAGAAGCGTACGGATGATGTTGGCGAGGTGCCGCGTGAGCCCCGATGCCTGCACGTGGGCATCGGCGCACGCCGCGAACGATGCGAGACGCCACTGAAGTTCGCATCCGTAGGCGCGGCCAAGGATGAACTCGTGCAGGATCGGGTTCGCCCCGAGCATGACCACCACCACATCGGGTGCGTCCCGCATGGCCTGCGCAGTGAGGTACGCAAACTTGCCCCCGGTGTCGAAATCGGCTGGGGTCGCTCCTGAGATCGCGAAGTTGGCGAACTGGCCTGCACGCGTGAGGCCAAGCGTCCGTGCCGCCTGCGCTGGCCACGCCACGCCGTTGCCAAGGCCGAAGTCGGGGAGAAACCGCAGCCGCGAGGTTGACCCCACGCCGTTGGCCGCATTCGATGCACACCGGTCGTTGTCATACGGTCCGGGCATGCACCGCAACAGATCCCGCGCCCTCCATGGCGTGCCATCCCCCAGATAGCCGAAGCCCGCTGAGACAGAGTCGCCCAGCACGCGCATGGTCTGGCCCGCCGCCGTGCCAGGAACGGCCACTGCGAGGCACAGCGCGATGAGGAGCGAGGTCAGAGCGGTGCGACGCACACGGACCACCTGTGGCTATCAAGGCCGGACAGCGGACAGCGTGATCAACCGAACGGCTCCATCTGGCACGACTGGGTGGCGCACTGTTCGCTGGGGCGAAGAAGGTCGCGCCCATCGCGCACGGGGTGTCGCGATCTGCCCCCCAGAATCAGGTCAGGGGGCGACGGCCACCAGGTCGACGAGCGCCGACATCCCGCGATGGCGAGCACCTTCATCGAGCATGGCCTCGTACTCAGCGAGCGACCGCACTTCGAGCGTCGGGAATGCCGACTCCATCTCCTCCACTGCGTAGAGGTACTCGGCGCTCTTGGGCCCTCCCGTCGCGAACGCCAGTTGGCCGGGCCCGTACCCCTCAATCAGCAGTACGCCACCCGGGCGCAGGGCGGCGGCCATCCGGGGGAAGAGCCGGCGACGGCCGTCCGGATCGGAGAACTGGATGAAGATGGCAACCACGGCGTCGTAGGCGGCGATCGGCCACGACCACTCGTCGAGGTCCACCTGCTCGTGGCGCACCTCCACGCCGCGCGAACTCGCAAGTGCCTTGGCCTTGGCGATGGCGTTCAGCGACGCCTCAACCGCATGCACCCGGTGCCCTTGCTCGGCGAGCCATGTGCTGTTTCGGCCCTCACCGTCGGCGATGCACAGCACATCGCCCGGCACCACGATTCGTGGTGCCTCGCGCACGAGAAATGCATTCGGGGCTGTGCCGAACTCATACTCGGCACCCGCGAACTTCCGCTCCCACTCAGCGATGGTCGGCTTCATGTGTCGGGCACCTCCGTGTTGTTGGGCGCGATGGTGCGCCCGGACCCGCGCTGGGCGCATGCTGCATTCTGGTGTGCGTGGCCTGCACAGTGTGGCGAAATTGCGAACCCGGCATTCCCTGGCCCGGTAAAGCGTTCGGGATGCGCCCACCGCGCGCCTGGGGCTACGGCGCGGAGGTGGGAACGGCCCGGAACACATACGTTCCGGCGGTGCTCAGCCGGGGCAGCCGGAGGGTGTACTCAGGTCCCGTGCCTGCGGGAATGTCCCAGACGTGAGCGACGCTTCCAGGGCTACTCGCGGCTGCTGCATTGAAACTGCCCCGGGGGACGGACTTGAAGTTGGTGTACTCGTACAGGCGGTACTCCCTGGTGGAGTCGGGGATGCTCACGGTCACCGAGAGGGTCATCGACTTCGCCCGGGGCGGCGTGCGCATGGGGTCCGTGGCGGGCAGGCCCTCGTCATTTCTGCTGGACGTCACGGCGACGGGGATGACGTACGGACCACCCGGCGACACGTCGGCCACTCCGGTGACAGCCACTGCGTAGTTGCTGCCGTCGGCGCCATTTGCCTTCAGCACTGAATAGAGATTCGCTGGGCCAGACCCACGGTTCGCCTGCCGACGCGTCTTTTGCACCGTGTCGAACCGGTAGGTGTAAAGAGTTGACCCGGCAGGATTGTCGGGAGTGTTGCCGCGCGGAGTTTCGAGGTCGCCGATGGTGAGCGTGTCGGTGGGGAAGTACGTGCCGGCGTTCGCCCCATCCAGGGGCTGCTCCGACGAAACGCGCATGACCGGCACGATGTGGTCGTACTCCGAGTCGCCAGAGGTGTCCTGGCCCAGGATGTTCATGTTTGTGAGCACTCCCAGAGTGACGCTGTCGCCCTGCAGGAAGTGCTGCTTGATCCACGCGAGGTAGGCCGGGGTGCTCGACGAATGCGCACTGTCGTACGAGACCATGTTCAGTCGCATCCCAGCGGCGGCGGTGACCGCATTGCCGTCGGGCGGGGACACCCCAAGCAGTAGCTGGCTCGCCTCAAGGGTCTGGTTGGTTCGCGCTGAGGCAGAGCGGCGGGCGGTCCACTGCGAGGTGTACTGACCAAACCGCATTCCCGCCATGATCATGCTGGTCTCCCCGCAGTACCCGAAGTTCGGGTCCCACTGCAGACGGGGCGCCATCGGCGCAGTGGATGTGTACGCCACGGGCGAGGTGGTGTCGGCAGCGAGCGCGGACGCCGAACTGATGGCCAGAACGGCCGCCAGGAAAAGGGTTCCACGTCGCGCCGTACGGCTCGAGGAGGCAGGTGGCATGGCGTTTGACGCTACATGAGGCCAGCAGTGGATCGGGCCGACTGTGTCGGGCCGCCCACTCGATACCCGAGGCGCATCGAGGAAACGAGACCCCCGTGTCAGGCACCACGGCTATTGCCTGAGGGGCCCTTCGCGGGGGAGTGTGCAACCGGCGCACCGCCAGCCAACCCCCGTCGACCGGCATCCCGCTACTGCGGTGGCAAGAAGGTGTTGCTAGCGTCACGTGTGCCGTCCCCACGCCTGCCACGCCGATCATCGAGGTATCGAGATGACGACAGTCCATCGGGGGCACATCTTTCACATCGCGGGCTCCCCGCTCGTGCTGAATGCGAAGGATGCGCTGGTTGAGTTTCCAGTCGGCGGCTTGGCCGTTGACGATTCCGGCGAGATCGAGTGGTGCGGCGAGTGGGCCGACCTCCCGCCTGCCATGGCGGACGCCACGGTTGTGGATCACGGGGATGCATTCATCTTCCCCGGGTTCATCGACACCCACATGCACTTCCCGCAGGTGTACTGCGGCGACTCCTACGGCGGCGGTCAGCTGCTCGAGTGGCTCGACCACTGCATCTTCCCGTCCGAGACGCGTCTGCAGGACCCCGAGTTCGCAGCGCACGCAGCCGTGGAGTGGTGTGATCGCATGATCGAAGCCGGCACCACGACCGGGCTCGTATTCGGCTCCCAGTTCCCGGCCGCTCAGGACCTGCTGTTTGAGACGGCACGGGAACGTGGACTCCGCATCATCTCGGGCCGGACCATTCACACCGTGGGTCCGGACACCGCACGGGCGCTCATCACTTCTGAGGACGACGCCATTGAGCTCACCCGTCAGGAGATCGAGAAGTGGCACCCGTTCGACGCGGAGACGCAGCGCCACGCTTTGCAGTTTGTGGCAGTGGTACCGCGATTCGGCCTGGCGGTCACCACTCGCACTCTCGAAGCCCTCGGGGAGTTGTACGACGAATACCGCGAACGGGGTCTCTACTTCACCACGCATCTCAACGAGAACGCCCGCCCCGGAACGGGGGAGGTGGACTCCACAAAGGCGATGTATGAGGTGGACACCTACCTCGACATCTATGACGGCAAGTTCCTTCCGGGCTCGAAGACCGGTGGCAAGAGCTTGCTCGGGCCACGCAGCGTCATGGCCCACTCGGTGCACTGTCAGGACGTCGAGTTCTCACGCATGGCGCAGACGGGCACATCGATTTCTCACTGCCCGGTGTCGCAACTGTTCCTCGGCTCGGGGACGATGCCGTGGAAGCGCGCGGTCGCCTCTGGGGTCAACATCGCCATCGGGAGCGACTGGGGGGGAGGGGACGAGCTGTTTGTGCCACAGATCCTAAATGCGTGCTTCAAGGTGCACATCACGGAGCCCGGCGATGCCGGTCTGTCCCTGCACCCTGCCGAACTGCTCTTCACCGGAACGCTGGCCGGCGCCCGGGCGCTCGACCTCGAAGATCGCATCGGCAACTTCGACGTAGGGAAGGAAGCCGATTTCGTGGTGATCGAACCCCACCGCTGGGACAGGTACGAGCACACGCTCACCCACATGGTGAGGCCTTCTGACCCGACGACCGAGCGCGATGCGCTTCTGTTCGTTGCCCTCATGCTGGCGCGCGAGGTGGCCCTGACCAAGACATACGTACGCGGTCGCCGAATGGAGACGGCGCGCGCGGAGGCCTGATGGCTCGCGCAGCCACCGCTCTCGCGGTCTACCGGGTCGCGCACGGGCGCGGCGAGTCCGTGCGTGCCTGGCAGCGCGAGTTCGACGCTGCGGCATCGCAGTGCGCCGGGTTCGTGGAGTCACGGGTCACGGTTCCGGATAACCCCGAATGGGACTGGGCCGCATCGGTGACCTTTACGAGCGAGCGTCGCCTGAGGGCATGGCTCGGCAGTGCGCGCCGCGAAGCCCTGATCGCTGAGGGTGCGGAGGCTGGCGTGGTGGATGCGGTTCGGGCGATCGTGCTGGTGCAGGGGGAGGCCCCTCCTGGTGGCGTCGCCGTATTCACCCACCGAGTACTCACCGGCAGGGATGACGAGTTCCGTGCGGTGCAGAACGACCTCAACGTGGCCGGTCGCGAGTTCACGGGGTATCGCGGCTCAGTCGTTCTTGCGCCCGCCACTCCTGAGGGCATGTGGATGTCGGTCGTCCGCTTTGAGAACGACAGTGACCTCGCAGCGTGGATGAGTTCGGAGCGCCGGGCGGCGCTGCTGCCCGCCCTGCGCGCCCAGTTGCACGAGGAGTTCGGGCAGTACACGCGCAGCACGCCGTTCGGTTCGATCGTGCGAGTGGGGGCCGGTGGTGCCAGCGTCACGCCGCTGTGGAAGACCGCGATGGTGGTGCTGCTCGTGCTGTACCCGGTGGTGATGCTGCTTTCGCGGTTTCTGGGGCCACTGCTGTCGGACACCGGCGCCGATCCTGGTCTTGCGCTCTGGGTCAGCCAAGTGGCGAGCATGGTGGCGCTGACCTACCTCTGCATGCCCCTGGCGACCAAGGCCTTTCGCTGGTGGCTCGATCCCCTCGACGGGGCGGACGTGCGGACAAGCGTGAAGGGAGCAGCCCTGATCGTGGTGCTCTACGCGGTGACCCTCGTCATATTCCTGTCCTTCCAGGATCTTCAATTCTGGGATTACGGCTCGTAGGGCCGAGTGCGCGCCCCCAATTGCAGCATCGCCACGAGCTGACCGGCTGAGCAGCGAGTCCGACGACGACCCAGAGCGCTGGGTGGCCGCGGGATTCCGATCCGCGCGCATGTAAGGGCGAACGCCAAGGCCCGGCGTGGTTTGGTGCGAGGTGGCGACAGGCGTACGGTGGATACCCCCCACACGCACCGCCGACAGGAGACACCATGCACCCCCGTCGCACGCGATTCACAGGCATTCTGGTCGCGACCCTTGCTTGCTGCGCGATGGGCATCGGCACCGCCTCGGCGGCGCCCGCGGCCCGCACCACCTGCCCGACCCAGACCCACGCGGGCCATCAGTGGATTGCGACCGTGCAGAACACTTCGTGCCCGCTCGCCAAGGTGTGGCTGCGCAAGCTCGCATCGAGCTCAGTAGCTGGGCGCTGGAGCGGCCCTCCAGGCTGGACGTGCACGAGGTCCGTGACGGCCAGTGGCGGTGCAAGCGGAGGCACGTGCCGCCTGGCATCCGAAGGCAAGGTCATCGTGTGGACCCGGCGCGCCGCTGGCTGAGGCGGTCCGCGCGTTTGGCCCATCACCCTGTTCGGCGGATATGCCTCCGACGGGTTCCCGGAACTACCGCTTCGGCCGCCGGATCGTGAGTGTGCGTGCGATCGACTCCGCGGGCCAGTTCGCGGGCTGGAAGGTGGTGCTCACCCTCACCTTGCTTTTGGCGTGATGAACAATCGCCATGCGGCCCTTCCGTCCGAACTTGCAGGCAAAGGTCGCGGTGCTGGCCGCCCGCATGTTTCGCGTGGTGGTGCATACCTTTGTCCGGCCAATCCGCGCCACCTGCGTGAGCGCGCCCGGGGTGGCCACCTTGACCTTGGAGGAGAGCTTGGTGGAGAGACCCTTGATGTAGAGCGTCGTCTCGGCCGCCAGAACGGTGGGGCCAACGACGTCCTCGTTGCTGCTGGTCACGCCAGGGCTGGCCGCCCCGGACCCTCCGGCATCTGCTGGGGTGACGTTATTGCTGGCCGGCACGATGGGGACTCCGTCGATCTTCGCCATGGGCGAGTAGCCCGGTGCGGCGGGCCCGTTGAGGTTTGATGCGACCACGCGGGCCCGCACGTACGCGTTCTGGTCTGCCGTTGTCACAACGTAGGTGGCCGAGGTTGCACCGCCGATGGCCGCACAGCTACTGGTGTGCGCGGTCGTGCACCGCTCCCAGCGGTAGTCCAACGACGTGGGCCTGTACGTCCAGTCACCCGGGGGCGCCGTGAGCGTGCCACCAACCGCAGTTGACCCGCTGATGGATGGAGCAACGCTGGCCACAGGTACCTGTCCGGAGAGGATGCGGTAGATCCGGCTGTCCGTTCCATTCGAGGCGAGCCAGATGTTGCCGTCGGAGCCCTCGATGATCCCCGTGAGCATTCCGGACGTCGCCACCGGGTAGGTGGTCACCGTCCCGCTTGCATCAATGCGCCCGACCGCATTCTGGCTTGTGTAGGTGAACCACATTTCACCCATCGGCCCGCGTGCGATGTCGTAGTGCTGCCCGTCGGTGTCCGCGATGCTGATGACCGCCCCGTCTGGGCTCACGCGCAGGATTGGCGCGGAGGCGTTTGCGCCGCCGAAGTTGGTCACCCAGAGGTTCCCTTTCGGTCCGGTGGCAATACCGAACGCGCTGCTGTTGAAGGCGCTCGTGCTCACCGTGGCGGTCGGCGCCTCCCATCTGCGGTCAGGGGGGATCCGGTACACGGCCTGGGAGCCGGGTGATGTCGCCCACAGGTTGCCATCGCCCCCGACGGCAAGATTGGTTGCCCCAGGGGAGCCGGGGGTCATCCATCCGACGGTGCCGTCGGCCTCCATCGTGATGATCGACCCATCAAACAGGGTGGGATCGGTGACGTACACCCGTCCATGCACACCCGCTGCAGCAATGGACCCCGGAGCCGTGAAAGCGCTGGTCCAGCCGCCAAGAATCGCGGGGGCGCCGTCGGGGCTCACGCTTACGACATGTCCCTTCGCGAGTCCGATAGGCCCCGTGCAGGCGAGCCAAAGGTCTCCATCGGGCACCAGGCTGATGCCCATTGCCTTGCGGCATCCGGGGGTTGCAATCTCGGTGACCGCACCTGTTGAGGGGTTGAGGCGCCCCACCTTTTCGTAGTTCGCCTCGGTGAACCAGAGATTGCCATTGGGGCCGGTGGCCAGGGCGGCAATGTCGGCATCCGCGGGGATCCCCTTGCTGAACGACGTGACATCGCCAACCGAGGCACTTGCGACGGGAATGAACGCCGCGGCGATGAGGGCTGCACCGGCGAACGACGAGAGGCGAGGCACAAAAGCTCCAAAATCGACTGATTGGAAAATATACCTGCGCCTGATGCGGTCAATGAATTTCACGGGTACGCCGGCCGCTGGAGGGGCGCAGGCCTCATCGCCGCTGCGGTTGGCTTGCCTACGGCGCCGCTGCTGCGGTCGGTCTGATGATGTCTGCCACGGTCAGGTTCGCCCCGAAAGCTCCAGACGACACCAGCTTCCAGATCTAGCATGACGGCAACGAGCGGCTTGGTTCGCGCGCCGAAGACCGGCGCAACCGTAACTCGGCCGGCTGGCAGACGCTTTTGCCCTACTACCTCATCGCAGCATCATCGACATGAGAGGAGAAGCAATCGTGACTATCGGGACCAAGGACGATCCATGGAGGCTGACCACTCCGCCGGGCAGTTCCGCGTACGAGATGTACCGAGATGAAGAGGCTGATCCGAACGAGCTGGTGTGCCAGGTGGGATCGACCAAGCTTGTCTACTTGTGGCGAGCAGTCGACGACCTGCACGCGTGGCTTATCGCGCAGGGCGACTGGGTGCCGCTCGGCGCTGCGGACGAGAAGAAGGATCCAGCACCTGGCACCGTCGAAGCCTTTGGACGAGCAGCGGACAATCCGGTCGGCGGCTGGTACGGACTTCGAAAGGGCTATCGGGGAAGGTTTGGTATGTACCTCCCTCCGTTGCTGGAGATCCTTGGCCGCGCCGAGCTCACTCACGACGCACGGAACAACCGCATTCGCGCATTGTCATGACCGAAACTCGGGTGATCCGCTAGCCGACAGCGTTCGAGTGCGACAACCACACCACCCGGCCGACGGGGGCGGTTTGGGGCGCGAGAACGAAGGGGGATCTGTCAAGTATCTGCCACGAGGCTTCTCTGGCACTGACCGACGAGGCTGCAACCCTCAGGTTTATCGGGAGGCCGACGAGCAGAATTGAACCGCTGGCCCCTGCACCCTGTCGCTCTCGCTGGGCATGCGCAGACGCGGACGGTGCGTGCGGGGCCCCTGATGCCTCGCAATTTCGGATGCGGTGTTCCTGACTGGCAGCGGCCCCATGGCGTAGGTGCCCCGGCTCGCCTGGAGGCCCGCATTCAGGAGGTCAGTAGCCGATACGGGTCACCATGCTGTGGGAACCGGTGGACGGACCTGGAATCATCTGCCGGCCGCGGCCTGGCGGAGCAGCAGGGCACCGTCAGACCCGGAATTCACAGCCTGACTCGCGAGCGCTATTGCCCCCGATGCCACGGGAACCCCGACGCCTGAGCCGAGCAGTGTGTTGTTGAAGGGGACGAAGGCGCTGATCCATGCGAGCTGTGCTTGGCCGGAACTCCCCCCGACACACGCCAGTGATCCCGTTTCCCCGAATTGCGTCGCCACGAGAGGCATAAGACGCCCGGAGATTTGTCCACTCGTAGCGAGATGGCGGACGACGTCGCTCTCAAACATTCCCCGCAACTCGCTCATAGTCGAATTGCCTTGGATCCAGGTCCTCACGATGCTCTTGAGAGTCCCATTGTTGAGGACTTTCGTGAACGCGGCGTGTCGGATCCCGTATGACATGCCCCCTAGCGCAGCACCGATCCCCGCACCCGCAGCAGCTGCGATGCCGGCCGTCTTCCAGTCGACTGCTCCCCCGTTGTCGTAGAGCTGCCCGGCCACATTGCCCGCAAGCGCCGAGGCACCACCGGCAACGGCACCCACGCCCACAGAGAGCGCAGCGCTTGCGCCAATGGCCGCCAGCCCTGCCTTGATCGTGGCGGCAAGGCCCGCTCCGGCAGCGGGGGCGGCTGGTGCGAACACCACCGCCGCAACTACGGTCACCACCGCGGCTACCAGCACCGACACGCCGAACCCGATCCACCCACCCACGCTCATCTGCCCTGAAGGGTCGGCGTTATTGATGGGATCCCCGTTGGCGTACTCATACGGGTTCATCGATGCCCCGACCTGGGGGTCGGGCTCAATGAACCGGCCGGTGGCCGGTGAATACCCGCGCACGCCGATCACATCGACGTCTGATCCCACCGGCAAGGTGACAACACCTGCACCGGACGACCACCCGGCACCAGACAGTGCGAGCTCGATCGGGGTGGTTGGGGTTGCGACGGCGTTGGTCGAAATCCGGTTGCCCCATGGGTCGTACACGGTGGTCTGGGAGGCCTCAGGATTCTGCCCGCCCGCCGCGGTCCAGGCGGTGGAGCCCTGCATGTCGGAGTACTGCCAGGAAATCGGGGTGCCGTCGGCGGACAGCGCGACAGTGGCGCCGCTGAGGCCGATGACCTGGCCGACGATGTTGTTGTCGGCATCCAGAATCAGATTGCCTGAGGCGCGCAATGTGATGGGGGCCTTGTTGGTGGGGGTGAAGATGCTCTCGCCCGTGCCGGGCGAGGCGAAGGTGCCCTTCGGCCCACGTGCGAGGGTGAGGTTGCCACCGGCGTCATACACGAGAGTGGTCTGGCCGATTGAGGTGGTGCGCCCCTGGGGGTCGTAGGCGAGGGGGTCAATGCCCGGCAGGCTCGATCCAGTCAGCCGCCCGGCGCCGTTGTAGGCGAAGGTGGAGCGAGTGGAGGTGCCGTTGGCGGCAGTGGTGGTCTGGGCGTGGCGGTTGCCATTGGAAGGCACTGCGTTGTGGGTCGTAAAGTCGATCGTCTGGGCACGGCTTGCAACCGCAATTGATCCCGTCTCGGTCCACTTCGTGAGGCGGTGATCGCGGTTGTAGGTGTAGCCAAATCGTGCGGTGCCGTCGGGCCCCGCAAGCTCGCGCGTGAGAATGGCCCCGGCCTGGGAGTGGGTATCGGTCTCAGACAGGCTTCCGTTGGCAAAGCCTGAGTAGAGGATCCCGGAGGGGTTGTTATTGGCGTCAAACATTCCCTGCGACGCCGTGCCGTTGGCGTAGTTAACCGCCTCGACGCTGCCGTCGTGCAGGTAGCTGATGGTCTGAAGTGTCTGCCCGGGTGAGGCGTCGCCCATTGCCACCGCCACCAGCCGCCCGTACTGGTCGTAGGTATTGGTGCTGACGCGAGTCTGGCCCGTGGAGGTGGTCTGGGTGACCTGGGTGGGGTTGCCGGTGTGGGGGTCGTAGGCGTAGGTGGTGGTGGTGCCGTAGATGTCCGTGCTCTCGACGGGCGAGCCGATCATCGAGATTGATGAGATGGCGCTGGTCGATGCACCTTGCGAGGTGGCCGTTGCCGACGACACCAACGGGTTGTTGCCCACAAAAGGCACCTGCGAGGTGGCGTATTCGGCGCCGGCACCCGTGATAGACCCGGCGATCAACTGCCCGACGTTGTTGTAGGTCATGCACGTGCGGGTACCGATACCGGTGGCCTTGGTGATGTTGCCGGCGGCGTTGTACACCTGCTGCGATTTGAGCGGGCCTGGCTGGGTGCTGGATGAAAGCAGCCCGCCCTGATGCGCCGCAGGGCCATCGCACCCCGACGCTGTCTGGGTGGGCTCGTAATAGGTCTGGTACGTGGTGTGGCCTGCGGGGTCGGTCCAGCTGGTTTTCTGGCCGAACTTGCCGTTCGCTCCCGTGTACGGAGCCCATGTGTAGGACACCGAGGTCCCTTGTGGAGAACTGGTCTTCAGCACGTTGCCGGAGGCCGAGTCGTAGGCACTCCACTGGGTGGACTGCACCGTGCCACCACCGACCTTCAGTTGATCGGCGACCCGCTGCTGGGTGACCTGGTGGAGATCCGGTGACACCGCGCGCGCCGAGATCGGTGCGAATGCGCCGGTGGCCTGTGCAACCTCCAGATTGATGCCGACCTGCCCGGAGGCGTCAGATGAGAACGTGACCTGAATCCGGGCGTCTTCATCCTTTTCGAGCGAGATCGCACAGGGGCTGTAATAGGAGCACAGCTGCCCGGCGACCCAGAAGCTGACGCCGGCGTTGGCGCGGAACCGGTAGGTGCCAGCGGTGGCAGCGGTATAGACCCCCGACATCCGGCCGCTCCAGGGCCCGGCATGTCCGGATGGGTTGTGGTCGTACCCAAAGAACATCCGCGACGCGGTGTGCCCGTCAATCTGTGGGCCGACTGAGCGGACGCTCGGGGGGCCCGCAAATTGATCGCCGTCATAGCCAAAAAGCACCAGGCCCTCGTATGGCTTCTGGATCGCTTGATCCCCGGTGCCCTCGGTGGTGGTGTCATATGTGGTGCGCACCACCGGTGCGCCGGAAGTTGCCGTCAAGGCCCGACGGGTGGGGCCGATGGCCTCAATCGGTAGGCCCTGCGCGTTGTAACGGGTGAGCGAACGTGTGCCGTCGGCCAGATTGGCGACCTGGGTGGCGTTGTCGCTTGCGTTGTGGCTCGTGATCGTGCTGTGCCCCAGCGCGTCGGTGGAGCGCACCTCGTCCATGGTGTCGAGGATCGCGGCGCTCTCGGCGATGGGGTACAGGCTGCCGGTCTGCGTGACCGAAAATGTTGCCCGCCCGGCGTCGGGCCCCGAGGTTGGCCGGGCGTAGTCGAGAGTCTGGGTGGTCTGGGTGTTCTGGGCGGCGGTCTGGGTGGGGCCGGAGACGAGGTCTGCGGGTGAGGTGATCGTCTGCACGCGACCGCTTGGGTCATAGGTGATCGTCGTCTGTGCGCGCGCATCTGCCTGGTCGAGTCCTGCAATGACCCCTGATGCGATCGCCGCGGCAGGCAGCGGCTGGCGAAATGCGCTGATACGCCCGGAGTGGTCATACGCGAAATCGGTGACCTGAGCGTTCTCGCCGGTGTCGGCGTACTGGACGATCCGACCGATCTGTGGGCCCGAGCCATGGTCGACATACGACATCTGGGTGAGCACACCGGCCCAGTCAGTTGCCGCACACAGATCACCGTGCGGGGCCCTGAGAAACCCGCTGCCCGCCGCCGGCACCGGGCAGTGCCGGTCCCCGCCGTAGAACAGGTGGATTCGGCGATTGCTCACCGGATCGGTGAGCGCCACAAGACGCCCGGCCCGCCATGTCTGGCCGAGGGTCGGTGAGCCGTCGGTCCACACCTCGCTTGGGGCGAGAGTGCGGGTCTCAGTAAGGTCGGCCGCCGGGAACTCGGTGACGATCTGATTGACGTCGGTCACGGTGAAAGCATTGCTGTCGGGGCTTGCGCGGCTGGGTTTGGCGGCCAGAGTCGCGTAGGCGCCGCCGCCAAATTGCTCGTGGGGCCCAAGGAGGGGTAGATACGAGCCGGCTGCCGTACGTACGAACGTGACGACGTGGCCGTCGTCGGCCCCAAGCTCAGCAACGAGGCCGTGATCGCTCACGGTCAGGGTCTTCCACTTGGATGTTGCGCCGGACGGATCAAGTGCCCAGCCCTGGGGCAGGCCTCTCTGGCCGGGGTTGGTGGGGCGGTGGATCAGGTTGAACCCCGCAGGTCCGGCAAGCGTGGCGAGCCCGTGTGACGACCAGCTGGCAATCGGCTCGCCGGTGACCTTGCCCGCGCTGATGCCCGCATAGGACCACAGCTGCTGGGTGTCGTTGCGCTGCAGATCAATGCTCAGATTGCGCCCAACTACAAGTGTGCGCTGGGGTGCGGTTGTGGCAATCACCGACACCCGATAGGTGTGGCGTGCCGCAAGACGCCCAGAGGGCACCGTCCATCTGGCGGTCCACTCCCCGGCGATGAGGGTGGGTGTGGTCTGCTGCTGGGCCACCAGTCCTTGTGCAGCCGAGCGCAGCTCAAAGCGAACCGGGCCGGGGCTATTTCGAGTGGTGTAGACGAGCGTCGGGGCGATGCACGGGGTGACCGACATGCTGGCAATGGGAACCACGCACCCGGTTGGAGGGGTGAAGGTCGGCCCGGCCGCATCGGCTGCAGGGAGGGCGGAAAGGCTCTGCGCATTCCATGGTGCGACAACCGGCGCCCCGCTCGCCAGCGCTGGCCCACCCCAATTCCCGCCGATCCCGATCAGAACAATGGGCTGCCAGCCGAGCATCAGCACCGACAGCACCAGCGCAAGGGGCCCCGTGACCGGGTGGCGCGCCCACCACGCCCGTAGCGCCTTGGCGTGGTGGGTCATCTGCTGGCCGCAGCGTTATGGCGCAGGGCGATACTGATGCTCGATTCCCGTCCCTCGAGTCCGAGAGCCCGAGCTACCCTGCCACCGTCAACGAGACACTCGTGATGCCGTCCGTAGACGTGCTGATGGCCGGCGCTGCGCAGTTCAACGCAGCCCCGGAACCAATCACCTCACAGGTGCTCGGGTTGCTTGCATTGTCCTCGCCGCTCGCGTTCAGGCGGATTCGAGCGTGCACTCCCCTGTTGTTGAACCGGCCACCGGCGCTATTGACGAACCTGTAGTCGAGCTCGACGAAGCTGTTGGAGTCAAAGCGCCTGATCCCGCCATATTTGCCAACGCCATCGAGAGGATTCAAGAGCGCGTAACCGGCATTCCTCGCTCGAGTGTCCTCGGCGATGGACCCCCACTGCTTGTGAGTGAGTTGGAGCTCTTGGTTCACCTGATTGTTCACGCGAATGCTCACCACATTGTCGACGAGCTCAAACACCTGCCGGGTGGCAGTGGCGTTCTGCTGGCGGGCACCTTGCAAACGCGCGCGTACACAGCCACGTTCGCCCACCTGATTGACTCTGACGTAATGCGAGCCCGTAAGGGTCAGCGTCGCGTTGCTGCAACCGTTGCTCCATGCCGTGTAAGGAACTTCGACGCGTGCGGTCAACAGATTGGAGTCGCGCCCGTCGAGGACGCTGTCGGGCTGAGGCTGCCACTGCGCCGACGCCGCACAGCCCGAGAGAAGGTAGCTGTTGAACGTGTGGAAGCAGCGCATACCCTCCCACTCGTTCGGTCCGATGGCACCATCCGCGCGGTTTACCCATGCTGCCCTGTAGGTCCTACCCTGGTATTGAACGCCCTGGAGGTTCCGTCCCGCAAAGCGTGGGCCGCCGGCTCGGGAGATCCTCCCGGGAGCGGTGAAGCCGACAGTGTTATTGAGCACCACGAGGCAGCCTGACCAGCTCTCCCCCGGCGTGGGACTTGTGATAACCGTGCCGCAACCGCTCGTGGGTCCGGGATCGGTAACGGCGAAGGCCGTGACCGCCGACCCGGCGCCAATGCCTACGACGCAAGCGGCGATCACCGCTGACCTCATCCCTCTACGATTCTTCATATCGGCTCCACTGTTCGGGTCAGATGGCGTTTGGGAAGACGACCACACTGTCCACGGGCGTTCCCACCGCTATCTGGTGCGTAGATGGCTGGTTGTAGGGATAGGCCCGTGGCAACCCGTATGGGTTGGTTTAGTTGGCAGCAAACGCAAGAATCGCGACCCCGGAGGGGGGCAGATGCCACGCCGTCTGGGCCGCTGTTCCGGCGCATGGGAATCGCCAGGTTGATGGCCTGCGGGATAGGGGAGACCCCATCGTGAGACCTGTCAGGTCATTGCCGGGGGAGACAGCCAATCCGGGCCAGCGAGTCCGTTGCCCTCATCCATGATGGCGAGAATGGCGCGAGTGAAGCACCCCCCTCCATTGCGAGTGAGGGGGGGCGAGGGTAGGAGTGCTCTACTGCACTCCTACCCCTGACACCTTGCCCCAAGCGGGAATCAGTAGTCCGCGGGGCAGCACTGCTGGCGTTCGACTGCACTCCTGCGAGGGGGCGGTTCTGCACGGATCAATTTGGTGGGGATAACTTGATGCCCCCGAACCCACCTGTCTCTACCTCTCGCAAAGGAGCAGGAGCGCGCCGGAACCGCGTTAAGTCCCGGCAGGGTTGCTCGGAATCAGCGCAGTTCCGGCGCGTTCCTGCCTCTTTGGGGTAGGCAGGTGCGAGGGGGCGGGAAAGCGAGAGCCGACGAGCGGATTTGAACCGCTGACCCCTTCATTACGAGTGAAGTGCTCTACCAGCTGAGCTACGTCGGCGAAGCGGCGGGAACTCTACTGCACCGGGGTGGGGCGGAGGGCGGTGCC